>JABAHQ010000957.1_pt1 | contig 47986 bp, 48 predicted proteins | sample 7062091 | NCBI WGS metagenome assembly JABAHQ01 (sample SAMN14534359, study PRJNA622989) | marine sediment metagenome | biome: marine biome [ENVO:00000428]; feature: marine pelagic biome [ENVO:01000023]; material: deep marine sediment [ENVO:00002113] | place: India: Gulf of Kutch | collected... | reverse complement strand
GGAAAGGGGTTGGGCTTCTGGAAGACCATCCCGATCCGGCGCCGGACCTCGACCGGGTCCACCTCGGGATCGTAGAGGTTCTCGCCGTGGAAGAGAACCTCTCCCTCGACCCGGGCAGCGGGGATGAGGTCGTTCATCCGGTTGAAGCACCGGAGCAGCGTGCTCTTGCCGCACCCCGAGGGACCGATGAGGGCCACCACCTGGTTCGCCGGCACCTCGAGGGAGATGTCGAGCACCCCCGTCTTCTCCCCGTACCAGACCGAGAGATCCCGGGCCTCGAGGGCGGGAGAGCGCTCGCCGGTGTCGATATCGTAGACCGTGGCCATCAGACCCGCTGCTGGTATCGGTTCCGGAGGAGGATCGCCAGGGCATTCATGGAGAGGAGGAGGACCAGGAGCACGATGATGCCCCCCGCGGCCAGGGCCCGGAACTCGTCCTGGGGCCTGGAGACCCAGTTGAAGATCTGGATCGGGAGCACCGTGAACGGATCCATCACGTCTTCGGGCGTGAAGGCGATGAAGGTGAGCGCCCCGATCATGATCAGGGGCGCGGTCTCCCCCACCGCCCTGGAGAGGGAGAGGATCGTGCCGGTGAGGATCCCGGGAAGGGCGATGGGAAGCACGTGGTGGCGCACCACCTGCCAGCGCGTGGCCCCCAGCCCGTACGCCGCCTGCCGGATCGAGTCGGGAACCGCCCGGACCGCCTCCTGGGAGGCCATGATCATCACCGGAAGGATCAGCAGGGAGAGGGTGAGGGCGCCGGAGATCACGCTCCGTTCCAGGTGGAGGGCGCGGACGAAGAGGGTGAGGCCCAGGATTCCGTACACGATCGAGGGCACTCCCGCGAGGTTCGCGATGTTCGTCTGGATCGTCCGGGTCACCCAGTTCTTCGGCGCGTATTCCTCGAGGTAGATCGCCGCCCCCGTGGCCAGGGGGAAGGCAACGGCCGCCGTCAGCACCATGATCCAGATGCTGCCCCAGATCGCGGCCTTGATCCCGGCCCGCTCGGGGAATCGGGAAGGATAGCTGGTGAGGAAGTCGCGATCGAGGACGGCGATCCCGTCCCGGACCACGTCCACCAGAAGGGTGAGGAGGACGACCACCCCCACGAGGGTCGCCACGAACGCCACCCCGGTGAAGATCGCCCCGATCAGCTTCCGGCGCCGGTCCCGGGGCCGGGTCCCCTTCCTCATCGACGCCGGGGCGTCGCTCATTCGTAGACCTCCCTGTATCGCGTCAGCACCCACTGGCTCAGGACGTTCATCGCCAGGGTCATGAGGAAGAGCGTCATCCCCACCGCGAAGAGGGTCCGGTACTCGATCGTCCCGGTGGGCGTGTCGCCCAGGCTCACCTGGACGATGTAGGCGGTCATCGTCTGGATCGACTCCAGGGGGTTCAGCGTGAGCTGGGGCGTGTTCCCGGCGGCGATCGTCACCGCCATCGTCTCACCGATCGCCCGGGAGATCGCCAGGATGAAGGAGGCGATCACCCCCGAGAGCGCGCCGGGCACCACGACCTTGAGCGAGACCTCCATCTTGGTGGCGCCGAGGCCGTACGCGCCCTCCCGCAGCGCCTGTGGCACGGCCCGGAGCGCGTCCTCGGAGAGGGAGGACACGGTGGGGATGATCATGATCCCCACGACGATCGACGCCGAGGCGGCGTTGAAGATCTGGGTCTCCGGGAAGACCGACCGGAGGATCGGCGTGATGAAGGTGAGGGCGAAGTAGCCGTAGACCACCGTGGGGATCCCCGCCAGGATCTCCAGGGTGGGCTTGAGGATCTTCCGCGTCCGCTCCGGAGCGTATTCGCTCAGGAAGATCGCCGTCAGGAGCCCCGTTGGCAGCGCGATCACCGCCGCCCCCGCCGCGATCTGGATCGAGCCCGCGGCCAGGGGCAGGATCCCGAAGTGCTTCTCCCGGAAGAGGGGGGTCCACCGCGTGTCGGTGAGGAACTCGACGACCGACACCTCCTGGAAGAACCCCACCGTCTCCCGGAGGAGGACGAGGACGATCCCCAGCGTCACCAGCGCCGACAGGGCGGCACAGGCGAAGAGGATCCAGCGCACCACCGCTTCCTTGCGATCCCGAGCCCGGTCCCGCTCCAGGCGCGGGGGAGACTGCGGCTCTCCGGGCGGCTCTCGGGGTCCCGCCGCGGCGGTCGGGCTCGAGGAGGTCTCCCCGATCACGAAATCTCGGCGACCGCCGCCTCGATCCGGGCGAGGTTGTCCTGGTAGCGCTGGGGCGAGAGAGGAATGTAGCCCGTCGGGGGAACGAGCTCCCGGGCGTGGCTCAGCATGAAGCCGACGTAGGCCCGGACCTCTTCCCGCTGGAGCGCGCTCTTTCGCACGTAGACGTAGAGGGGACGCGAGAGGGGCGAATAGCTCTGGTCCTCGATCGTCTCCTCGGAGGGCCGGACGCAGCCGTCGCCCTCGTCCACGGCCACCAGCTTCAGCTTGTCCGGATTCTCCACGTAGTACGCGTAGCCGAAGTACCCCAGAGACCAGCGGTCCCCCGCGACACCCTGTACGAGGACGTTGTCGTCCTCGCTGGCCTGGTAGTCCGGCCGGCTGGCGCCGCTCTCGCCGACGATCGCCTCGGTGAAGTAGTCGAAGGTGCCCGAGTCGGTGCCGGGGCCGTAGAGGCGGATCTCCTCGGCCGGCCACTCGGGGCGCACGTCCCGCCACGTCGTGACCGTGCTGTTGGGCTCCCAGATTCGGCGGAGCGCTTCCACGGTGAGGCATTCCACCAGGTCGTTCTCCGGGTTCACCACCACCGAGAGGCCGTCCCAGGCCACCGGGAGCTCGATGAACTCGACGCCGGCCTCGGCGCACGCCTCGCGCTCGCTCTCCCGGATCTCCCGGGATGCGTTGGAGATGTCGGTCTCACCGGCACAGAAGCGCTTGAACCCGCCGCCGGTCCCCGACACCCCCACCGTGACCCGTACCCGGGGGTTCTCGATCTGGAACTCCTCGGCCACCGCCTCGGCGACGGGGTAGACGGTGCTGGAGCCGTCGCTCTCCACCTCTCCGGCGAGACCTCCGCCGCCTCCCTCCCCGCCTCCGCACGCGGCCACGGCGCCGGCGACGATCAGGGCGCAGAGCAGGTCGGCTCTTCCTCGTGTCTTCATCGATCACTCCGTTCCGTCCTGGAAGGTCTTCATCCCCGCAGAAGGATATGAACGACCGGTCTCATCCCTGTCACGGCAATGTAACGACCGCGTAACACGGTCCCGATGATCACGGGCCGGAGGCGGACGCCCGACGCCTCACTCCACCCCCTCCGACCGGGGAAGGGAGACGCGGATCGTCGTCCCCTTGCCCAGGGCGCTCCGGGCCTCCACGCCACCGTCCATGGCCTCGACGAGGTGTTTCACGATCGCCAGGCCGAGCCCCGTTCCACCCTCCTCCCGGGAGCGGGCCGGATCGGCCCGGTAGAAGCGCTCGAAGACCCTGGAGAGGGCGGACGACGGAATGCCGATCCCCGTATCCTCCACGTCGATCTCCACCCGTTCGGCGCCCGAGCGCACCCGCACTCGTATCGACCCGTCCTCGGGGGTGTACTGGATCGAATTCTCGAGGAGATTCCGGAGCACCTGGGCGAGGCCCTGCTCGTCGGCCTCGGCCAGCCCCTCCCCCTCGACCTCGAAGGTGAGGCCCTTCTCCTCCGCACGCTCGTCCAGCTCTCCCCACACCCGGCGCGCGAGCTCCACGGCGTCGACTTCCTCCCTGCGGGCCACCCACCCCCCCGACTCGAGCCGTGAGAGGTCCAGGAGGTCGTCGACCAAGCGCTGCAGGCGGACCGTGTTGTTCCGGATCGATCGGAGAAACTGCCGACGAAGCTCCGGCGGCGGCTCGTCCTCCAGGAGCGTCTCGGCGAACCCGCGCATGGAGGTGAGGGGGGTCTTGAGCTCGTGGGACGCGTTGGCCACGAAGTCGCGCCGCACCTGCTCCAGGCGACGCAGCTCGGTGACGTCCAGAAACGTCACCACCGAGCCGCCTCGATCCAGAACACGGGCGGAGACGATGAGGTGCCGGTCGCCGAGCTCCACCTCCCGGGCTCTGAAGGACCGGACCACCGCCTCCTCGAGGAGCCCGCGGAGGTCGGGCTGACGCACCAGGCTGCCGACGGGCGCATAGAGGATGGGCTCGGGCAGCTCCAGGAGCTCCCGAGCCGCGTCGTTGGCGCGGAAGATGCGCGCGTCGTCGGTCAGGGCGATCACCCCTTCACCCATGGCGTCGATGAGCGCCTGCATCTGGTCCCGTTCTTCCTCCAGCTCCCCCAGGCGGGCGGCGAGCTCCTCGGCCAGGCGGTTCAGGGCCGCGGCGAGCTCGTCGAACTCGACGAAGGGACTCGCCCGGGATACCCGGGCGTCCAGGTCCCCTCCCGCCATGCTCCGCGCACCCTCGGCCAGGAGCGCGAGGGGCGCGGAGGCGGAGCGGCTCAGAGCGTAGGCGACGGCCAGAGCGAGGAGGACTCCAAGGGCCAGGGTCGAGAGGAGCGTCCTGCGGAGCCCGTCCAGGCCTCGCGTCACCACCTCCCGGTCCGCCGACAGGCGGAGGACGACGGTGCCGTCGGCCAGGCGAAGGGGCGCCGCGCCGTAGACGAGGCGACGACCGACGGTGGTGCTCCTCCTCTCGGCGGAGGCCACCTGACCCTCCAGGGCGGCCGCCACCTCGGGCCGGCCCCGGTGGTCCTGGAGCAGCCCGATCTCCCGTCGGGGCACGTCGGAGTCGGCGAGCACCGCGCCCGTGCTGTCGATCAGCGTCACCCGGTGACCGGTACGGGCCGCCAGGACCCGGACCACGGAGTCCGGCGAGGGGATGGCGGCGCCTTCCAGCTCTCCCTGGAGGAGCCGCAGCTCGGTGCGCAACTCGTCCCGTAGGAGGGCGATCCCCGCGTCGGTGACGGTCGCGCCGGCCCGGAAGACGGAGAGGAGGCCGAGGAGCCCCACCACGGCGAGGAAGCCCGCGAAGAGGGCGTGGCGGTATCGAAGTCGCATGGAATCCCGCCGGCGGAGTCGTGGAGGATTCGCCGGTCAAGGAGAAAGGCCGGCCGGATCAGCGCTCCCGCTCGGGCACCCGGAAACGGTACCCGAACCCCCGCACGGTTTCAACCCAGGCCGCGTGGTCGCCGAGCTTTCCCCGGAGCCTGCGGATGTGCATGTCCACGGTGCGCGTCTGGATCTGGTCGGCCACCCGGGCGTCCATGTCCCAGGCGCCCTCCAGGAGCTGCTCCCGGCTCTGGGTCCTACCTTCCCGCTCCATCAGGGCCTGAAGGAGGCGGAACTCGGTGGGCGTGAAATTGAGCTCTTCGTCGTTCAGGGTGACCTCGTGGGCCGTGAGGTCCATGCGCAGAGCACCCGCCTTGAGCACCCGCCCGCCCGGCGACGTCCCCGGCTCCCGGCTCCGGCGCAGGATCGCCTGAACCCGCAGCAGCAGCTCCCGGGGGCTGAACGGCTTCGTGAGGTAGTCGTCGGCTCCCAGCTCCAGGCCCTCGATCCGATCTTCCTGCTCCCGCTTGGCGGTGAGCATGAGGACGGGCACGCTCCGGGTCGCGGGCTCGGAGCGCAGGCTCTTCAGGACCTCGTCTCCCGACACCTCCGGCAGGAGCCGATCCAGGATGATCAGGTCGGGAATCTGGCGATTCAGGGCGCTCAGGGCATCGTCTCCGGTATGTGCCGTCTCGACCCGGAAGCCCTCACGGGTGAGCTGGTAAGCCACCAGAGCCGCGATGTCCCGCTCGTCCTCGACCACGAGGACCCGGGGTGAGGCGTTCGACGACGGGGCCGATGACATGATGCTCCTCAGCAAGGCGCTTTCCATGTGCGCTCCAGGACCGGGCCGCCGCGGGGACCCGTGGGCAGCGACGCGGCGGTGGCCGCGGCTACCCCTCCCCCGTCAGGGCCTCGATCTCCTCCTCGGTCAGGGTGTGATCGGTCTGCTTCGCCGCCCGGAGTATCCGCCGGCAGAGTCCTTCGTCCTCCGCGTCGTAGCCCCGGGCGCGCAGCCAGTGCTTCACGTTGGAGAGGCCCGACATGGGCCCCACCTCGATCTCCTGCTCGCGACCGACCAGGGAGGCCGGTACGCCCGAATAAATCCGATCGGCCAGCCAGGCGTCGCCCTTCTCCTCGGCTTTCACGATCGCCGAAGCGTGGACCCCCGTCCCGGTGCGGAAGGCGTCCCGTCCCACCACCGGGTAGCCGTGTACCAGGGGCACCCGGCACGCCTCCGCGGTCCGCTCGCAGTACTCGGGCAATCGCGAGAGGTCCCCCTCCCGGACGCCCAGCAGGTGGAGGTTTACGAGGAGGAGGTCCATCTCCACGTTGCCCACCCGCTCGCCGATCCCCAGGGCGGTCCCATGGACCCGGTCCGCCCCGGCCTGGATCGCGGCCAGGGCGTTGGCCAACCCCAGGCCGCGGTCCCGGTGGCCGTGCCAGTCCACCTTCACGTCCTCTCCGGTGGGATCCACGATCTCCTCTCGGACGAAGCGTATCAGAGCCCGGGCTCCCTCGGGCGTCGCGTGGCCCACCGTGTCGGCGACGCAGACGCGCCGGGCACCCCACCGGATCGCGTTCCCGTACAGCGCCGCCAGGGTCTCGGGGCTGGCCCGGGTCGTGTCCTCGGTGACGAACATCACGGGGAGCCCTTCGCCCACGGCGAAGGTCACCGCCTCCTCCGAGACCCGGAGCATCTTCTCCACGGTCCATCCCTCGGCGTACTGCCGGATCGGCGAGCTGCCGATGAACGTGCAGGCCTCGATCGGGATCCCCACTTCCTGGGAGATCCGGGCGATCGGCTCCACGTCGGCGATCACGGTGCGCGCCGCGCAGTTCGGCCGGATCCGGAGACCCCCGTCCACGATCTCCCGGGCCAGGGCGGTCACGTCCTCCACCGCCCGGGGGCCGGCCCCCGGGAGACCGACGTCGGCGGTGTCGATCCCCAGCTCGTCCATGAGGTGGAGGAGCCGGATCTTCTCGTCGATGGGAGGATCCACCACCGTGGGGCTCTGAAGCCCGTCGCGGAGCGTCTCGTCGTCGAGCTCGACTCCGGAGACCGTGCTCCAGTCGAAGGATCCCTCGACCCGGTTCCAGTCGTGTATCAGCTCCTGATCGTGCATCCGCCTTCCCCTCGCCCGTCGTCGGTGCCGCTTCGCCCATGTCTCCTGCGTCGCTCCTAAGATGGGCACGGACCGGGTCGACGCGGGAGGGGATCGTCCCCCGCCCGGAGCGCGAGCCCTCCCCTCCTCGCCGCCGATGGGGATCGGCCCCCGCTCGTGGATTGAGGGTAGGGCCTCCCGGTAACGGGCTCTGTGACCGTCCCGTAACAGCGCTGTAACTTCCCCCGCTCCCCGGCGCCGGTGTGCCGCTTCCCACGCTTCGGCCTCGGCGCCGCAGGACGGCGGAGTGGACCCCGTGGACGGGCACGGCCCCTCGTTTCGTTGACAGTCGCCACACCGGACCGTGACGTTGGCGGAGATGAGCGACTACGTCCTGACATCGATCGACCTCGCACTGGAGCATCCGGCGGTGAGCCGGGCTCGCCGGATCGTGTTCGACGACGACGCCCGCACCCTCCGGGACCAGGTCGAGCTCACCGAGATCCCCGCGCCCCCCTTCGGTGAAGGTCCCCGGGGCGAGCGAATGGCCGAGCTCTTCGCCGAGGCGGGCCTGGAGGGCGTCCGGCACGACGCCGCGGGAAACGTCCTGGCCGACCTCGACGACGGGGCGGACGGGGGTCTGGTGCTGGTCTCCGCCCACCTGGACACGATCTTCCCCGAGGACACCGAGGTCCGGGTCCGGAAGGAGGACGGCCGCCTGGTGGGCCCCGGGGTTTCCGACGACGGGCGGGGTCTCGCCGTGCTCCTCGCCGTGGCCCGGATTCTCCGTCGGGCCGAGGTTCCCCTGGCGGGCCCCGTCCGTTTCGTGGCCACGGTCGGAGAGGAAGGGGCCGGCGACCTCCGGGGGGTCAAGCACCTCTTCGGCGCCCACGGGGAGGGTCGCCGAGCCCGGGGGTTCATCTCACTGGACGGCGCCGGCATCTCCCGGATCGTCACCCGCGGCCTGGGGGTCCGGCGCCTCCGCTTCACCGTGGCGGGCCCCGGCGGGCACTCCTGGGCCGACCGGGGCACCGGGAACCCGATCCACGCCCTGGGCGGCGTCGTGGCCGCCCTCGACGAGCTCTCCCTGCCCTCGAATCCTCCGGTGGGGGTCACGGCCGCCCGCTGGGGCGGAGGCACGAGCATCAACGCGATCCCCCGGGAGGCCTGGGTCGAGCTGGACCTCCGGAGCGAGTCGTCGGGCTACCTCCGGGAGGCCGAGGCGGAGGTCCGGCGGATCGCCGGGGGCGCCGTGGCCGCCGCGAACGCGTCTTCGGAGAAGGGGTGCGGTCCGCTCTCCCTCCGGGTGGAGGTGATCGGGGACCGTCCGCCCGGGGCCACGGACCCGGACTCGGCCCTGGTGGAGGCCGCCGTGGAGGCGACCCGGGTCGTGGGCCGGCGGCCCGAGCTGGTAGCCTCGTCCACCGACGCCAACATCCCCATGGCGAGAGGGATCCCGGCGATCACCATGGGTGCCGGGGGAGAGGCCGGGAAGGCCCACACCCCGGAGGAGTGGTACCGGAACGAGAGAGGGCCCGAGGGGGTCTTCCGGGCGCTTCTGACCCTGGTGGGCTTCGTGGGTCTCCGGCGTTAGCCCCCCGCCCCACCCGGACGCGGCCCGGAACGTGGCTCCTTCCCTACCCTTCGATCTCGGAGTCGTCGATCACGCTCAGGCGGCCCCTGAAGTCGTGGACCCGGGAGCTTCCTCCCACCAGGGAGCCGTGGAGCTCGGAGGAGACGATCTCCGCGCCCCGCCCCACGATCGAGTCCCGGAGCACGGAGTTCGAGATCCGGGCCTCGCCCTCGATCGTCACATTGGGCCCGATGCGGCTGTTCTGGACCACGGCGCCGGCCTCGACCCGGACCGGCTCCTCCACGGTCGTCCCCTCCACACGTGCGTCGTCTACGATGCCGCTCCGATCCCCCTCGAGGAGGTGCCGGTTCGTCTCCAGAAGGGTCTCGGGCTTGCCGCAGTCCCACCATCCCGAGACCGGGGCGGTCCGGATGCGGGCGCCCTGGTCCACCATGTACTGGAAGGCGTCGGTCAGGTAGAACTCGCCCCCGGGTCCCGGCTCGCCCTCCAGGGCGTGCTCGATCCCGTCGAAGAGGAGCTCGTGGTCCCGGATGTAGTAGAGCCCGATGTTGGCCAGCTTCGAGATCGGCTCGTCCGGCTTCTCGACGATCCGGGTCATCGCCCCCTCCTCGTCGGTGACGATGACGCCGAACCGCTGGTAGTCCTCCACCTCCATCGCCCAGATCACGCCGGCCCACTCCTCGCCCAGGGAGCCGGCGAGGCTCAGGTCGGCTCGGAAGAGGGTGTCCACGAACACGATGAGGACCTCGCCGTCCACGTGCTCCCGGGCGAGCCTCACGGCCCCGGCCGTTCCGTCCTGGACCTCCTGGACCACGAAGTGGGCGGTGAGCGTCGGATACTCCTCCGCCACGTATTGCCGGATCACGTCGCCAAGATAGCCGACGATGAAGATGATCTCCTCGATCCCCAGCTCGACGAGATCGTCCAGGATGTAGCTCATGACGGGGCGGCCTGCCACGCGGACCAGGGGCTTGGGGGTGCGGTGCGTGTGGGGCCGGAGACGGGTACCTTTGCCGGCCAGGGGGATGATCGCTTTCATCGAACGCTGGAGCGTCTCCGTTGCGCGTGCTCGTTGCTCGGGGTGACGCAAGAATATCCGGGATCGGGAGCGCTGGGTAAACCGGAGGGCGCCGCGCCCGCCCCTCCCCCCCGCCCGGCGATCAGGGGATCCGAAGGGGAGGGCGGGATCCCCGATCCGTCCACCCGCACGGCACCGACCAGAGCCTCCGATCGGGGCGGGAAAAGCCCATGAACCGACTCTTCGTGCACGGCCTCGCAGCCGCGGCCCTGCTGGCGTCGTGCGCCGGCACCTCGTCGTCCGCCCTCCCTCCGCCCTCCGCCGGCGGAGGAGACGACCCGGGGCGGTCCCGGATCTACCGCGTGGCTCCCGGCCAGGGGGCCCGTCCCCCGGCGCCCGACACGTCCGGGACGCTCCAGGTGTCGGCCACCGGAGAGGTGGAGGTGGAGCCGGACCGGGCCCGGGTGGCGTTCGCCGTGGAGACGGAGGCCGAGACCGCCGAGGCCGCCGCCGCGGAGAACGCCCGCCGAATGGACCGGGTGCATCGGGCGCTCCGGGGCACGGAGCTGCCCGGCCTCCGCCTCGAGACCTTCGGCTATGCCCTCCAGCCCCGCTACGCCCGCCGGACCCGGACCGACGAGCCCCCGCGGATCGTGGGGTACCGGGTCCTGAACCACGTCCGGGCGATCGTGGACGAGGTGGACGGGGTGGGCGCTCTCATCGACGCCGGGAACGGCGCGGGCGCGAACCGGATCCGGTCCCTGGACTTCGAGGTGTCGGACACCGGAGAGCCTCGGCTGGAAGCGCTGCGCCGGGCCGTCGCGAAGGCCCGACGGGAGGCGGAGGCGATCGCCACGGCCATGGGCGCGGAGCTGGGGCCCGCCCTGGAGGTTCGGGCCGGCTCCGACGAGCCCCGACCGCTCCGGTACCCGGTACCGGCGCCGCAGGAGCTGGCCCGGGACGCCCCGACAACCCCGGTGGAAGCGGGCACCCGGACCGTGAGCGCCACCGTGACGATCCTGTACCGGCTTCGCCAGAGTTCGCGGTGAGGGGCTCCCCCACCACGATCGGGAGATGGGAGGGCCGAGGGTGATCCCCCAGCGCCTCCGCCGGGCGTTGGAGGGCAATCGGGAGGAGACCCGCCCCGATCACCCCGACCCCCGCCTCCGCGGCCGAACCTACGCGATCCCCTACGACCGGGTGTGGCGGGAGGCCCTCCGCCTGGCTGTCACCCGCCGGACCTGGGAGATCCGGCGGGCCGACGACCGGGAGGGCGTGATCGAAGCCGTGGCCCGGACCCCCGTCTTCCGCTTCCCCGACGACGTGGAGATCCGAATCGGCCTGGACGAGAACGCCCAGACCCGGGTGGACCTGCGCTCCGCCTCCCGCAAGGGCTCGAGCGATCTCGGGACCAATGCCCGCCGGATCGCCCGCTTCCTGAAGCACCTCGACAAGGGCCTCGAGCCCCACCGCCCGAAGAAGCCGAAGAAGAAGGAAGCCGAGGCCGGCTGAGACAATGCTCAGCTCTCAAGCGAAGAGGTCGACCCTCCTCCGAGCGACCGTTCGGAAGGCGGCGAACGGGGCGGGGCGGGGGCCCACAGCGGGCCGCCGGACGACAGGGAGCGAGTGGGAGCGTCGACCCCGGAGCGCCCCTATACCTCCACCGGCAGCGGATGCTCCTTCGGCTGGGCGATGAGGATCTCGCCCTCGCTCCGGGCGATCACGACGGAGGCGCTCAGGTCGCCGGTCACGTTCACGGCGGTCCGCAGCATGTCCAGGATCCGGTCCACGCCCAGGATCAGGGCGATCCCGGCCTGGACGTGGGCGCCGAGGCCCACCGAGTTCAGCACGATGATCAGGGTGATGATCCCGGCGCTGGGCACGCCCGCCGCCCCCACCGAAGCCAGGGTCGCCGTCATCACGATGATGAACTGCTCGCCCACCCCCATGGGAATCCCGTAGATCTGGGCGATGAACATGACCGCCACGGCCTGGTAGAGGGCGGTCCCGTCCATGTTGATCGTGGCGCCCAGGGGGAGCACGAAGGAGGAGACCTCGTTGGACACCCCCAGCTCCTCCTCCGAGGTCTCCATGGTCACGGGCAGCGTGGCGTTGGACGAGGAGGTGGAGAAGGCGATGAGCTGGGCGTTGGGGATCCTGCGGAAGAACTCCACCGGGTTGTACCGGCCGAGGACCCGAACCGCCGCGCTGTACGTCACCGTGGCGTGGAGGACGAGCCCCGCCGCCACGCAGGCGGAGTAGATCAGGAGGCTCCGGAGGAGGTCGAGGCCGAAGCGGGCCACCACCGCCGCGATCAGGGCGAAGACCGCGTAGGGGGCCAGCTTCATGATCCAGTGGATGAGGACCATGCAGGCCTCGTTGATCCCCTCGAAGACCGTCACCACCGCCTCCCTCTGCTTCGCGTCCGTCAGGGCGCTCACCGCCGCCCCGAAGAGGATCGTGAAGACGATGAGGGGGAGGAGATCCATCTCCGCCGCGGCTTGCACCGGGTTCCGGGGGATCATGTTGAGCAGCGTCTCGGTGAGCGACGGCGCCTGCTCGGCGAGCTGCATGCTCTCGGCGGCCTGGCCCTCGAACTGGGCGGAGAGCTGATCCCGGGTCGCCTGGTCGATCCGGCCGCCCGGCTGGACCACGTTGGAGACTACGAGCCCGATCGAGACCGCGATCGCCGTGGTGCACATGTAGTAGATCAGGGTCTTCCCCCCGATCCGCCCCACCTTGGTGATGTCTCCCAGGGAGGCGGTACCCACCAGGAGGCTCGCCACCACCAGGGGGATCACGATCATGGTGATCGCCCGGATCCACGCGGTGCCGAATGGCTCGATCGCGGTGAGGACGCTGACGAGGGGATCGAGGCCGAGGATGTTGGCGCCGAAGCCGACGACGCCTCCGGCGACGAGCCCGATCAGGATCTTCGTGTAGAGCTGCATGTAGGGTCCCGGGTCTCGAGCGGTGAGGAGCGGGAAGGGGGATCGTCACGAGCGGCCAACAGTTTAGGAGCGCCCCCGGGGAGCAGCAAGCGAGGGGCCCCGTCCCTCGCCCGCTCCCGGGGGCCCCGCTAACTTCCCGCCGATGACGACCAAGAGACACACGACACTTCTCGCGGTCCTCCTCCTCGCGGCCACATCGGGCTGCTCGGATCGGGGCGATCCACCGGACGACCCCTCGGTCTCGGGGGCGGCCCGGGACTCGGCATCCCGGGCCACCCTGGGCCGGATCTACGAACAGCGCATCGTGTTCGTGCCTCTGGGGTCCAATCCGGCGGTCATCGTCCCCGTCTTCTTCTCGGCCCGGACCGTTCCCGGCGGCGTGATCCGCTCGGCCAGGGGGTGGCTCACCCAGGGAGACGACTGGGAGACGTTCTTCGAGGACCGCTGGCAGGGGCCTCCGACCCGGGCGCCGTGGCGGCCGCTGCCGCGCCGAAGCCTGCGGTTGGTCGTGGGAGAGGGCGACGTCCTGGAGTCCGTCGTCTACGAGGAGGGCTCTCAGCTCCTGGAGCTCGACCTGGAGGCGGGCCTCGTCGAATGGACGGGGCCCGAGGGGGACGCGTTGCGGCTCCATGAGGGGGGCCTCCGGTTCGGAGGACAGCAGGTCCCGGGAGTGGTCATGGAGATGAATCGAGTGCGCCCGGGGCCCGAGCCCACCGCCGGCGACTGGGCCTTCCTGATCTCGGGCGACTCCCTCGCGGTGCTCCTGGAGAGCCCGCGCCAGGCGGAGGCCGGCGCCCGCGGGGCCTTCGTCGGCTTCGGCCGACTCGACTTTCAGGACCTCCGCTGGCCCGAGGTCACGGTGGACTGGGCCGAGACCCGGTCGTACGAACCCGCGCGGCGGGACATCCCCATGTCGTGGGTGATCTCCTCCCCGGGGGCCGAGATCCGGGGCGGCTTCGAGGTGAGCGCGGCGTGGCTGGAGGCCGGCGACGGAGAGGGCCCCGTCCTCCCCGTGGAGGCCCTCTACGCCGTGAGCGGCGAGCTGCGGGTCGATGGGCGCGCCTATCCCGCGACCGGGCTCTTCCGGCACCGTCGACCGTGATCCCGGACCCGGGGAGCCAGGCGGGGAGGAGAGGGTGCCCGACGAGCTGATCCGCGCCCTGGTGACGGTGGCCTTCGGAGCCCTGGCGGGGGGCCTCACCAACACCGTGGCGGTGTGGATGCTCTTCCACCCCTACCGTCCTCCACGCCTGGGGCGGCTCCGCCTCTCCTTCCTCCAGGGCGCGATCCCCAAGAACCAGGCCCGGCTCGCCGCGACGATAGGACGCACCGTGGGGAACCGACTGCTCACGGACGAGGACCTGGCCCGGACCTTCAGCAGACCCGAGTTTCGCGCGGCCTTCGACGACCGGCTCTCGGAGTTCATCGAGGCGATGCTGGAGCGGGAGCGGGGATCGCTGCGGGATATTCTGCCGCCGGGGGTCGTGGAGGAGGCGGAGACGATCCTCGAGGAGCTGGTCGGAAAGGGAGTCGCCCGACTCGAGGCGTGGATCGAGTCCGAGGAGTTCGAGGCCTTCGTCCGGCGCCGCTCCAACGACCTCGTCCGGGCCGTGGAGGACGTCCCCGTGGCCGGAATCCTGACCCCCGCCCGGGAGGCGGCCCTGGCCGAGGCCGTGGACGAGTGGATCGCCGGCGCCGTGGAGAGCGAGGGATTCCGGGAGGCCGTGGAGGACTACCTCGAGCGGACGAGCCACTCCCTCCTCGCCCCCGACCGCACCCTGGAGGAGACCCTCCCCCACGGCCTCGTCTCGTCCTTCGAGAAGGCGATCGCCGGCTACCTCCCCCTGGCGATCCGTCGCCTGGGTTCCCTCCTGGACGATCCGGAGGCCCGGGCCCGCTTCGAGGGCGTGATCCACGACCTCCTGCAGCGCTTCCTCCGGGACCTGAAGTTCCACCAGCGGGTGGTGGCCCGCCTCATCGTCACCGAGGAGACGGTGGACAGGGTCCTGGACACGATCGAGGAGGAGGGGGCGGAGCGGATCTCCGAGATGCTCCGGGACCCGGCCGTGCAGGACGCCATGGCCCGGGGGGTGAACGACGCGGTCGTCGACTTTCTGCGGAAGCCCGTCTCCGGCGTCCTGGGCGAGCCCGACGACTCCAACGTCCGGGAGGCGATGGAGACGCTGGCCGCGTGGGCGGTGCGGGTGGCCAGGGATCCCCAGACCCGGGGGTTCCTGGTGGAGAAGCTGGAGTCCGCCATGGACAGCGCCGGGGCCCGAACCTGGGGCGACCTCTTCGAGCGGATCCCCCCCGAGAAGGTCTCCGAGCTCCTCGTGGCCGCCGCCCGGAGCGAAGAGGGCAGGATCCTGTACCGGGAGGGCTCCCAGCGGATCGCCCGGAGCCTCCTCGACCGGCCCCTGGGACGGCCGGCGGAATGGCTGCCCGAGGACGCTCCCGAGCGGATCGAGGGTGCGCTGGGCGACCCGATCTGGGACTGGCTCCAGACCCAGGTCCCCTACGTCGTGGAGCGGATCGACGTGGCCGGGCGGGTGGAGGAGAAGGTGCTGGAGTATCCCACCGCCAAGATGGAAGCCCTGGTCCGGAAGGTCACCGACCGCGAGCTCCGGATGATCGTGCGCCTGGGCTATCTCCTGGGCGGCATCATCGGCGCGGCGCTGGTGGCCGTCGACGCTCTCCTGCCGGGGGGATAGCCGAACCCCGGGGCCCGCTCAGGCTCCATCGCCATCGCCTCCCCTCTCCTGCTCCGTCGTCCTCTCTCCCACGGCCCCCTCCTTCGCACCGTCACCTTCGCCGACCGGTCCGGCGTCCTCGTCATCCTCCTTCTCGTTCCGCTCGAAGCGGAAGGCACGGCTCCAGTCCCGGTGGATCTGGACCCCGGTGACCTTGGACATGAGATCGAGGGGGGTGAGGTGCCGGGCGGCCCGGCGGCGAGGCCGATCCTCGTCCAGGGCACGCTCGATCTCCTCGGGGCTCTGGTCCCAGCGCCCGAGCCCGGCCCAGACCCCGTAGGCGAACGCCGCCACGGCGCCCAGAATCATGAGGAGGGTGGAGAGGCTCACGGATCCAGCGGTCCCGCGGGGAGGAGAGTCGCGTCGCCGGGCAGGGGCTCCTAGTCGCCCCTCCCCACCGACTCGCCGAAGAGGACGCCGAGCCCCAGCATCAGGATGACGGGAACCGCGTTGGTGCCGATCGCGACCAGGGCCACCACGCTCCAGAAGATCAGGTGGGTGAAGGTGTAGCCGCCGGGGAGAAGGTCCATGGGGTGTGCCTCTCGTGGTCGTCTTCGTAACGGCGCCCGAAATATGGTCCCAACGGGCCCTCCTGTCCAACCCCCCAGGAGCGCCCGCTTCAGTCCAATTTCTCCGCGTTCCCCTCCTTTTCCCTCTTCCGCTTCCCGAGCCGGTCCACCACCCGGTCCCGGGCCTCGCTGAGGTAGCCGGGCTCGAGGTGGAGGAGGTTGGAGATCTTCCGGAGCAGGTAGTCCTCCCGGCTCGCCAGGGCGCCGTCGGCGTAGGCGAGGCCCCACATCGCTTCGGCCAGGACCATCTTCTGGCCCAGGCTGAACTCCCGGTCGATGAGTCGCGTGAACTGGTAGAGGTCCACCGACTCCTTCTGCTCCCGGCTCGCGAGCTCGATGAGGCGAGCCGCCCGCTCCTCGTCGATCCCGAATTGGCGACGGATGCAGCCCTCCAGGTGGCGCCTCTCGGCCTCGGAGAAGTCGTCGTCGGCATACGCGAGCTCCAGGAGGAGCGCGCACGCAGCCACCCGGGCGTCCACGGGGTCCGTCTCGGCCCCCGTCTCCTCGGGCACGTCGATCTGGCTGGAGAAGAACGACCTGATCGCTTCCAGCATCTCGGTCCGTCCGCTGAAGAGGTCTGGTTTCGGCCGGCGACGCGGCGCCCCCGGGTCCCGGTCCCGGCCACCCGCCCCGGACGTCAGCCCCCGGGCAGGAGATCCAGGAGTCGGTGGCCCTTCATCTCCACTTCCTCACCCTTCCGGAAGGCGACGGGGGCGCGGAAGGCCGGGCCATCCCAAACAAATGTATGGTACTCCCCGTGCTCTCCGCACGGGTCGGCCCCCCTCGCCTGGATCTCGTCGATCAGCTCCCGGTCGAGCTCCCGCCCGAGCCAGCCCGGATCCCCCCGCTCCAGGTCCACGCTCACCACCACCGCCCGGTAGCCCAGGTCCACGAACTCCCGGGCCAGCTCCCGGGACGCCTCGCCCCACAGGGGCTCCAGATGGCGGAGACCGGCGGCGCCGCTCCGCTCCTCGTACCACGCCCGGACGTCGGAGAGGTGGATGTTGCCGAAGATCACCCCGTCCACACCCCTCTCCCGGAGGGCATCGAGCAGCCCCGTGAAGACCGGCTCGAACTCCCGGGGCCGGGTATGGTCCATGAGCATCTCCATTCCCAGGGAGCGACCGTGGGCCTCCACCAGCGCCCTCCGGGTCCCGTGGAACCGGACCCTGCCGCTGCCGCCGTCGTAGACGTTGAACCCGTAGCGGACCTCGCGCCCCTCGGCGCGGACCCGGTGCAGCGCGAGGGTCGCGTCCTTGCCGGCGCCGGTGGCCAGGGCCCAGAGGGTGGCACCCGGCTCGGCGTGGTCCCGGGGGACCTCGATCTCCGTGAAGGTACCGGCCTCGGCACCCATCAGAAGTCCAGTGCCCGGACCCTCCGAACCCCGGCCCGTAGGGGCCACGCCACCGCCACCACGGTGAGGAGGGCCGCGCCGATGAGGCCCACGGCGAGGGGGAGGAGATCGGGAAGGACGGTCTCTCCTCCCCGGAGGCGATCCTGGAGGAAGAGGTAGACGGGCCAAGCCTCCAGGAGCACCACGCCGGTCAGGTAGCTCACGGCCGCCATCATGAAGAGGAGGCCCCCGAAGGAGGTGGGGATCTCGGCCACGTTCTCGGTCTCGAAGTTCGGATAGAGGGCGCCGAATCCCAGGGCCAGGGCCGTGATCGCGAAGGTGGCCGCGACGATCGTGACCGTGGAGAGGACGAAGACGAACGGGCTCACCTCGAGGATCAGGTTCGTGGCCACGATGAGGGGCACGGCCAGCGCCACGAGAGGGAGGGTGCCCACCCAGTACTTCGACCAGAAGAGGGTCCTCACGTCGGTGGGCGAGGAGCGGAGCAGCCACATCATCCGTCCCTCCAGGGACATGGCCGGGAAGACGAAGCGGGCCGCGATGGCCGCGACCACGAAGCCGGCGAGGCCCAGGTTGAGGAACGAGACGACGTTGATGAGGAAGAAGGAGACCTGCTCGCCGGTGTAGAGGGGCAGCACCTTGATGTTGTAGACGTAGACGACGACCAGCACCCCCAGGAGGATCAGCTGGGACCACTGGGTCGTGTCCCGGAAGAAGACCCGCACCTCCTTGGCCACCAGCTCCCGGGTTCGGGTGGCGGCGCCGGAGAGGAGCCGGTCGAGGAGCCGCGAGCGGGTCCTCCCCTCCTCGCGCTCGGCTCCCTCCTGGGCCCGGGTGAAGCCCGGACGGAAGAAGCGCTGGTGGAGCCACGCCCCCAGGACGAAAAGGGCCCCGGCCGTGCTCCAGAGGAAGAAGAAGGGGAAGGGGTCGAAGGTCCCGCCCAGCCATGTCATGAGCGCGTCGGACGCCCACTCGTTGGGGAGCCAGGGAGAGGTGGGCGTGCGGAGCACGGCCATGAAGTCCACCAGGCTCCGGAACTCCTCGGGGCGGACCAGGCGCTCGGGTCGGAGGAAGCGGAAGAGGGCCACCACCCCGGCCGCGGCGAAGAGCCCGATCAGCGCCAGGAGATCCCGGGTGCGCCGGGCGGGGAAGACGTTGACCAGGATCAGGGTGAATGCGCTCCCCGCCACGGCCGGGATCACGAGGAAGGGGACGATCGTCGCCGCGGCGAGGACGTAGAATCCGGGCCCCGCGCCGTAGACGACCCCGTAGGCGGCCAGGAGGGGGACCACGAGCAGCACGACCATCCACGAGGAGTCGACGATCGTCTCCGACAGGCGAGCCCCGTAGAGCTTCACCCCGTCCACCGGCGACGCCACCAGGAGCTCCAGGTCCCTGGAGAGGAAGAAGGTGGAGAGCGCGGTGATCACGTTGGAGAGGAGGAGGATCATCAGGAAGGTGAGGAGGGCGAGGCCCAGGAGCTTGCCCGCCAGCAGGTCCCCGATCCCCTGCGTGCCCCGGAAGTAGAGGAGCATCCGGAAGATCACCGCGAAGATGAACGCCCAGAAGAAGAGGCCCACCAGCCCCAGGACGAACCCCTTGAGGACCCGACCCTCGTCGGTCCGGGCCCGGTTCGCCTTGGAGCGGAGCTTGGGGCGCAGCAGCCAGTAGAGGCCGGCCCCCCGGGGGACCGGGCGGCTCACTCCCCCTCCCGGAGGCTGGCCACGACCTCGGCCATCTCCTCGTCTCCCGTCACCTTCAGGAAGATGTCCTCCAGGTGGGCGCTCTCCCCCGCGTTCGCTTCGGCCCGGAGCTCGTCCAGGGTCCCCTGTGCGATCCGCCTTCCCTCGTGGATGATCGCGATCTCGTCGCAGAGGACCTCCACCACCTCGAGGGTGTGGCTGGAGAGGAAGACCGTGCCACCCTGGTCGGCGAACGCGCCCAGGAGATCCTTGAGCAGCCTAGCCGAGCGGGGATCGAGGCCCACCATGGGCTCGTCCACCACGATCAGCTCGGGGCGGTGGATCAGGGCCGAGGTGATCAGGAGCTTCTGCCGCATCCCGTGGGAGTAGCTCTCGATCAGCTCGTCCTTCCACGGAGTCAGCCCGAAGAGCTCCAGGAGGCCCTCGGAGCGCTCCTCGGTCTCCCGGCCGTCCCTCCCCCAGAGCCCGGCCACGAAGCGCAGGAACTCGCCCCCGGCGAGCTTCTCGTAGAGGAAGGGCCGGTCGGGGATGTAGCCGATCCTCGTCTTGGCGGCCATGGGATCGGCGCCCAGGTCGTCGCCGCCGACGAGGATCCGGCCCTCGGTGGGCTGGAGGACCCCGCAGATCATGCGGATCGTGGTGGTCTTCCCCGCCCCGTTGGGGCCCAGGAACCCGAAGATCCGGCCGCGCTCCACGGTGAGATCCAGGCCGGCCACCGCCGTGAAATCCCCGTACTTCTTCACCACGCCGTCCAGGCGCAGCATCTCGCCGCCGGGAGCGGGAATCTCCCGAGGTCTGGCGAGCGCGCGGAGCTTCTCCCCGTTCACGGCGTGGATCCCCCTCGGCGGCCCCGGGAGGAGAGGCCACCCCCACCGGCGGGGGCGGCCGCCTCTCCCTCCACTTCCAGGACCTCGATCTGGAGGTTGCCGATCAGGCGCACGATCTCCACCTGCTGGGCCAGCCCGCCGATGACGAAGCGGATGTGGGCGGCGTCGGCCGGGTACTGGCCGAAGGTGGGATCCACCGCCACCCACTCGCCCAGCCAGACCTCGGGCCACGCGTGGTAGAAGAAGGAGCCGTCCACGTAGACCAGGCCCACCGCCGTGCGCGCCGGCAGGCCCAGGGCCCGGGCCATGGCCACGTAGAGGACGGTGTGCTCGTTGCAGTCTCCCTGCTTCGATTCCAGCACCTGGAGCGCGCTCGGCACCGAGAAGGTGATCCGCTTGTCCAGCATGCGGTGGACCGAGCGGGTGAGCTGCCGAGCGACCTCCCGGGGCTGGTGGTTCCACGAGAGGTTCCAGTTCGTGACCGTCCGGGCCGCCTCGACGATCCGCTGGTCGTCGCTCTGGATCAACGGCTCCGGCTGGAGGTGCTCCCGGAGATCCATGCGCGGATAGGGAAGGTCGTAGCCCGGGCTCAGCGAGCTCCATTCCTCGCGCCGTACGACGAGGGTGTCGCCCCGGAGCTCCTGGCGGCCGCCGCCCAGGTCGAAGCCCTCGAGATCGACCCCGCTCAGGCGAAAACGCAGCGAATCGTGGGCCTCCACCGAGCCCAGGCTCACGTCGCTCTGGATCGCCGTGGAGAGGATGACGTCCTCGTCCACCGGGGAGGAGGCGAGATTCCGCCCGTCCCGGGTCGCCTGGCTCGCCAGCTCGTATTCGGTCCGCTCCATGGAGAACCCCATGGGGCTGGACGCCCGAACGATCCGCCCGTCCTCGTCCACCCAGCTCTCCAGCCGCACGCCCCCGTAGACCTCGGCGATCCTCCACGCCGGGATCGTGTCCCAGCCCACCGGGGACCAGCGACCCGTCTCCGGGTCCAGGGACACGCTGTCCGGAGCGGTGAGGGTATCGTGCCCGAGGATCCGGACTTCCACGGTGCGGGTGGAGAGGGAGGACGGATCGAAGACCGGGAAGCGGAACTCCTTGCCGACCTCGAGCTCCTCGCCCACCGCCACCCGGATCGGCAGGATCGCCGAGAAGACCGGGGGGCGCTCGAGACGGTAGCCGAGCTGCTGGCGCTCCCGGCCTCCCGCGTCGATCTCGATCCGGAGGATCGTGTCACCCTCGATGGCGCCGGACGCCTCGAAGGTCCCCACGTCCGAGTTCATCGTGAAGGAGAACGACCGCATGACCAGGGACGGCGAGAGATCCACCCGGGTCCGGGCCACCGCCGTTCCGGTCTGGCCCAGGGCCGGGAGCTCCAGGGACATGACGTCCTCGAGGACGAACCCCCCGGGAACCGTGTCGAGGCGGGATGTGGCCAAACCCACCGCCCTCTCACCCATGCGGAGGGTGTAGAACTCGGTGCTGGGAGCGAGGCTAAGCGCCGCGGCCTCGGCCAGGCGCCGGAGCTCGGGCTGGAAGTACTCCCGGCGTACCTGCCATCCCGCCATTCCGAGCCAGAGCACGACGATGAGGACCCCGGCCGTACGTCGGCCGATCTTCACGGCTCCTCTCGTCCCCCGGGGTCGCCCTCCTCACCCGCCTCGCCGGGGACCCGGGTCTCCGTCCCCTCGGGGCCCTCGCGCTCGCCCAGGGCGTTCCCGTTCCCCGCCGCCCGACGGCCGACCTCGTCGGCCTCGGCGGCGCGCTCCAGGACGCCCAGCACGATCTCCTCCTCGTAGCCGTTCGCCACCACCACCGTCACCGCGTCGGGGAGCTCGTGGCTCTCGAGGTGCTCCCGGAGAACGAGGATCATGATCTCGGCGGCCACGTCCGGGTCCAGGTTTCCCGCGCCGGTGCCCAGGAGGGGAAGGGCCAGGGACCGCATCTCCCACTCGCTGGCCCTGCGAAGGCCGTTGAGGAGCGCGTTGCGGATGCCGGCTTGGGTCACGGGCTCGTCGGACGACTGGACCACCGCGTGGATGAGGAAGTCGGCGCCGAGCTCGCCCGCCGGTGTGACGACGGCACCTCCGACGGGGAGATCCCCCATGGACTCGAGCCGGGTCCGCACCGGAGCTCCCGCCCCCACTTCCACGGCCCGTCCCGCCGCCGAGACGGCGAGGAGGTTGGAGTTCACGGGTCGGAGGAGGGCCTCGGCCTCGACGGCGTCGAGGGAGGCCACGCGGACGCGGATCAACGGTCGGTGAGCTCTCGGGCCGTCCGGTACATGAGGGCGGCCTGGTCGGGGAGGTGCTTCTTGTCGAAGAGCATCCCCAGGGTGTAGAAGACCTTCGGGTTCCGGGGCTGGAGCTGGGACGCCCGCTTCAGGGCTTCCAGAGCCTCCTCCACCTTCCCCATCCGGTTGAGGGCCTCGCCCCGGTAGTAGTGGGCGGGCCCGTGCTCCGGAGCTCGCTTGCACACCCAGCGCAGCTCCGCCTCGGACTGGGCGTAGAGGCCCCGTCGGAACGAGAGGATTCCCAGCGCCGCCCGTACCTCGTGGTTCTCGCTCTCCAGGCGCATCGCTCGACGCAGGATCCCCTCGGCCTCCTCGAACTCCCCTTGAGAGGCAAGGGCCGAGCCCAGGTTCGTGAGGACCTCGACGTTTTCCGGCTCCTGGGTCAGAGCCGCCTCGAACTGCTCCACCGCCCTGTCGTGGGCTCCGGTCTCGTCGTAGAGCACACCCAGGTTGTTACGGGCTTTCACGTGCCTCGGCTTCTTCCGGATGATCTCCTGGTAGACCCGCTCCGCCTCTTCGACGCGGCCCTCCCGCACCAGCCCCTTGGCCCGGGCGAGGTCCTCCGCCTCTCTCTGGCGCTCCTCGCCGATCCCCGGCTCCGCGTCGGCCGGGAATTCCGTCTCTTCGGCCTCCCGGTCGTCGCCCTCTTCGCTCCCGGAGAGAACCTCGAGCCGGCGCTGGCGGGGCAGCGCCTTCTGCCGGGGGGAAGCGTCGGGAGCCGGGGCGTCGCCTCCGGCCTCGGGCGCGGGCCCCTCGTCCTCCCTGGCCTCCCTGGCCTCTTCGTCCCCTTCGTCCCTGGTCCGTGGGTCTCGTTCCATCCGTCTTCCCGTGTTCCTCAATCTTTGCCCCGCGGCGTGGACTCCTCGGCCACCCAGCGGGCGTATTCCAAGTCGCCTCCGGTCACCGGCAGGGCCAGGACCTCGGGCACGTCGTAGGGGTGGAGCGCCTTCGCCCGCTCGACCAGCGCCTGGACCCGCTGCTCCGGGGTCTTCAGGAGCACCAGGACCTCGTCCTCCCGCTCCAGCTCACCCTCCCACCAGTACACCGAGACGATGCCGGGGATCACGTTCCCGCACGCGGCCAGCCGCTCGGAGACCAGCTCCCGGGCCAGGAACTCGCCGCTCTCCTCGTTGGGCGCCGTCATGAGGACCACCCGAAGGGCCGGATCGGGGCCGTTCACGCCGCCTCCTCCCGCCCGGGAGGCCGGTCGGCCACGAAGACCGTCTTCTCCACGTTCTTCTCCAGATAGAAGGTGTCGATCAGTTCCTGGTAGCGCTCTTCCACGACCCGCCGCTTCACCTTCTGGGTCGGCGTCAGGCCTCCTCCCTCCACCGTGAACTCCTCCTGCAGGAGCCCGATCTTCTTGGGCAGCTCGTACTGGGCCAGGTCCTCCAGCTCGCCGTACACCTGGTCGGCGAGGAAGCGCTGGACCCGGTCGTCGGAGAGGAGCCTCCCGAGATCGGACGCCGAGATGCCCTGCCCGGAGGCCCAGCTCTCCACCGCGGAGACGGCGGGGACCACGAGGATCGCGGCGAACTTCCGGCCGTCGCCCACCATGACCGCCTGCTCGACGTAGCGGTTCTTCTTGAGCCGGTTCTCGATCGGCTGGGGGGCGATGTTCTTTCCCCCCGAGGTGATGATCAGGTCCTTCTTGCGGTCGGTCACTGTGAGGAAGCCGTCCTCGTCGATCGTCCCCACGTCCCCGGTCTTGAACCACCCGTCGGGCGTGATCGCCTCGTCGGTGGCCTCGGGCATCCCGAAATAGCCCTTCATGACCTGGGGACCCCGCACCAGGATCTCCCCGTCGTCGGCGATACGGATCTCCGTGCCGGGCACGGGCTTGCCCACCGTTCCGATTCGGAAGTCCTCCTCGGTGTTCACGTTCGTGACCGGGCTCGTCTCGGTGAGGCCGTATCCCTCCAGGATCGTGAGGCCCACGGAGTAGAAGAAGCGATTGATGTCGGGGGAGAGGGGCCCGCCCCCGCTCACGAAGTAGCGGATCCGTCCGCCCACGCCCTGCCGGATCTTCCGGAAGACCAAGAGGTCGGCCAGGGCGTAGACGGCCCGGAGGACGGCGCTCGGCGCCCTCCCCGCCAGGGTCTCGTCGGCCTGGGCCGAGCCCACCTCCCGTGCCCACTGGACGAGCTTCGCCCGGAGCCCCGAGGCCTCCATCACCCGGTTGTAGACCTTCTCGTAGACCCGGGGCACCGCCACCATCACCGTGGGCTTCACGATCCTCATGTCCCGGGGGACGGTGTCGATCGAGTGGGGATAGGCGATGCTGCAGCCCTGGTAGAAGAAGAGGTAGTCCACCATCCTCTGGAGGATGTGGGAGAGGGGGAGGATGCTCAGGGTCGAGTCGTCCGGTCCAACCGGAAGGGCCCGCTCGCACGCCTTCACGTTGGAGAAGATGTTGTCGTGGGTGAGCATGACCCCCTTGGGGTCTCCGGTGGTCCCGGAGGTGTAGAGCATCGTGGCCACGTCGTCGGGCTCGGCCTCCTCGGCCGCGGCCCGGAGCTCCGCGTCGCCCCGCTTCCGACGGACTCCCCAGCCCTCGTTGAGGAAGACGTCCCAGGAGAGCACGTCGGCGGGCGCGTCCGGCACGTCGTCGAAGACCACGACCGTGTCCAGGTCGGGACACTCGGGACGCACCTCCAGGATCTTCTCCAGCTGCTCCCCGTCCGAGGCGACGGCCATGCGCGCGCCGGAGTTCGTGAGGAGGTACTTGATCTGGTCGGCCGTGAGGGTCGAGTAGACTGGAACGATCCACGCGCCCGCGCAGAGGGCCCCGTAGTCCATGATCGCCCACTCCGGGCGATTCTCCGAGAGGAGCGCGACCTTGCCGCCCCGATCCAGGCCATGGGCGTGGAGGGCGGCGGCAACCGTCAGGGCGTGGTCTTCGACCTCTCCGTAGGTGAGCTCCCGGAGGTCCTCCCCCTCCAGGTAGCGGAGGGCGGGGCGGCCCCGGTGCCGCTCCGTGGCCTCGAAGAAGAGCTGCACCAGGGTCCCCCGTGGGAGGTCGGCGGGATTGGCCGCGTACTTGCGGGTGCCCATGGGATCGTCTCCTCTGGAAGGGCCCGGTCAGGTCAGGCGGATCTCGATATCGAGGTCCAGATCGGGCCGCAGGGTGTGGAGGACGCTGCAGTACTTCCCCCGGGACAGCGCTACCGCTCGCTCGACCTTCGACCGGTCGTCCGCCTCCGGGCCCTCCAGGGTGTAGACCAGCCGGATCCGGGTGAAACGCCGCGGGTCCTGCGTCGCCCGCTCCCCGTCGGCCTCCACTTCCAGCCTCGACACCGGAACCCTGGACTTCTCCAGGATCAGGCGCACGTCCACGCCCATGCAGCCCGCCAGGGAGAGGAGAAGCGCGTCGGTGGGGGAGGGCCCCTTCTCACCGTCGCTGTCCACCGTGACCCGGGGACCGTCGGACGCCCCGCCGCGGAAGACGAGTCCCTCGCCCGTCCAGACGAGATGGACCCGCTTATCGGACCTCATTCGGCGACGCCGACTCCCGAGAAGAAGGCGGCTCGGAGGGACCCCGGGAACGAGCGCCCCCATCGCCCTCCCCGCGCAGCTGCTCGAGGGTGGCCCGAGCGTGCTCCACATGCCGGTCGGCCTCGGGGCCGGACGGGGGCGCGGCCAGGAACGCCTCGAGGTGCGGGATCGCCTCCCGGGGCTTCTCGGAGCGGACGAGGAGGAAGGCCAGGCCGTAGTGCGCCCCGGAAGCCTCGGGGTCCTTCCGCAGCACGTGGCGGTATGTCTTCGCCGCCTCGTCCGTCATGCCGATCCGGGTGTAGGCGATGGCGATCTGCTGGAGCACCACGGGGTCGCCGGGGGATTCCTTCAGGGCCAGGCGGAACGAGGTCAGCGCCTCGTGATACTTCCCCTCCGCGAGGAGGCTGAGACCCTCGTCGTAGTAGTCGACCCCCCCGCCGTCGTCAGCGAGGCCGAAGAGCTTCTTCCACCAGGCCATGAGTGCGGGTCGCCGGTCCTCTCCCGGGGTCGCGGACGAGCCGGAATATCGCTTGAAATCAAAGGGGAATCCCTCATTTCGAAGTTACCAGAGCCCCCCGGGGGGCGCAACGGCCCGTCACTCCCTCACCCCCACGACCACCCCTGCCTCGTCGAGAACGGGAGAGAGGCCCGCGCCCTCGAGCCGCCCCCGGGCTTCCGTGGGGGCGTCCAGGACCACGACCCGGCTCCCCGGCCCGACCACCCGTGCGGCGTCGTCGAGGAGCGGCTCGGACCCCGGACCGGAGAGGACGACGCCCCGGATGCGGCCGGAGAAGAAGGGGAGGCCGGGTCCCGCGGCGACGCGGCTGACGCCCGGCTCCTCCCCCCAGCCTCGGAGCGAGGGGGCGACCCCCACCACCTCGACCTCCTCGAGCATCGCCGCCAGGGCCCGGGCGTGCCGGGCGGGCCGGCCCACCAGCACCAGGTGGCCCGGACCCCGGGTCACGCCGAGGAGGGCGGCCAGCCGCGTGGTCCGGTCCGGATCCGCCTCGTCGGGCAGCACCGGGAGCCGGCGGAGGGGCTCTCGGGGCGGCGCCCGCAGGTCGCCGAAGCCCTCCCGGACGGGAAAGCGCTCCCGACAGTTCGGACAGCCGAGCTCCCCCTCGAGGATCCGGCGATCCTCGATGCGCTCCCCCAGGAGGATGAGCCCGAACGCGGGACCGCACCGGGGACAGATCAGGAGGTCGGTGAGGAGAAGGTGCACGGGGCGTCGGCGTGGGAGGTCTCGGCTTCGGCGGGCGCTGCGCTGCGGCCCTACCCCGACCCGACGAGCGCGCGGCGCCCGGGACGGACGCTCAGTCGATCCGGTGCGAGCGGTGGGCCGGCGCCACCGGGGCGTGGGGGCCGTACTGGGCCCACTGGGTCGGCGTCTCCCAGACCCGGGCGTAGAGGAGGCCGCCGGCAACCTCCTCGGGGAGCCGCTCCTTCAGCTCCTCGTAGAAGTAGCGGGCCTGGTTCTCGGCGCTGGTCTCGACCTCCGAGAAGGGCGGAAGGTCGTTCAGGTTCCGGTGGTCCAGGCCGTCAGCCAGCTCCCGCAGGTGCCCCTTGAGGTCCACGAAGTCCACGGCGATCCCGGCATCGTTCAGCTCCTCCACCTGGACGGCGACCTCGACCACGTAGCGGTGGCCGTGGAGCCGCTCGCACTTCCCCTTGTAGTTCCGGAGGAAGTGGGCCGCGTCGTAGTGCGCCTGGACGCTCACCGTATACATGGGATCTCTCCGCTCACTGGGGATCCTGCTACGCCGACTCGACCTGCACCACCGGCACGCACACGCCCTCGGGACGGGTGGCCGCGAAGAGCGCCGCTTCGGCGACCGCCTCCGGCGCGAGCATTCTCCCCCGGTCCGGGAGGTCGGGCCGCCCGTCGGGATCCAGGGGATCCCAGATCCCGGTGTCCACCGCGCCGGGCTCGAGGAGGGTGCTCCGGACGCCGGTGCCCCGGAGCTCCTCCCGCAGGACCTCGTGGAGGCCCCGGAGGCCGAACTTCGACGCCGAGTAGGCGCCGTTCTCCGGGAACGCCCTTCGGCCGGCCACCGAGCCCACGCTCACGATCAGCCCGCTCCCCCGCTCGAGCATGCCGGGAAGCACGGCCCGGACCAGGAGGAAGGCTCCCCGGAGGTTGACCCCCAGGTTGCGGTCGAGCAGGGCGAGGGGCGTCTCGGCCACGGGCGCCAGGTCGAAGACCCCCGCGGCGTTCACGACCACGTCGGGGACGCCCTCCTCCTTCCGGAGCTCGGCGACGGCGCCGGCCAAGCTCTCCTCGTCGTCCAGGTCGGCCGGAAGGGCCCGCCCCCCGACCTCGCCGACCAGGGCCTCGAGGCGCCCCCGGCTTCGGGCCGCGAGCACCGTACGGGCTCCGGCGCCAGCCAGGGTCCGGGCGCAGGCCGCCCCGATCCCCCCGCTCGCCCCCGCGATCAGGGCCAGACGACCCGAGAGCGGCGCCCCGGCCTCCCTCATCGCTCCCTCCGAGCCCGTGGATGCACCTCCCGTCCGGTCCCGTCCGGGGTCACGAGAGGGGCTCGTGAGCCGTCATCGTGAGGCGGAGGAACTCGTCCCGGGTCCGCATGTCCTCCAGGAAGGCCCCCCGCATGGCCGAGGTGATGGTCTTGGAGTTCTGCTTCTGCACGCCCCGCATCATCATGCACAGGTGGTAGGCCTCCGCGACCACCCCGACCCCCTGGGGCTGGATCAGGTCCCAGAGCGCCTGGGCGACCTGCTCGGTGAGGCGCTCCTGGACCTGGAGCCTGCGGGCGAAAACGTCCACCAGGCGGGCCACCTTGCTCAGGCCCATGATGTGGCCGTCGGGGATGTAGGCCACGTGCACCTTGCCGAAGAACGGGAGCATGTGGTGCTCGCAGAGGGAGTACATCTCGATGTCCTTGACGAGCACCATGTTGTGGTGGTGCTCCTCGAAGAGCGCGTCCCCGATCACGTCTTCGGGGGACATCTCGTAGCCCCGGGTCAGAAAGTCCATCGCCTCCACGACGCGCCTCGGCGTCTTCCGGAGCCCTTCCCGCTCCGGGTCCTCACCCAGCCTCCGGATCGTCTCCCGGACCAGATCCTCGAAGGGCACCCCGCTCAGGTTGGACCCTTCTCCGCCGGGGCGGCGGGGGGATTCCGCTCCGGACCGCTTCTCGTCGGCCTTCGTGGTCGTCGACACGTCTCCTCCGGCTTCGTCGTTCGCGTGCGGCACCGCTCACGCCCCGGCGTACTCCACGTAGTTCCGGGGGGTCTCGTACAGGACGAGCCGGACGAGGCGTACGCCCTCGGGCATCCGGGGCTCGAGGCGGCGCCAGATCGCCACCACGAGGTTCTCCGTGGTGGGCACGACCCCCTCCATCCAGGGCACGTCCAGGTTCAGGTTCCTGTGATCCACGTCCTCGATCACGCCGTCCCCCACCCGCTCCTTGAGGTCTTTCAGGTCCATGACGAAGCCGGTCTCCGGGTCCACCTCTCCCTCCACGGTCACGTCGAGCTCGTAGTTGTGGCCGTGCCAGTTCGGATTCGAGCACGCCCCGAAGACACGGGCGTTGCGATCGTCCGACCACTCCTCCCGGTGGAGACGATGGGCGGCGCTGAAGTGGACCCGTCGCGTGACCCGGACCCGGGCCATGGAAGACGCTCCTTCTCGCGGTCGCGGAGTCTCGGTCGCACGGCTACCCCGACATCCGGCATTCGGTCCGGGAGTCGGAGGGCGGTGGGGGGCGGCCGATCGAAGGCCGGCGGCGACCCCGACGAAAAAAAGCGGGGCCGGCACCCGAAGGTGCCGACCCCGACCGCGCAGGGAGGGGGTGTCTATTGAAGCCCGGGCGATACCTTCGGTGACCTCCCCGCCACTTTCGAAGTCCCCTCTCGGGGCGGGACGTCCATGGCGGGAGTCAGTCCCGGCTTCACAGGTGTTGGCTCAATAAGCGAGCCCTCCGCTGCGCCCCGGAAATATAGCCTCACCGGGGCGGAGGATCCAGAACCGCCGTGAACCTCGGCGGTTCCGGGGGGTAGGACCGCGCGATTCGGGCGCCCTCCAGGGCCCCCGGGCCGCGTTCGGCTACTCCGCGGCCGCGTCGAAGAACACACGGGCATCGGCAGGATGAACCCCATCGATCGCCGCACGCGACGGATCCTGGCCCCGATCCTCGGGGGCCTGCTCCTCACCACGTCGGTGGCGGTGCCCCTCCTCGACCGGACCGCGGCCGGCCCGGCGGCCGCCCTGGAGACCGAGCACCACGCCGCCACCTGCCTCCGGGGCCACGACCACACGATCTGCACCCAGGTCGGGGCCAACCTCCCGGCGACGGACGGCGGCCACCCGATCCCCGACGGCGAGCACCTGCGGCGGGTCCTTCCCGTCCCCGCCGTGGCCCACGCCCCCTCCCGAAGCCACCCCGACCCCAACCCCACCCGGGCGCCTCCCTTCGTCTGACACGACCCGGACGCATCCAGCGGCGCCGGGCCTCGCGGATCCCCACCGATGGGGACCGCGCGACTCCGGCGTTCGTTCCACCGACGTGTCAGAAGGGAGGACGCCCACATGTGCAGAGACAAATACCGAGGGTTCTTCGGGGGCTGGATCGCCCTGGGGTGCGCGATGCTCCTGGCTCTGAGCCCCGGAAGCGTCGCGGCCCAGGCCGAGCCCCAGGCCGCCGACTCCCTGGAGCGTGAGGTCGCCCGGCTCCAGGCCCGACTCGACAGCCTCGGCCGGGTCGTGGCAGATCTCCGGGAGGCCGAGGACACCGCCGGGGCTGAAGAAGAGGAAGACCCCCTGACCCGCCTCCGGGCCGCGGCGGCCGAGGCGGCCGGCGGCGGCGCGGCGACCGGGGCCGAGGAGGAGGACGAGGACGAGCCCCAGGAGTTCGTGGGCCGGCAGCGCTCCCTCCAGGCCCTCAACCCCGAGATCAGCATCAACGCCGACGTCTTCGGCAGGCTGAACACCGACGACGTGGGGGAGAACAACTTCATCCCCCGGGAGGCCGAGTTCTCCTTCCAGGCCTCCTTGGATCCGTATTCCCGGGCGAAGTTCTTCGTGGCCCACCACCAGCCGGGCGGCGAGATCGAGCCCTTCGAGGGCCTCCCGGGCGGGCACGGCGAAGCGGAAGGCGGCCAGGGGGGCGAGTTCGCCATCGAGGAGGGCTACGTGGAATGGGTGGGCCTCCCCGGGGGGCTCAGCGTGAAGCTGGGGAAGTTCTTCCAGCGCTTCGGCACCCTGAACCGCTGGCACAACCACGCCCTCTGGTTCCAGAGCCGCTCCCTGCCCCACCTGGCCTTCATCGGCGAGGAATCCCTGGCCCAGTCGGGCGCGTCCCTCCACTGGCTCGTTCCGGTGGACGTGGGCGGCACCTACGAGACCTGGTTTCAGATCACCCGGAGCGAGAACGAGGGCCTCTTCGGCGAGTCGGACCAACCGAGCTACCTGGGCCACGTCAACGCCTTCTGGCAGCTGAGCGAGTCCCTGGACCTGGACCTGGGGGTCAGCGGGCTCTTCGGCGAGCACGCCGAGGGCGTCCTGCAGCCCTTCGGCCAGCGTCTCTACAACGTCGAGGGCACCGTGACCTGGCGTCCCCCGGGACGGGCCCTCTATCGGGAGTTCGTGCTGCGGGGCGGGGCCATGCTCCTGGACCCCGAGGTGCCTGCCGCGCCGCCGCCCGGCGAGGAGGTCGAGTTCGCCGACGACGCCTGGGGCGGGTGGGCCTGGGCCAACTTCAAGTTCGCCCGCCAGTGGTGGATGGGCGGCCGCTTCGAGTGGACCCAGAATCCCACCGCTTCCGACGAGACGGCGTGGCTCGCCGGGCCCACCCTGACGTGGTGGCAGAGCGAGTGGGTCCGCCTCCGGGCCGAGTACGACTTCCTCCAGCGCGAAGGCACCCGGGTGCTGAGTCAGCTCCTCCTCCAGGTGACGTTCGCCGTGGGACCCCACAAGCACGAGACCTACTAGAGGAGATTCACCGATGATTCACGCACTGCTGACGGCCGTTCTCCTCGGGCTCGCGCCCGCCGCCGACCCTCCACTACCCGCCGTGGAGCCCGGCGACGGAGGGGTCGCCCCCCGGGCTCCGGTCCGGGTCGTGGCCACCCTTCCGATCTATGCCGACATCGTGGAAGCGATCGGCGGCGATCAGGTGGAGGTGTCGTCGATCGCCAGTCCGAACGAGGACGCCCACTTCGTCCGTCCCAAGCCCAGCTTCGCCCTGGACCTCCGGCGGGCGGACCTCTTCATCACCACCGGCCTGGACCTGGAGCTCTGGGTGCCGGCTCTCCTCGACAAGGCGAACAACCCCCGGGTCCTGGAGGGCGGTCGCGGATACGTGACCGCGTACTCCGGGGTCGAGCTCCTCCAGATCCCCGCCAGCGCAGACCGGAGCGCCGGCGACGTCCACATCTACGGGAACCCTCACCTCCACACCGATCCCCTCCGGACCCTCCAGGTCGCGCGCAACATCACCCAGGGCCTGAAGAGCGTGGCCCCGGACCGGGCCGCGCGGTGGGACCAGGGGCTCCAGCGCTACGCCGAGCGGATCCATCGTGCGCTCTTCGGAGACCGGCTGGTCGATCTCCTGCAGGGCCGGGCCCTGGAGAAGCTGGCCCAGTCGGGCAACTTCTTCTCCTTCCTGGAGAGCGAGGTCTACGAGGGCACGCCCCTGATCGAGATGCTCGGAGGCTGGTTCGCCGCCGCCGAGCCCTTCCGGGGGCAGGAGATGATCTGCTATCACAAGAACTGGGCCTACTTCCAGGAGCGGTTCGCGGTGCGCTGCGCGGATTACGTGGAGACCAAGCCCGGGATCCCGCCCACGCCCGGCCACGTGGGGGAGCTGATCGAGATGATCGAGGATCAGGGGATCCGGGTGATCCTGTCGGCCAGCTACTTCGACCGGGGCAAGGTGGAGCGTGTCGCCGAGCGGAGCGGCGCCCGGGCCGTGATCGTGCCCCTCTATCCGGGCCCCGAGGGCCTGGAGGACTACTTCGACGTGGTGGACAACTGGGTGAACTCGCTCGCCCGGGCCTTCCGGGAGACCCGGGCCCAGTGAGCCGCGCCTGACCCCGGGCCGCCGCCGGGCCGACGCGGCGGCGGTTCCCCGGATCCGAGCCCACGAACCCGAAGAGAGGACGTGCCGATGCCGCTGGACCTGATGATCACGCCGATCGTGGCGGGCCTGGTGATCCTGTCGATCCACGCCTACCTGGGGCTCCACGTGATCGCCCGGGAGGTGATCTTCGTCGACCTCGCCTTCGCCCAGATCGCGGCCCTGGGCACCACCGTCGGGCTCCTCATGGGAATCGAGGTGGGGAGCCCCCTCTCCCTCCTCGGGGCGCTGGGCTTCACCCTGATCGGAGCGCTCCTCTTCAGCTTCACCCGGCTGGAGGACTCGCCGGTCCCCCAGGAGGCGATCATCGGGATCGCCTACGTGGTGGCGTCGGCGGCGGTGATCCTCCTCGCCGGCTTCACGGCCGAGGGGGCCGAGCACATCAAGGAGACCCTCACCGGCACGCTGATCTGGGTGGGCTGGCGTCAGATCGGGATCATGGCCGCCGTCTACGTCGCCCTGGGCATCTTCCACTGGTTCTTCCGCAGGCGGCTCCTGGAGGTGACCTTCGCGCCGGATCGGGCGTCCCGGCTCTACCTGTGGGACTTCATCTTCTACGTGACCTTCGGGATCGCGATCTCCTTCTCCGTGGAGATCGCCGGCGTGCTCATGGTCTTCAGCGCCCTGGTGATCCCCGCAGTGATCGCCTTCCTCTTCACCCACCGCTTCGTCCCGGCGCTCTTCCTGGCGTGGGCGTCGGGGGCGGTGGCGATCGTCGCCGGGGTCCTCTTCTCGTTCTGGTGGGACGTGGCCACGGGCCCCCTCCTGGTCTGCGTCTTCGGGGCGGCGCTGATCGTGGCGGCGCTCCTTCGCCTCGTGATCCGGCCGAATCCGGAAAAGGAGATCGTGGTCCGGGCGCTGAGGGAGGAACGGCCGGCTACGTAGGGAGGGTGGCCAGGCTCTCGGGCACGACGCCCGGCTCGAGGGGAGCGAGCGGGCGCCCTCAGGGGCCGGCTCCTCCGTCCCGGAACGACCGAAGGAGCCCCAGGTTGCGGAGGTCGTTCGCCACCGGATCGTCCTCCTTGGGCGTCTCCAGCAGCTTCGGCACATGGGCGAAGCGCTCGTCCGTCATCAGGCGGCGGAACGGCTCCCCACCCAGGGATCCCTGGCCGATGTGCTCGTGGCGGTCCCTGTGGGACCCGAAGGGCGTCTTCGAGTCGTTCAGGTGGAAGAGCCCGAGGCGCCCGAGGCCGAGCACGTCGTCGAAGGCGTCCCAGACGCCCTCGTAGTCGTCCACGAGGTCGTAGCCGGCCGCGTACGCGTGGCAGGTGTCGAAGCACACTCCAACCCGGTCCTGAAGGGGGGCCGGGACGCCGGCGAGAATCGCGGCCAGGTCCTCGAAGGAGCCGCCCACCGACGTCCCCGATCCCGCCGTCAGCTCCAGGAGCACCGCCGGGCCCTCCGGGGGGCTCGCCTCCAGGGCCCGGGTCAGGGCTTCGGCGTTCCGGTCGATCCCGGACGCGGCGTCCGCGTCGGTGGCGTTGCCGGGGTGGGTCACCACGAACTCGAGGCCCAGGGCGCCCGATCGCTCCAGCTCCCCCAGGAAGGACCGGTAGGAGCGCTCCCGGAGCTCGGGGTCGGGGGAAGCGAGGTTGATCAGGTAGGAGTCGTGGGCCACGGCGAGCCGGATCCCGCGGGCGCCACGCTCCGAGCGGAACGCGTCCCGGGTCGCGCCGTCGAGCTCGGGCTCCGCCCAGCGGCTCGGGGTCTTCGTGAAGAGCTGCAGGCAGACCGATTCGATCTCCCGGGCGCGCCCGGGGGCCCGGTCGACTCCCCCCGCGCTGGAGACGTGGGCGCCGAGCTCGTCGTGTCCGTCGGGTATCATTCGTGCCTTCCTCTCGAGGACTCAGCCATCTCCGGGAACCCGGAATTCTTTTCCGAATGCGGAACGGTGTTTCCGCTCCCTCGGCCTCTCGATCCGGGCCCGATCGGGAGAGGCACCTCCACCGATATCGGCATAAGTAATCTACATCACTGCAGATATGGACTTTTCCACATCCGGCGGGAAGTCCCCTCCACGCCCCGGCACGCCCCTTGAAACATATGGCGTCCCACGAGCCCGTCCTAACGGACGAACGCCTTCACCGACGAGGAAGCGCAGCGATGAGAATCTGCAGCGACGGCTTTGTGGACTGCAGCAGCGGCGACAAGGTCCGGACGCCCGGCAAGCACGACGAGCGAATCGAGCCCCTGCCCGAGCGCGAGGCCCTGTCTTTCCTCCTCTCCCACGCGTTCCTGGGACCGCGTCGGATCGTCCGGCGCTTGACGGTCCGGGAGCGGAGCGCCCTGCGCCACGCCATGTGGACGGAGTCCGTGGGCGAGCGCATGTCGATCGTGGACCGCATCTGGAGGGGGATCACCGAGCCCGAGACCCCGCTGCGGGAGGGCGAGCCCCCCCATCTGGTCCAGGTGGTCGTCTACGGGAAGAAGTGGGCGTATCCCCTCTACCTGAACAACAACACGATGAGGGTCCTCCCCCAGGGAGGCCTCCCGCTGCGCGATCTCGAGAAGGCGGCCGGGGAAGCTCCGCGGATCGACCTCCGCACCCCCGAGAAGGCGGCCTGACCCACCGGCGTTCGGGCCTGCCCGGGGGTCAATCGCCCTCGGGCAGCCCGGGCTCGGTCATCCCGCGCACGTCCAGGGCGCGGTCCAGCTCCTCTTCCGAGAGGAGCTTTTTCTCTTTCACCACCTCCCGGACGCTGACCCCCTCCTTCGCCGCCTCCTTGGCCACCTCCGAGGCCCGGTCGTAGCCGACGTACGGGTTCAGGGCGGTGGCGATCGAGGGGTTCCTCTCCAGGAGCTCCCTGGCCCGCTCCTCGTTGGCCCGGATCCCCTCGACGCAGCGCGTCCCGAAGACCCGGCTCGCGTTGGCCAGGAGGACGATCGACTCCAGGAGGGCCTGGGCGATCACCGGCATCATGACGTTGAGCTCGAAGTTGCCCCGACCCCCGGCCAGGGTGACGGTGGTGTGATTCCCGGCCACCCGGGCCGAGACCATCATCAGCGCCTCGGCCATGACCGGGTTGACCTTGCCCGGCATGATCGAGCTGCCGGGCTGGACCGCCGGGAGGCTGATCTCGTGGATCCCCGAGGTGGGTCCGCTGGCGAGCCACCGGACGTCGTCGGCCACCTTCATCAGGCTCGCGGCCACCGTGTTCAGAGCCCCGGACGCGCTCACGCAGGCGTCCTTCGCGGCCTGGGCCTCGAAGTGATCCTCGGCTTCGTGGAAGGCGTGGCCGGCCCTCTCGGCGATCCGCGCGATCGTCCTCTCGGCGAACTCGGGATCGGTGTTGATCCCGGTTCCCGTCGCCGTTCCGCCCAGGGCCACCTCGGCCAGCTCCTCCGAGGCCCGGCCCAACCGCTCGATCCCTCGGCGGACCTGCTGGGCGTAGCCACCGAACTCCTGGCCCAGCCGCACCGGCGTGGCGTCCATGAGGTGGGTCCGGCCCGACTTCACGATCTCGTCGAAGGCCCGGGCCTTTTCCCGGAGCGCATCCTCCAAGCCCCGGAGGGCGGGAACGAGCTCGTCCTCGATCGCCACCCGGGCCGAGACGTGGATCGCGGTGGGGATCGTGTCGTTGGAGGACTGGCCGAAGTTCACGTGGTCGTTGGGGTGGACCTCGGGGCCGTCGTCCCCCACGAGCTGGTTGGCCCGGGTGGCGATCACCTCGTTTGCGTTCATGTTGGTCGAGGTGCCCGAGCCCGTCTGATAGATGTCCAGGGGGAACTCGTCGTCCCAGCGGCCTTCGGCCACCTCCCCCGCCGCCCGGGCGATCGCGTCGGCCCGCTCCCGGTCCAGGGTGCCCAGCTCGGCGTTCGTCTCGGCGGCCGCGCCCTTGATCCAGCCCAGGGCCCGGACGAAGCGCCGGTCGAAGCGCCGGCCGCTGATGGGGAAGTTCTCCAGCGCGCGCTGGGTCTGGGCCTGATAGAGGGCGTCCTTCGGCACCTTCACCTCGCCCAGGGAATCCTTCTCGATCCGGTATTCGTCGGCCATGGCTCCTCCGTGTCTGGTGGGTCCGCGCGACCCGGTTCTAGCTCTTCGGCGGCTGGCTGGGGCGCATCTCGATCCGGCTGACGTGGGTCCGCAGGGGCTGGTCGAAGAGGCCGAGAACCGCCAGCGCCACGTCCTCCGGCTTCTGGGCCCAGGCCCGGGGGCTGTTCGCCGGATCCCGGTCGTTGAACCAGGTGTCGACGCTCCCGGGCATGACCAGGCTCACCCGCACGTCGTCGTGGCGCACGTCGAGCATCATCGCCTCGGTGAGGCCCACGAGCCCGAACTTCGAGGCGTTGTAGGCGGCGCCCCCGCTGAAGGGATTCTTCCCGGCCAGGGATCCCACGTTCACGATCCAGCCGTCTCCGGTCTCGGAGAGGTGGGGAAGGGCGGCCTTCGAGCAGTAGAAGACCCCGCTCAGATTGGTGTCGATCTGCACACGCCAGTCGTCAACGCTCATCTCGGGCACGGGCGCGAAGCGACCGACGCCGGCGTTGTTCACCAGGATGTCGAGGCGGCCGAAACGCTCCACGGCAGCGTCCACGAGCGCCCGGCACTCCTCCGGCTCCCGCACGTCGCAGGATCGGCCCAGGAGCTCACCCCCTCCCCTGCCCTGGAGCTCCGCGGCCACGCGCCCGACCTCCTCCCCGGTTCGGGACGAGATCACCACGTCGGCCCCGGCGTCGAGTATCGATTCGGCGACTGCCCGGCCGATCCCCTTCGTGCCCCCCGTGACGATCGCAACCCGTCCGCTCAGATCCGGCATCGCGCACATCTCCTCGTTCTCGATCTCGCCTTCCCTCGCTCGGCGCCATGAAACCCTGGACGGGCCGACGCGGTCCCCGAGACGCCGTCCTTGGCCGTCCGGATCCGGACCTCTACGTTTCCTCCATGAGCGAAGCCCCACGGAGCCCGGTGGCCCTGGTCACCGGCGGCGCCGTACGCGTCGGGCGAGCCCTCTCCCTGGGCCTCGCCGACGAGGGCTGGGACGTGGCCGTGGGCTACCACACCTCCGAGGCGCCCGCCCGGGAGCTCGCCCAGCGGGTCGAAGCCGCCGGCCGGAGGGCACTCCTCTGTCCCGGCGACGTCTCGGACCCCGGCGACGTCCGGGCGATCGCCGATCGGATCCGCGGTGAGCTCGGACGCCTCGACCTCCTGGTCAACAACGCGTCCACCTTCCACCGGGGGCGCCTTGCCGAGATTTCCGGGGAGGAGTGGGACCGGACGATGGGGGTGAACGTGAAGGGCCCCTTCCTCCTGGTCCGGGCCGTGGCCGATCTCCTCTCCGCCGACCGGGGATCGGTCGTGAACGTCCTCGACCTCTCGGCCTTCCGCCCGTGGGTGGAGTATCCCCACCACTCGGTCTCCAAGGCCGCCCTCCTCCAGCTCACGAAGGTCATGGCCCGCTCCCTGGCCCCGGAGATCCGGGTGAACGCCGTGGCGCCGGGGACCGTCCTCCCCCCGGAGGACTACACCGAGGAGCAGATCGAGGCGTCCCGGCAGAAGACCCTCCTCGAGACCCTGGGCACCCCCGAGGACGTCGTCGGGGCGGTCCTCTTCCTGGCCCGCTCTCCCTTCGTCACCGGGGAGGTGATCGTGGTGGACGGAGGACGGCGGCTGGCGGGCTGAGAAGGGGTCGGGGCTCCCAGCCTTGGCACGGAACGTGCATTTTCCCAGGAAGCGAACGGTCCGGTCCCCTGCAGAGCTTCTCGAGCAGCGGGGTGCGGCCGCCACCCGAACGGGAGTCGGCTCCCAGTGTCCGAGCGTCGGTCCCCTCACCGAGGGCGGGATCCCGGAGCCCCCGGCTCGAAGCGGAGCTGGCTCCTGGGGAGCGTCGGGGTCCTCCTCCTCGCCGGCGCCGCCGTGGGCCTCTATCACTTCCTGACGCCGGGGTGCGCCGGGGAGGTCTGCCCGGAGATCGGACAGCTCGAGGGATACCGTCCGCCCGAGCCTCCCCACGTCTACGACCGACACGGGCGTCTGGCGGGCCATCTCCCGGGCCCGCGCCGCATCGTGCTACCCCTGGACGAGATTCCCGCGCTCGTCCGCGACGCCTTCGTGGCGGTGGAGGATCACCGCTTCCGGGAGCACGGCGGCGTGGATCTCCGAGGGGCGCTTCGCGCTCTCTTCCGGAACGTGGCGGCCGGAGCCACCCTGGAGGGCGCGAGCACGATCACGATGCAGCTTGCCCGGAACGTCTACGGGTCCGACCTCCTCGAGTACTCGAAGTGGCGGCGCAAGGCCGCCGAGGTCCGCCTCGCCCTCTCCCTGGAGTCCCGCCTCTCCAAGGACGCGATCCTCGAGCTCTACCTGAATCAGATCTACCTGGGAGACGGCGTCTACGGTGTGGGGGCGGCCTCGCTCCACTATTTCGGAAAGCCGCTGGAGGAGCTGGACCTGGCGGAGGTGGCTCTCCTGGTGGGGCTTGCCAAGAATCCCGAGGGGTACGATCCCCGGTCCCGCCCCGGCCAGGCCGTGGCCCGCAGGGGCGTGGTGCTCGAGGTCCTGGGCCGGGAAGAGGTGGTGGACCCGATCCGCGCCGCCCGGGCGCGGGCCGAGCCCGTGGAGACCGCGGCGGTCCGCCGGGTCTGGGAAGGAGGAGGCTCCTACTACGCGGCGGCCGTGCGGCGGGAGCTGGCGTCGATCGTGCCCTCGCCGAGGGAACGCGCCGGTGCGCGGGTCCACACCGGCCTGGAGCCGGAGCTGCAGGAGGCGGCGGAGGGCGCCCTGGCGTGGCAGATCGAGCGGGTGGAGAGCGGGGTGTACGGTCCCTTCCGGCATCCCGTGCCCAGCGGAAACACCGCGCAGGTCGAGGGGGAGGGTTCCTCTCCGTACCTCCAGGGGATGGTCGTGGCCCTGGATCCGGGCACGGGGGTGGTCCGGGCGCTCGTGGGAGGACGGGACTTCTCCGAGTCCGAGTTCGACCGCGCCTTCATGGCCCGCCGCCAGCCCGGCTCGGCGTTCAAGCCGATCCTCTACTCCGCGGCCCTCTCCGACGGGCTCACCCTCTCCCATCAGGTGAGCGTGGACACGCTGAGCGTCCTGCCGCAGGGTGGTGGCGGGGACGCATGGAGGCTGGCGGACTTCGCCCGGGCGGACGATCCGGCGACCGGATACCTCAGCCTCCGGAACGCCCTCGTTCGCTCCTCCAACGTGGCCACCGTGCGGGTCGGGATGCGCCTCGGCATCGAGCGGGTCGCGGAGCAGGCTCGGTGGCTCGGGATCACGACCCCTCTCCCCCCCTACCCGTCGATCTTCCTGGGAGCCGCCGACGTGGCCCCCGTCGAGCTGGTGGGGGCCTACGCCGCCTTCGGCAACGGCGGACGGAGGATTCGTCCCCATCTGATCACCCGGATCGAGGATCCCCGGGGCCGGGAGATCTGGAGAGCCCCGGAGGAGGCCGTGCCGGTCCTCGACCCCCGGGTCGCCTTCCTGACGCTGAGCGTGCTCCAGGAGGTGGCCGACCGGGGAACGGGCTGGCAGGTGCGGGCCCGGGGCTACGACGGGCCGGTGGCGGGAAAGACCGGAACCACGAACGGAGGACGGGACGTCTGGTTCGTGGGGATGACCCCCCGCCTCGTCGCGGGGACGTGGTTGGGATTCGACCGGCCGGCGAAAATCGTTCCGGGCGCCGTCGGAGGCTCCCTTGCCGCGCCGATCTGGGCCCGCTTCATGGATCGGGCCCCGGGGGAGTGGTCGAGGGGTCCCGGCTGGGAAGCCCCGCCGGGCATGGTCCGGGCCCGGGTGGACGAGGGCACCGGTTTCCTGGCCACGGGCTCTTGTCCCGGGAGCCAGGTCCGGGACGAGTGGTTCCTGGAGGGGACCGAGCCCCGGGAGATCTGTCCGATCCACGGCCGGCACTTTCTGGAGCGGGTCATCTCGGAGATCCGGGGCCTCTTCGGGGGAGATCGGGACGCGCCCTCGCCGGAGGAGCTCCGGACCATGGGCCGGGATTCGGCCAGCCTGCGGAGATGACGACCCGGCAGCCTCAACCGGAAGAGCGGAGGACCCTGAAATGATCGGAGCGAGACGAAGGCTCGGGGCTCGGCCGCCCACCCTCCTGATCCTCCTCGCCGCGGCCTTCGCCGTCCCGGAGGCCCGGGCGGCGCCTCCGGGGCACCAGGAGGCCGACACCCTGAGAGGCACCGTGCGCGCGGTGGAGGAGGGAGCCGGCGTGGAGGTCATCACCGGCTTCCACCTCGCCCTGAGGGTGGTCTACGTGCGGGTGGACGGGGAGACCCGGGTGACCGCCGCGGACCGACCGGTGGCGCTCGCAGAGCTGGAGCCCGGCCAGGTCGTCCGGATCCGCCTCCGGGAGGGCGTCGAGGGCCCCGTGGCGGCGACGATCGAGGCGGTCCGCCCCGGCGACGCCCCGGGAGGACTCCGGTGAGAGCCCCGGCCCTGGGCGCGCTCTGCGTGCTGCTCCTCGCCGCCTGCGAGAAGCCGCCCGAGCTGGGTGAGCCCCTCGACGGGCTCACCGAGGACCAGCGGGCCCGGTTCGACGAGGGGCGGACGGTCTTCGACAGCGTCTTCACGCCGGAGACGGGCCTGGGGCCCCTCTTCAACGCCGAGGGGTGCGCCGCCTGCCACTCCGCGCCCGTCTCCGGCGGCGCGGGGGCGATCAGCGAGGTCCACGCCAGCGCGCTCCTGCCGAGCGGATTCTGTGATCCCCTGGCGGACCGGGGCGGCCCGGTCTTCCAGCAGCGGGTCACGCCCGCGCTGCGGGACGCCCTGGGGATCGACCGGGAGCCGATCCCCCCCGCGGCAACGGACTCGGCCCTCCGGACCACGCCCGACGTCTTCGGCTTCGGCCTCCTCGACGCGGTCCCGGACTCCGCCCTCCTGGCCCTCGCCGACCCCGACGACGCCGACGGCGACGGGATCTCCGGCCGGGTGAACCGCTTCTTCGACGGCCGGATCGGGCGCTTCGGCAGGAAGGCGCTCGTCCCCACGCTGGCCGAGTTCAACGAGGGCGCGTTCCAGATCGAGTCCGGCGTGACGGTGCCCAACGTGCCCGACGAGGGCACGATCGCCGGGGATCCCTTCCCCGACGGGGTGGATCCGGCTCCGGAGCCGGAGCTGGGGGAGGAGGAGGTGGCCCGGGTCGACGCCTTCGTGCGATTCCTGGCGCCTCCGGCCCCGGCGAAGCTCGGCCGGGACGGGCGACGCGGAGAGCGCCTCTTCGGGGAGATCGGCTGCGCGGGCTGCCACGTTCCCAGCCTCCGCACCGGGGACGGGCCGGTGGAGGCGCTGGCGAACCGCGAGGTGGCGGCCTACACGGATCTGCTCCTCCACGACATGGGAGAAGAGCTGGCCGACATCTGCCTGGGGAGCGTGGCGGGACCCGCGGAGTTCCGGACCGAGCCGCTGATGGGGCTCCGGCACATGGAGCGCTTCCTCCACGACGGGCGCGCCACCACGATCGAAGAGGCGACGCTCCTCCACGGAGGGGAGGCCCGGGCGTCCCGGGACGCCTTCGAGGCCCTCTCCCCGGAGGATCGGAGCGCGCTGCTGGCGTTTCTCGGCTCGCTCTGAGGCGGAGGTGAGGTCCCGACCCCGCGGAGCCCCGGCCCCACGACGGGTCGCGCCCGACCGTCAGGCGCCGTGGCCGAGGGCGGCGGGCGCCCCGGCCTCCTCCTCCTCATCCTCCTCGTGCTGGAGCTCGGCCACCTCCTGGGCCGCGGCCATGGCGGCGGTGGTGGCGTCGCCCACCGCGGTCGTGATCTGGCGGACCAGCTGGCTGCGCAGATCGCCGGCCACGAAGAGTCCCTCGAGGCTCGTCTCCATCCGGTAGTCTGTGGTGAAGTAGCCCGCCCCGTCGTGCTCCGCGTGCTCCTCCAGGAGGTGGGTGTTCGGGGTGAAGCCGATGAAGATGAAGACGCCGTCCACCTCGAGCTCGCGGAGCTCGCCCACGCCGTCGAAGTCGTACTCGCCGTCGTCGGTCTTCGTCCCCTGGAGCACGAGGTGGGTGACGCCGCTCTCGTCCCCCTCGATCGACTTCACGATCGTGCTCCGGATCACCTCGATCGTCTCGTTCCGGAAGGCCCGCTCCTGGATCACGGGCTGGGCCCGGAACTCGTCCCGGCGGTGGATGATGTAGACCTTCGATCCGTAGCGGGTCAGGAAGTCGGCCTCCTCCACGGCGGCGTCGCCGCCGCCCACGACGGCGATCACCTGGTCCTGGAAGAAGGCCCCGTCGCAGATCGCGCAGTAGCTCACGCCCCGCCCGGCGAACTCCTGCTCGCCCGGCACCTCCAGCTCGTTGGGGGTTCCACCCGCGGTGAAGATCACGGTGGGCGCCACGTAGACGTCGCCGGACTCGGTCTCCACCTGCCAGCGCTCCCGGGGCGAGGCCGCGTCCTCGTTCCTCCGAATCGACACGGCGGCGTCGGTGACGAACTCGGCCCCGAACTTGGCGGCGTGCTGGTGCATCTTCTCGGCGAGCTCGAAGCCCCCGACGTGCTCGAACCCCGGATAGTCCTCGATGTCCTTGGTGTTCAGCAGCTGGCCTCCGGGCGCGCCCCGCTCCAGGACCACGGCGCCCAGCTTCGAGCGCGCGGCGTAGAGCGCCGCGGTGAGGCCGGCGGGACCGGCACCCACGATCACGGTGTCGTAGTGCTTGCTCTGGTTCTCGTCGGCCATCGAGCTCCCTCGTCGTCTGTGGTGAGGCGGCGCGCCCCTCCGCCCGGAGCCCACCCGCGTGGCAGCGGCAGGTTCCGAACCGACGGGCGCGTCCCCCGGGTTCCATGGGCCCGGATCCGCAGTCCCCGGCGCCCGCCGGGCACCGCTATCCGGCGGGCTCGCTTCCCTCCGGGTCGCCGTCCTCCTTGAAGATCTTCATGTGGGTGGAGTGGCCCGGATTGACCCGGGCGTCTGGATCCACGTAGTGGACCGCGTTGTTCACGGCGATCGCCGCCTCGGCGAACCCGGTGGCGATCAGATCCAGCTTCCCCTCGTAGCCCACCACGTCGCCGGCGCCGTAGATCCCGGGCTGGTTGGTCTCCATGAGCTGATTCACGAGGATCCGGTTCTTCTCGAGATCGAGGCCCCACTCCTTGATCGGGCCCAGGTCGGGCCTGAACCCGAGGAATGTGAGGACGGCGTCCACCTCGAGGGTCTCGTCCTCGTCGGTCCGGTTGTCGAAGATCGTCACGGCTTCCACCTGGTCCTCACCGTGGATCTCCCGGACCTCGTGGAACACCCTCACCGTCAGCTCCCCGGACGCGGCGGCCTCGAGCATCTCCCGGACCGACTTCTCGTGGGCCCGCCACCCGTCTCGCCGATGGACGAGCGTCAGCTCACGGGCCCGGTCCTTGAGGACGAGGGTCCAGTCCAGCGCCGAGTCTCCGCCGCCCACGATCGCGACGCGACGGTCCCGGAACCGCTCGGGATCCTCGACCTTGTAATCCACGCCCCTGCCCAGGAGCTCTTCGTACCCCGGCACCCTCAGCTTCTTGGGCTCGAAGGCTCCCTTCCCCCCGGCCACCAGGAGGGCCCGGGTCCGGTAGCGGTCCCGGCGCCCCGTCAGGACGAGCTCTTCGCTCGACCGCTCCACCTCGGCGATCTCTTCGTCCAGGACCACGTCGGGCTCGAACTGCATCGCCTGCTCGACCATCTCCCGGGCCAGGTCCTTGGCCAGGATCTTCGGATAGCCCCCCACGTCGTAGATGTACTTCTCGGGATAGAGGGCGGTGAGCTGTCCCCCGAGCTGGGGGAGGGAGTCGATGATCCGGGTGCTGATCCCCCGCATCCCGGCGTAGAACGCCGCGAAGAGCCCGGTCGGGCCGCCGCCGATGATCGTGATGTCTCGGATATCGTCGGGCATTCGAATGCCGTGGCACGCGTCACGGGGACGTCGCCGCCGCCCGGCGGACGGCGGGAGCCCCTGGCGCGACGCGCGACGGAATGGGATCTCGGGTCCAAAGACACGGGAGCGTGCCCCGGTCTCCGGACACGCTCCTGGCGGGTCGCCGAGCCCGCGCCGTCCGCGGTGAGGAGCGGCCGACGTCGCGCCCGGGACCCACCGGCTCCTGCGAGCAGGCGCCAACGAACGATAACGAGTCCCGGGTCCGGGGCAAACCGGCGGGCGGGGGGCCCCTCCAGGCTTCAGCCGGTGCCCGCCGAGGCTCCCCCGTAGAGCTCCGAGCTCTCGTATCGCTCCAGGCCGCGCACCACCGCGAGCTTGACGCCCACGGCCACGGGGACTGCGATGAGGAGGCCCACGAAGCCGAAGAAGAATCCGCCCACGGCCAGGGCCAGGACCACCCAGACCGGATGCAGGCCCACCGAGTCTCCGACGATCTTGGGGCTGATGAGCGAGCCCTCGAGCCCCTGGGCGATCCCGTATACCACCGCCACCTTGAGGAGGGAGGCCAGGACGTCGCCGCTGAGCAGGGCGACGATCACCGCGGGAATCAGGCTCAGGAGGAGGCCCAGGTAGGGAACCACGCTGAACACCGCGACGATCGCGCCGATGAGAAAGGCGTACGGGAACCGGGCGATCCAGAGGCCCAGCGCGGTGATCGTCCCCACGATCAGCGCCACCGTGATCTGGCCCCGGAGATACCGGGAGAGGAGATCGTCGTACGCGGAGGCGAAGGAGACCACCGCCTCCCGCTTCCCTCGGGGGATCAGGTTCCGGAGCCGCTCCACGATCCCGTCGTAGTCCCGGATCAGGTAGAAGGTCAGGACCGGCGTGAGGATCACGTAGCCCGCCACCGTGAGCGCCGATCCCAGGCCCCGACCCACCCCGAGCACCCCCGACCAGATCCGCCGGACGATCTCCTGCCAGCGGGCCTCCAGAAGAGAGACCAGGTCGGCCGAGCTCAGCATCCGCAGGCGGTCCAGGGCCTCTTCCTCGTCCACGAACGGCAGGTCGGCGCCGGCGAAGCGTTCCTGCATCGACTCGGCCCAGTCGGCCAGGTCACGGAGGGCGGATGGCGCTTTCCGGATCAGCTCGCCCACCTGCTCGCCCAGGGCGGGCAGGCCCAGGACGAGCGCCGCGGCCAGCCCTCCGAGCACCGGGAGGATCAGGACGACGATCGCCACCGAGCGGCGGAAGCGCCTGCCCTGCATCCGGTCCACCAGGGGGTCGAAGACGTAGGCCAGGACGAGGGCGAGAACGAAGGGGGCGAGCAGGAACCCGGTGGTGTCCAGGATCCAGAATCCGGTGAGCAGCGCGGCGATGACAACGAAGAGCGTGTGCCCTGGGGTGCCCCGGAAGGGGAGGAGGACGGCCACCAGGACCCAGAAGAGGACGAAGGGAGAGAGCAGGTCCCGTAGGCTGTAGAGGAAGAACCCGAGGACCAGGAAAACGGTGGCCGCCTGGGCGATCCGCCAGACGCCGCCCCCGTCCCCGGGCCCCCCCGCCGGTTTCGAGGAGGGCGGCGTCGACCCCTCGGAGCTCAAAGGGGCCCCTCCCACTCCCCCTCGCTGATCATGCGGCCCGCGCTCCGCACCACCCCCCGGGTGTTGGCGTACTCCACCGTCTCCACGGCCTCCTCCAGGGGAACCCAGACACACTCGGTGATCCCCTCGTCGAGCTCGGGCGCGGCCTCGCCCGTGGGGGAGTGCATGAGGTAGAAGGTGCAGAACTTGTGGATGAGCTCGTTCCGCGCCCGAAAGTACCAGTCGATCGTGGACACCGCCGGACCCAGCAGGAGGTGCTCGAGTCCCGTCTCCTCCCGGACCTCCCGCAGCGCGGCCTCCGTCTCCTCCTCCCCGGACTCGATGTGGCCCTTCGGCAGCCCCCACTTCCCGTACGGATCGCGGATGAGGAGCACCCGCAGCTCCTTTTCCGCCACGCGAAAGACGACGCCCCCGGCGCTCCGCTCGATCCGGGGCGGTGCCCGGATGGCGGACCGGGCGCGATAGCGCCCGGTCCCGCGCTCCTCCTGCCCCGAATCAGAAGATCGAGAGGCGGACATAGCGCCTGGGGTTCTCCCGGAAATCCGCCAGGAGGAGCTCGAGCTCGGTCAGCGCACCCGCCGCCCGGATGGCGAGGGTCGAGTCGGTGAGGAGGCGGCCGATCGTACCCTCCCCCTCCGAGATCCGACCGGTGATCCGCTCGATCCGGGCGAACGCCGAGTCGGCGCTCCTCAGGGTCTCGGTCATCTGATCGCTGGTTCCCTCCAGGCGGCCGGATATCCTCCGCAGGTTCTCCATGGCATCGCGGGTGTCCGCGAGGATCGAGTCCATCTCCGCTTCGTTCAGGAGCCCGTCCACGCGCTCGAAGGTGCTCCGGGCGGCCCGGCCGGCCCCTCCCAACTCCTCGGCCGACGCCCGGATCTCCTCCGAGAGCTCCTCGAACGCCCCGGCCTGCTGATCGACCAGCCGGGCCAGGCGCTGGCTCACGCTCTGGATGTTGTCGATGGCGTCGGCGATGTTGCGGGCCGTCTCCTCGGTAAACGCCATCTCCACCCGCTCGGAGAGGGTCCGGAGATTGCCGGCGATCTCCTCGGCGGTGGCCGTGAGGCGGGAGATGTCGGGAAGGCTGAAGCCGGGAAGGACGGCGGAGTCGGGCGGGACTTCCACGAACTCGAAGCGGGGGTAGCGGGAGCGGGTCGTGATCTCGGCCTGCCAGTCGCCGAACATCGACTCGGGCGCGACCACCACCACGGCGCTGTCGGGGAGGTCCACGTCTCCCTGGAGCTGCATCGCCACGCGGACCGCCCGTCCGCCGGGCTCCACCTCGATCGACTCCACCCTGCCGATCGACACGCCCCTGAACTTGACGTCGTTTCCCATCATGAGCTGGCCCACGTCCCGGAAGCGGGCCTGGACGTCCGTCTCCCCGCGCCCCCAGCCGTATTCCTGGAGCCAGAGCGTTCCCACGACCGCCACCGCGGCGGCCAACAGGATCACCACGCCCACGAGAATCTCTCGTCCTCGACTCACGACGCCTTCTCCAAGAGCTCCGGTCTCCCTTCGATGAATCCACGCACCACGGGGTCGTCGCACGCCCGGATCTCGTCCGGGGTGCCCACGAACCGGACCCGACCCTCGTAGAGCATCCCGATCCGGTCGGCGATCCGGTAGGCGCTCTCCATGTTGTGGGTGATCATCAGCCCGGTCACCTCGAGCTCGTCACGGGTACGGAGGATGAGCCGGTCGATGACGGTGGTGGTGACAGGATCCAGGCCGGTCACGGGTTCGTCGTAGAGGAGGTATCGGGGCTGGGTGGCGATCGCCCGCGCCAGGCCCACCCGCTTCTTCTGACCCCCCGAGAGCTCGGCCGGAAAGTGCTCCTCGTAGC
>JABAHQ010000632.1_pt1 | contig 48224 bp, 51 predicted proteins | sample 7062091 | NCBI WGS metagenome assembly JABAHQ01 (sample SAMN14534359, study PRJNA622989) | marine sediment metagenome | biome: marine biome [ENVO:00000428]; feature: marine pelagic biome [ENVO:01000023]; material: deep marine sediment [ENVO:00002113] | place: India: Gulf of Kutch | collected... | reverse complement strand
GAACACCATCACCAACAACGAGGATGGCATGGTCTTGTTTCTTTCAAGTGGGAACGCGATCACGGGGAACACCATCACCAACAACGAGGATGGCATGGTCTTGTCGCATTCAAGTGGGAACGCGATCGATGGGAATGTGATGGTGCAGTGTGGCATCATGCTTGAGGGTACTAGAGCCACGTTTACCACGCAGCGGATCGCCGCGAATAACACGGTGAATGGCAAGCCGGTCTACTACTATGCAAACCAAGACATGCAGGGAGCGTCGGTCCCGTCGGATGCGGGACAGGTCATCCTCGGCAATGTTACAAACGTCACCATTGAAAACGTCAACGTTAGCTACGGATCAACAGGTATTGTACTCGGCTCCTCCTCCTACATCACCATAACTGGCAACAGCATCACCAACAATGATAATGGCATTTACCTGCGGTCTTCGAGTGGGACCACGATCACGGGCAACACCATCACCACCAACGAAGATGGCATTTCACTGTGGTTTTCAAACGAGACCACCATCACTGGTAACACCATCACCACCAACGAAGATGGCATTTACCTGGAGGATTCAAGTACGAGTAATCTTGTGTATCGCAATGATCTTCTTAACAACGGTGTGAACGCAATAGACCAGTACGGGGGGAATGCCTTCAACACGTCGACCATCGGCAACTATTGGGGGGACTACAATGGCACCGATGCAAACGGTGATGGCATCGGTGACGCCCCTTACGTGATTCCTGGAGGCGCGGGAAGCAAAGACTACCATCCCGCGATGACACCGTTCACCCTTCACCCTTCCCCCAGAGAACCGCGAGGGGATGACGTGCTACGTTTCGTTATCCCTATCGTGGTACTTGCGACTGGTATCCTTCTAGGCGTCCTGCTTGTGCGTTACGGGGGCGACGTGTTCCGTCGCGTACCATTCGTGCACCATGCACGATTGACGCCCATGATCACGACGGTGACAGCCTACGTTCAGCGTTTCCTGACGGGGCACTTCCACGAAGCACCAAACGGGCAGAATGCATTAGAGGCGACGGTTAACGAGCTGGGTACCCGACTTGAGGAGCCAGTACGGGAGGAAGCACGGTCTGATCTCGTCAACCTCGTGAGGAAAGCCTTCTCCCTCCTTGGCAAACGGTTTAATGTGGCCTGGAAGGATGCGTGGACGGTTGGCGAGTACGTATCTACCTTGATCGCACGGGCTGGCCCCGCCTACGCGAGCCTCCTACGAGAGGGCTACCAGTACTTTGAGGAACTACTTTACGCCGAACGGGTGGAGTGGAGAGATCTCCTTCAGTCTATCCATGACGTCCTCGTCACGATCACCGAGAAGCTGGACGAGAACCATTCATCTCCTACAGATCGTTAAAAATATCCTGCGTTCCTTCTTTCAGATTTTTAAGTCTTGTTATCTTATTTTGCCGATAAGGCTCTCTTTTGATCTTGGGATATCGTGGATGGTCTTTTTTGCCCCCGTTAGATTCTTGTTAATTTCTTCAAGAACCGTTTCTTCTGCTCGTTTTCTTGGCACTACCGAAACATGAAACTAATTCAAGTAGGCTTCTTCATTCTTCCATTCTTAAATGTGAACCTCTTCCATCCTCCATTCTTTAACCCGTTAAACATTTAACTTTATGTTAAACACTTTCAACTCCTTCTTAGCTACTCAATCTATCCTTCCAGTTCCCTTTTCGACTCGGTTATGGATATGCTCTACACATATACCTCTAAAATTGAAAGAGCAATTACACTTAACGAAGGAGGGGGTTTAAGGAATTCACATCGCTATGTCCTCTCTTTGTTAGGGATCCCTTTTCCGATAAGTTCTGAAATGTGACTGTACCCCTTCTTCTCTAAGTGTAGTTGGAGGCCCTTATTTATTCGTTTGAAGATTTCAACTCCTTTTTCCATGATTCCTGTACCAAGTTGCACTGCAGACGCTCCCGCCAAGAAAAACTCAACCACATCTTCCCAACCCATGACCCCTCCACACCCAATCACGGGGACATCAATAATTTGATAGATCTCATAAACAGATCGAAGAGCAATAGGTTTAATCGCAGGACCAGATAAACCACCAGTTCCTGTGGCTAACACTGGTCGCTCAAGGTCTATGTTGATTCGCATCCCCATTACGGTATTTATCGCAGTTACTCCATCAGCTCCGCCTCTCTCCGCAGCTTTAGCTATTTCCGTTATGTCAGACACATTTGGGGTTAACTTGACGAAGAGAGGTTCTTGAATCTCTTTTTTGACCGATCTTGTAATTTCTTCCACAAGTGACGGATTTTGTCCAAAGAGGCATCCAGTACCCTGAACATTCGGGCATGAAAGATTCAGTTCAATCGCATCACATCCAGCCTCACAAAGATTTTTTGAAACTGTTACATACTCGCCCTTAGTGAATCCGTATACGCTTCCGATAATTGGGGCCCCGATATCTATCCCGTTGAGTTCCTTCCGAAATTCAGTTACTCCCGGGTTTGGAAGTCCCATACTATTTAAAAGTCCACAGGGTGTCTTAGCAACCACCGGATTTCTATTCCCCTTTCTAGCTTCAACACCAATTGATTTAGTTACAACTGCTCCGGCCCCATTTTTCACCACTCTTCGCATTGTTTCAGTTGAAATGCCTAGGATGCCTGCTGCTAGGATGACTGGATTTTCCAGTTTCAAACCAGTCAGATTAATTTCTAACTTTCCCATTTTCTCCCCATGAAAAGCATGAATTTCTTTTTTCAATATGGCACTAGATCAAGATAATGTTTGAGAGAGTAACTAAAATTTTCGACACTTAGCAAAGATCAAGTGAAAAAAAGAGGGAAATAACAATGATTGACTTTTTACTCACTCTTTTTACGTTAAAAAAGAAAAAAAGAACAGGATGGACGCTACATGGCATTGAAACTCCAGAAAGTATTGCCGATCATATATTCGGTACCACATTTCTTGCATTTCTCCTTGCAAATGAGACATATGACGTTGAGAAGTGTATCAAACTCGCGTTGGTCCATGATATTCACGAAGCAATTTTGGGTGACCTTCCCTCTTCACGAGTCAGTAAAGGGAAGAAGAGGAAAAAAGAGGAGCAATCTTTTGAAATTCTCCTTTCTACCCTTGAAATTAAAAAGGAAACCATTCAAGAGCTTTGGTTTGAATACTTTCTTCGAAAAAGTAAAGAAGCGAAATTCGTTAGAGATATGGACAAAATAGAGATGATCTTCCAAGCTTTCCTATATGCCAAAAACTATGTTGAACATGGAAAAGATATCAGCCAGCTGAATTTAGATGAATTTTTTAACAGTGCCAAAGAGGAGCTTAGCACCTCCATCGGGAAAAAGATGTTCAAAACGATCAAACGGGAGTTTACCCTTCTGGATTGAGTCAGTAAACTTCTTCAGGTCTCCAATTTGCTTTTTTTACGTTTAGGCCTCTTGTGTTTTTTATTCATCTTTGGGGTTTTCAATTGGAAAAAGAGTAAACCCGCAGAAAAAAGACCGAGCAAACCAGCTAGGAGGATTGCAACTACCCCACCGAGGTGAAGTTCATCCAGTTTAGTTGGTGGTAGTCCAGTAGGTGAGAGAAGGATAAGGTGGGGGTTAAAGAGGGTAAGAAAGATACAAATTCCAGAGAGGAGTATCGTTAAAATGAGGAGAATTCGTGTTACAAACGAAGATGTCTTTAGGTAACTACTTACAGAGGGTAAAACAGCAAGTCCAAGTATTAGATAGAATAAAGTAGTTTCTCGTGTAGAATACCTCGTATATTTTATCACTGGAAGCATCTCTGAGGCTTTAGCATGTCTCACGGTTACTACATCAAAGTTAGTAATAAGAGAGAAAGCAACAACTCCAATGATAAAGAGAGAAATTGCTAAGACCTCTTTTCTAATTTCTGTCACCTACCATGTTAATCTATTCCGTACTCATCAGATATTCCCTATTTAAGTTCAGTTCCCACTCTCATGTCGAACAAGAAATGTACTTAAAGACATCTAACCTTCCAGAGATAAATTTCAAATTTCGTTGGAATAGAGGATAAAGAAAAGTGGAGGTCGAAGGAAGCTGTAATACAGTACCTCTTGAGACCTTACTTGGTGAGAAAGATGAAAGACAAGGAAAGGTTTGATCTCTCAACTCGTAATACCGAGGAGATTGTGACGAAAAAGGAGTTAAAAGCGCTCATCAGCAGGAAGGAGGCCCCTACTGTGTACTGCGGCTACGAACCATCAGGCCCTATTCACCTCGGACATCTGATAACTATACTAAAGTTACTGGATTTTCAAAAATCGGGCTTCGCAGTGAAAGTCTTACTCGCAGATCTGCATGCATTCTTGAATCGTAAAGGAGATAAACGTTACATTACCACTCAAACTACGAAATGGGAAAAAGGAATGAAGTCTATCGGTTTGGACCAGGCTGAATTCATTAAAGGAAGTTCCTTCGAATACTCAGAAGAGTACTTGAATGACCTTCATGAGATTGCATTGAAAACGACAATTAACCGTGGACTTAGAAGTATGAAAGAGATCGCACGGGATATTGAAAACGCCAAAATTTCCCAAATTCTCTATCCTCTGATGCAAGCAGTGGACATTAAGCATTTAGGAGTGGATGTAGCGCTAGGGGGGATGGAACAACGTAGAATACATATGCTTGCTCGAGAAAGATTACCAGACCTTGGGTATAGATCTCCCATCGCGATTCACACTCCGATAATCACTTCATTGAAAGGGCCAGGAGAAAAAATGTCTTCATCTGTTGAAGGGTCGTTTATCGATGTGTTAGATTCTCCTGAGAGGATAAAAGAAAAGATCATGGAAGCGTACTGTCCCCCAGAGGAGGTTCATCAGAATCCCATTATTGAGTTGACGAACTACCTTCTTCTTCCTCAATTCAGAGAGGTAACTATCCATAGGAAAGAAAAATACGGGGGAGACCTCACCATTCAGTCTGTAGAAGAGTTAAATGCCCGTTTCAAAAACGGAGATCTCCATCCAAAAGATCTAAAGGAAAACGTCGTACGATTGCTTGATGAACTCATCTCGCCAGTAAGAGAGCTTTTTCGATGAGGCGGTGAGGAATTCCCGCCGCCCGTTACCCGCAAACACTTTGATAAATGCGTACCATGTGGGATACACCTTAGGAAACGCCTTGTACAATAGCAGAAGAAGGTAAGAGAAGAATTTAAAAACAAAAACGACTAAAATAGATGGAACATGCAAAGACAGGGTCACCAGTGATACAAGAAGTAGAAGCATCAAATTTTATGTCCTACGACCATTTTCACATAAACTTGGACGAAGGGATTAACCTACTAGTCGGCGAGAAAGGATCTGGTAAAACTTCCATTTTAGAAGCGATACGACTAGCTTTTGGCGGCTTGGGGAGGGAACGGCAAGATGTACTTGCAGATTTTATAAAGGAAGGGAGAAAAGAGGCTAAGATCAAGGTTACTCTCTCCAATGCGACATCGACGTCTGGTCAAACTATCAAACTCATTCCTTCTCTTCCAAAAGATGCTTCGGTCGTGATAGAGAGAGAGCTTCATAGAAATAGAGCCTCCATGTATAAGATTAATGGGCAAAGAACCCGAAAATATACGTTAATAGACACTTTAGCGAGAATTGGGGTGACCCCCGAAAATAAGCTCTTTTTTCTGCCACAGGAAGAGGTAAATGAGTGGGTGAACATTGGGTCAGACAAGCGACTGGAGATGTTCCTCAGGGCTTTAGGTCTCCTAGAACTTAAACAGAAAATCGATCGGTTAAGAGAAGACATAAGAGAAAAAAAGAAAGAACGGAAAGAATACCTAGAGATAGTCAATAAATGGGAAAAACGGGCAGAAGAGAAGAAAGATAAAATTCTCCCCCCAGAAGTGGCTAAAAAGACAATGGAGCGGTTTTACACCTTCAAACTTGCTAAGTTGATCCATGAGAAAGATGAATTAGAGAGGAAAATCGAGAGTAAGAGGACATCGATTAAAGAGATGAAAAATGAAGTAGCACAGTTAGAGGAAGATATTGAACAGCTCAAAGAAAGAAAGAAAGAAATTGAAAGGGAGAGAAAAGAAACTAGCCGACAATGGCAGAACTTAATGGTTGAGAAGAAGCCTAAATTTAGTGACCAGAAAAATAAGCTAGAACGGAACATTAAGGAAAAGCAAGCCGAATTAGAGAATATTAGTGTAAAATACCGTAAAAAATTCTTTGAAATACGTGAAATACGACAGAAATGGCACGTCAAAAATGTGGAGGAGTTACAAAGTTTAATAGACGAGAAAAAAAAGGACATTGACGAAATAGAGGAAAAATTACTCATGGATTCCGAATATCGGCGAATAAAAGAGATGGAAAATGAAGCAGATGCACTGAAACGCAAGAGGCAACAGCTCAACAGTGAACGTAAGCGACAGAAAAAGAAACTGGATTCCTTATTACACAAAACGAGTATATCCGCTCTTCCTAAGATCTACCCCCGATTGCTCGAAGAAGGGCTTATCCGAAGGGAGGGCACATTTAAAAGGATTTTCGGTCCCCTGTGTTTAGAAATCGAAGTAGCGTTACCTATGAATGAAGCCAAAGAGTACAGTTTCGCACTTGAAAATGGATTAGGCGACTTAGCGTTTTCATTCTTAACGTTAGATCCTAAACATTACGAACGTCTCAGAGACTTCTGCCGAAGGATCAAAAATGGTCATAAAATCACGATACACGAAGTAACTCCCGAAAAAAAGACTGAGAAAGCCCTTAACCAAATTATTCACAGAGGTAAAAGAAGGCGGAGTGAATTAAAAGAGAAAGGGAAAAAAACTCTTGGTATGTATGCAGGCTCGATAGTGGCATGGTTACCTGAAATCATCGACGCACCGAAACCTGTAAAAGCGATAATTGAAGCATTAAACTGGAATGTCCCTATAGTTACAGAAATTTCCGTGGCTAAAGAAATAATAAGGGAGTTAGGAGTAAACAAAGCGGTCACCTTGGATGGAGAGGTAATCGAAGAGATTCCTTCTGAAAACCAGGACACAAAAATTTTGAAACGAACTCCTCCGTCTCTAGAATCCAAAGAGGATTCTATCATTGAGGAAGGACTTGGTTTCACTCTCAGTAGTTATCTGAGAGGAAATGAAAAGATTAAGCAAAAGGTAGAAACAGTTACAGAGAGAATACATGAAAAGGAAAGGAATATCCAAAAATATAGAGAAGAACTTCCTAGAGCTGTAAAAAAGCTTTTTGAACGGCAAACAGGATTAGAAGAACAAATAACTGAGCTAAAACAAGAACAGAACGCATTACAACGATTAAAAAGGCAACGTGAAAAGGAATTAGATAGACGAGAAGATCTTAAGCAAGTAATCAAGGATATGCGAGAACAAATAGATTCTATTGCGGATAAACTCGCTGAAATGGACAAGAAAATAGAGAAATTACGCGAAAAAGAAGAGAGACTCGTCGAGAAAAAAAGGGAGCTAACAGAGACAAGAGAGAAAAAATTCGCAAAGCTTGAACGGTTAAAGGGTAAAATTGAGGACGCTCCGTTACTGCTAAAGGTGTTGCAAAAAGAGAGACAGAGCAAAGAAGAGCAAATTGCCGATACGAAGAGAGAAATCATTGCATTTATGAAAATGTTAAAGAGGTTTGGTATCTACTCTGAGGAAAGCGTCAATTCACTTCTTGAAAAGCAAATCCTAACTCCATTAAAAGACATTGAAGACATGGAACTTGAAACGATTAAAGAAGTGTTGAACAGGCTTGAGGAATATTCAGAAGATTACCGGCAGGCGATCCAAGAAACTGAAGAGAAAATGGAAGAAGTCAATAGGATGAAGGAAAAAGCTGAAGAATATAGGAAGAAGATAAAAAAAGTCGAGAGAGAGAAGGACGAGATTGAAAAGCTATGCAACGAGGAATCCCAAGAATTGCTAGAGGAAATAAAAGAGAAAACTGAGACCATCAACAGGAATTATCAGCGAATCTTAGGGTACCTTAACGCAAAGGGGGCCATTTCGGTAGAAGGTACAAAAGTCGGAAGGCTTAATTTGAAAACGACCATTGATCTTCATCGAGATCAGCCAATGGACGTAAGTGCGGGAGGATTTAGCTCCGGCGAGAAAACTATTGCCATTATGAGTATGATCATAGCCATTCTTTTAACCTCACCCGCCCCAGTCTACATTTGGGATGAGTTTGAAGTATTCCTTGATATTAAATCGCTCTACAGTGTTATCACCCTAATTAAAAATGCTTTGGAATCGCACCAAGGCATCTTAACCACGACCCACCGAGATGAGTTAATTAGAGCAGGTGATAAAGTATTTTTCACGAAGTACAACGAAGAAAAACGAGACTCCACCATCATCCCCTTGACCAACAAAGCAGCAAGAAGAGTAGAGAGGACCGAGAAATTCGGGGCAAAGTGGTTATGACGCTAGGGAGAGAGGTCCCCCCTATCCTTCTTGGTTCTGGTAAAAAAGGTAGGAAGATCTAAAAAGTAGGAAGACTTTCAGAAATGGTACGTCAATAATGAATCTGATACTTATCTACCTGATCTTAGGAATTTTACAAGGAATTTTTGAATGGATTCCTATTTCTAGCGAGGGCATTCTTGCATTAGCGTCTAAATTTTTGCTCAAGGAGAAAAATCCAATTGATGTCGCGCTGTTCTTGCATCTAGGAACGCTTATAGCCATCGTGGTTTACTTCAGAAAAGCGTGGAAAGACGTTTTACGTTATAGAAATCGACATCTTTTACGGTTTTTGATACTTGCTACTATGACAGCTCTCCCTCTTGGTTTTTTGATTTACTCGGTTATAAGAAGTAGTACTGTGGGAAACACTCTCCTCTTGCTTATGGGTGGTGGATTGTTTTTTACCGCATTCTTTCAGAAGAAAGGAATACGGTTACACGTCAACGAGGATCAATTGGCGGTAATCGCAGGGGCGTTACAAGGGTTAGCGGTTATTCCTGGAGTATCTAGATCGGGAGCTACTATTTTCGGCCTTTCATTAGGGAATGTTCGACCTCCTGAGACCTTAAGAATTTCGTATATGATGTCTACGCCTGTCATAGTTGCCGCTATCATCTACTTACTATTTAAAAATCCCGCGTTACTAATAGAAGGGTGGCCTGCGTTAATTTCTAGTGCGCTAGTGGGCTACTTTAGCTTACACATTCTTCTCCACCTCAGTCAGAAGGTGAATTTTTTCAAATTCGCACTATCTTTTGCCGTAGTTTGTATAATTGGAGCCACTATCGGGTTTATAAGTGGTATCTAACGATCATGGGTATTTGACACAGATCTATTGAACGGAATGACCTTTATGACCAGTCTCCAGGTGAAGTACTGAGGAAGAGGAAGAATATATAAAGGAACGTCGAATAGAAAAGACTAACGGATATAGATAAATCAAGTAAATGAGTTCAGGTTCACGGTGCCTTTTGTGAGTAAGGAAACAAAAACAGCGAATATCACACAAATCATCACGGCGTTGATTGAAAACCTCAAAGAATTTAATGAGACCCACAGAGAGGAGTTAACCGATCGAATTTCACAACAAATCAAAGAGGTAGCTTCTTCCAAGGCACACGTTCGAGCGATCATTGAAGAAACAGAAATCGGCCAGAGGCTATTCCGAAATTTACAGAAGTACATAAACACTAGGTATTCTTCGTTACTTGAGCTAGTTAAATCCGACTTAGGCACCTTTTCACCACCCTCAGCAAGTGGTAGGCTTTCTTTCGAGGCTGGCATCCTTGGAAACTTCCCCATTACACAAACTGCATTATCGACAGGAATCACTAAGGCTACTGTAGCGGAGGCCCTTACCTCCCTCTTGGAAGTTCGCAAACCTAGAGAAGTGGAAAAAAGTACAGCAAAAGGAGACATAGGAAAGAGACCAGATCAAATTACGCACATTGAAAGGAAAAGGGAGATTTTAAGTCAGATCCGTAAGTCAGTAAAACGAGAAATAGAGAGAGTAGAGAATGGTATCCCACTTGAAAACATACTTTCACGACGGCGTAGAATGATATCAAATGAGGAGTACCATTACAGAGCTGTTGCCTTGATTAACCTACTTATCGAATATGATTTAAAAATTGAAGAAAATGAAGACGGACAAATTATCATAAGGAGAGGTAAATGGAAGAACAAGAAGATAAACGGATAATGGGTAAAAAACTTAAAAGTGCAATCCGTGAAGCATCTGCGCTTATCCTTTCCAAGCGATATCGAACGAGGGGCGCTCCCCTGCAGAGGATCGACCAGATCTTTAGAGAGAAAGGCATCCCCTCAGAACTTGGTTTACGAAAAACACGAGAAGAATTAGACGATATTGGAGTAAAACTGAAGGAGATAGAAGAGCCATGGGGCGGGAGCACCATAACCCGTTACATTGGAGTCATAGACCCCTCCCTTGGAATCGAGGACATCCGTCCCTATAATCGCAGAGACACAGCTATTTTAGCCCTTATTGCAGCAAAAGGAAGGAGAGTCCCCTTCTCAGAGGTCAATAAAGAAGTAAAAAAAATTGTAAACGACGAGCAAGAGGCTAACAATTTGTTAAGTTCTGCCGTCAGTAGGTTAAAGGAAGATGACGTTATCAAACTGGACAAAGAGAAAGGAACCATCGAATTAACCGACTTTGGTCAGGCTTTACTCCCTCCTAAAGAGCAAATAAAGAAGATAATTATTGACACCCTCATCTCAGGAAAAGGCAATTTAAAGGACTTTTAGGCCCGTCTATAGTTTCTCCTTTAATAAGGAGGGAGAATGAGGGAAAAATGCAAAGCTTAAAAGAAATCCTTCTATGAATTAATAGTTGGGGTTACAAGATTATTACACGTCCAGAGAAAAATTTACCTGCCTGGTACCTTCTAAAAAGAAGGCCAACGGATCTAAAACCAAGAGTATCCTTGGGAAAGTTACTTTCTCAAGGGAAAAAACGAATTGACCTGCTCATCTCTTTAAGGACGAAAGAAAAAATAACCACTGATTTCTCCCTTACTGAAGAAGAACTTATCGGACACTTGGCCCTACGAATTAGTGCTGCTCTTACTGACGATCTTGCTTTCGAGAATTGGCTTTTGGAAAGCGAAGGAGACCTTTTCGAGACCCGCTTCAGGAGTGAAAGAGGGAAGAATAAAAATATATTGCGAGACCTCTTCGGAGAGGTCTTAATAGGGTGGGGAAGAGTTATAGGGAAATTAGGGATCGGAAGAAAGAAGTTAACTGTTGAGCTAAATAGAGTGCTGGGGAGGCCACCTTCTCCTCATGGCATCGGTATCATTGCGTTCCCCTTTGAAAAAGTCCCAGAGTTGGTTGCAAATCGACGAGGACTCCTATTCAAGGGGTGGCTGATTACCTGCTGGCTTCAACGATACAAACGAGGATACAGTATTTCTTCTGCAGCCAAAAAAGAGTACCAGCGACAACTTAGGAAGCGAATAAACCAGATTGCCCAAAAGATGGAGGACCAAAGTGCCTCTACGGAGGATCTTCAGTCAGTTGCTCAAGAAATAGTCAACTACTGGAAAAGTAAGAGGAGGAAAGAGGTAAGAGGATGGAGAACGGGACCAAAGTTAAAAAATGGAAAGCTGTACGAACGGGTTGATCTGTTTCCCTTGTGTATGTCAGTTTTATATAGCAGAATTACCGAGGAAGGCTATTTGGGTCATGGAAACCGTCTCCAGTTAGGATTTTTCCTAAAAGCCATTGGTATGGAGGTGGAGGAACAATTACGCTTTTGGTACAAATTCAGCGTTGATGATACGGGTATGAGTTGGAAGGAATTTAAAGCCGGTCCCGGTTATCAAATACGACATCTCTACGGTTTAGAGGGAAGTGGTATAGATTATAAACCCCCCAAGTGTGACACTATTATAAACCGTTACTTTTGTCCCTATGCTTCGCTATCTCAAACGGAGTTAAAAAAGGAGTTAGATAGGGTGCTTCCTGATAGCGATCAAAAAGAACGAATACGTGAACTTTCAAGACGCGGAGAGTTCCAGAATGCTTGTGGTCTTTTTTTGGCAGAAAAAACTAATTCTTCAAATCGTAAAAGAATCTACCATCCGCTTCAATTCGTAAGACTAGCAAGCCAATCTTCAGGAAAAGAGGAGGTAAAACAAAATGGAGAGCCAGAAGAACGTTGAAGAACCACTTCCACTCATGTTTACTAGACTTCGAGAGACGGGATTCTCTCCCCGAAAACTGCAGGGAAAAACAACCTCTATAATAGGACTAGGTGGCCTCGGTGTGCTAGTTGCCAACATGTTAGTTAGGCTCGGGATCGGTCATGTTATTCTCATTGATCAAGATGTGGTGGGAGAAGAAAATCTTAACCGACTTGGTTATGGTCCAGATGATGTAGGTAAAAGTAAGGTTTCGGCCACTAAGGAGAAAATGGAGACCTTTCAAGAGTTACGAGGCAGATTCACTCTTCAAGTGGACACGTATAAAAGGAACATCATTGCCTGGGCTGGTCTAAAAGAAGTAGTCGAAAGAAGTGAGGTAGTGTTTGGATGTTTAGATAATTTAGAAGCTCGGTTAGAAGTGAACCATTGGATTCTCAAGCTTACAAAGCCTCTCGTTGATGGTGGAACTAGTCCTAATGGGTTGAGAGGACGAATAGATACCGTAATTCCCCCGCACTCCCCCTGTCTAGGCTGTTACTACGATGATTCTACCCTCACCTCCTTAGGAGAGGAGAACGACTACCTTTGTGATAGATCTGTACCGACGGTCATGAACCTCGTAGCTTCGTTACAGGTAGATCAAGGTATTCGTATAATGCTCAAAAAGAACGGAATCTATCCTCGAATCTTGATTAATCTTGAAGGCCAGGTTAAAGTATCTGGCGTAAAAAACGTGAAAAAACGAGCCAATTGCAGATATTGTGGTAAGATAGAGAGGTAAACCAATGGAACACGATAAAGAAGAGCATAAAGTTGAGGTACTTACCATTAAAACCCCTGCTGGAGAAATCCCTACTGCTAAAGCGCTCAAAAAGCTAGCAGAATATTGGAATTCTATTATAACAGAGATGAACGAGAGTAGAGAACAAGTAAATAGAGAAATAAGAGAAATAAACGAGAGCACTGACAAGATAGGACAATTAGTAAAAACCCAAGGCCAAAAAATTAAACTTCTGATAGAGAGTGTAAGAGATGTAAAGGTGAAAATGAATACCTTGGAAGATGTGATGGTAGAGATCCGAGAAAATATGCGTAAATGGAAGAAATCTCCTCGTGAAGACAAGAAAAAAACGATAGAGCAAACCGCGAGAGAGATCCTCCTGAAAAACGAGAAGGAAGATGAACCATAAGACGGATTCAGACAAAAAACCAGGCAGCAAGCACACTACCAAGAAAAATAGCAGCCAAAATCATCACGCCCCTTCCACCAATCTTCGGCCCTCCCGTTTCTTGATCATAAAACCGTAAAAGCCCTGCTCCAGTTGGGGGAGTAGAAACTTCGTCACTTTTTCTCCGTTTCTCCCCTTCTTCCTCCTCTTCTCGTTCTTGCCAAGATCCAAGCATATCAGCACTTGAAATCTGATAGCTCACTGCATCATAAGTTTCAATGACGTCCCCTACTGTTTGCTCAGTAAAGCTGATTGGTTGACCTTCAACCAAGACGCCAATCTTTGAATTTGTAAGGTCAAGTTTTTTTGCTGCCCGTTTAACTACTAATTCCATTCTTTCCTCACTAGTCGTTCTGATAAGTACATCTTTATCTAAATCATCAGTTCTCTGAAAGAAAAGGGTGACGATACCCATGTCTCTCTCCTTTGTCTCCTTCTGTACTTTTTCCTTCTGCTTTAGGATTTCTTTTGTCAACTTTCCCACCAAGCTTAACCGTCCAGGTTTATTTGTTATAGTAGGTAAGTGTCTTATAAAATTTATCACTAATAAAAAGGAATGCATAAGAAACCATCGACAGTACCTTGCCTCCCTTATTTATAAAACAAAAGATCTGTATTGAGGTGAGAGAAATGAAGCTTTTTCTCGTAAACTTTAAGAATTACAGTGAGGGATTGGGAAAGTCAGGCGTGAGGATCCTTCATACTATGGAAAAAGTCGCCAAAGAGTACCCTGAAGTTAGGTTCATTGCATCACCTTCGCTAATTTTTCTACGGTCGATGGTAAAGAAAGCAAAAAGAGTGAAGATCTACGCTCAACACGTTGACCCCGTCCAGTTAGGATCCTTTACTGGTCATATACCTCCTGAAGTCGTTCACACTATTGGAGCCGATGGCACTCTGGTAAATCACTCGGAAAAAAGGATGGACTTAGAAAAGATCAAGGAAGCAATCACCCTAAGTCAGGAACAGGGACTTACCGTTTGTGCCTGTGCCCCCACTCCTGAGATTGCAGGAAAAATCGCAGAAGAAGGGCCAAACTATCTCGCCTATGAGCCCCCAGAATTAATCGGTACGGACACAAGCGTGAGTGAAGCCAAGCCCCAACTGTTACTAGAAAGCGTGAGATCCATTAAGAAGCGAAGTGATGGGAAAGTTTTACCTCTATGCGGAGCAGGGATAAAGAAAGCTTTAGATGTGAAGAAAGGATTAGAACTAGGGGTAGAGGGAATTCTCATAGCATCAGGGATTGTCAAGGCGGAAAATCCCTACAAGAAGCTGAAAGAACTTGCAGAGCCAATGGTAGAATTTAAGTCGTGAGAAAAACCCTCATTTAACGAAGATAGCTAGCGGATCCGGTGGGATTTGAACCCACGACAACTAGCTCCGAAGGCTAGTGCTCTCATCCACTGAGCTACGGATCCAAACTTTTTCTTTTGATTGAGAGTAACAGAACGCTGAATGATATGCGTTTCCTTCTTCTTACATGCCTCAAATATTCTCTTCGAATTCCAACCATCGTAATGGGATAATTTGCACTTCTCCAGCAGGGGACACCCGATGAATGGTTATAGGTAATAGGTTGTTTTTTAGCTCTTTTCTAGCTATTTCTAAAGGATCCATCTCTCCCTTATGTTCTACTTCGATGAGGGTCGGAGCACCTTGAGCGATCTGAGCGGAGCGAGCACCTAAGATTCGAGCGATCTCATAAATTGTAAGACGCGTGGGACCAAGCTTTACCCTCCTATCTCCTAACTTCTCAACTATATCATCAATTTTGAGCATAGGAAATCCCGAACAAGAAAAAAGAATGAATTAAAAGGAAATACGGTCCTCCGTTCCCAACGAAACCCGAATTCCCATACTTTGAATCTCGTTAATCAACAGGATGAAGCTATACGGGACTACTACGTTACTTACAGTTGTTTCGTCTTTGTGAATGGGACAAATCCACCGTTCTCGTTCTGGATCGTATCTTGCCAGTGATCCACACGAATCACAGACGTATGCTTCGACCCCGTCCGAAGAATCTAAAAATCGCTCATGGAGCAACTGAGAAAGTCCATGGGCTAACAGCGCATCTCTCTCCATCTCTCCTAGGCGAAGACCCCCGCCTCTCGATCTTCCACCAGGGGGTTGGAGGGTGAAGATGGTAACTTTTCCCTTAGCTCGAGTATGAACTTTATCTTTCACGAGATGTTTTAACCGTTGGTAATAGACGGGACCCATGAGGATGTGTGCTTTGAAACGTTCTCCAGTCTTTCCATTGTATAATGTCTTTTCTCCGTAATAATTTAAGTTCACCTCTTTTGCTTTACTTTTCAATTCTTTCATCCAATTATCACTTTCGAACGCCGTCCCATCAAACCGTTCCCCAGTTTCAGTGGCGATATCTCCAGCTAGACTCTCTAATAACTGTCCTATGGTCATTCTACTGGGGATACTATGAGGATTGAGGATAAGATCTGGCACCATCCCTTCCTCAGTGAAAGGCATATCTTCCTGAGGGACAACAAGGCCAATTACTCCCTTCTGTCCATGCCTAGAGGCAAACTTATCCCCTAAAACGGGGTACCGAGGTTGTCTTAATTGTGATCTGACGATAGTTCGTCCTTCCTTTTCAGTAGTAATGAAAACTTTATCTACCAATCCTGCCTCGCCTCTTCGAAGGTTTTTACTGGTATCCCTCAGTAAACTAAGGCCTGCTTCAACACCTCCCGTAGAGGCTTTTGAAGGACTTTCCCTAGAGACGATGACTTCCTCATCTGAGAGATAGCTTCCTGTCCATGCAATTCCGTCTTCCCCAAGTTTATACCACTTACCTTTTGAAGAACTCCCTCTAATTTCGGAACCTAACATCCGAATTTCGTCTCTTTGGCTTCCGATATACCTCCTTTCTTCAGTATCGTAAGTTCTAATGAGGGAGCCGCGCATAAAGCCGCGTTCAATAGAACTTTTGTTAAAAATAAGGGCATCTTCAATGTTGTACCCTTCGTAACTCAAGATTGCAAGTATTGCATTCTGTCCAAAACCTCTTTCATCCACATTTGCAATTTTGGACGTGTTAGTGGTCACTAACGGTTTTTGAGGGTAGTGAAGGAAGTAGGTTCTAGACTCGGGTCGTATCCGGTAATTCAATCGCGGGATAGTCATCGCTTGCTTTGCCATACTGGCTTCCGCTGTTACTCTAGGACTCTGATCATGATTTGCAAAGGGTATAACTCCAGCAGCGATCCCTAATGTCGCTGCGGAAGCTATTTCCATGTGTGTGTGATCAGGAGTCAACTTACTCCTCTCTGTAGCGATGAGGGCATCCTCCTCTTCTTCGGGATCTAGCATCTCAATAAAGCCATGCTTCAAAAGATCTACAAATTCCCATGATCCATTCCGTAATTTTTCAATATGCTTCTTTTTTAAGAGGGCGTTTCCGTCTTCAACCACGATTAGCGGGCGTAAGATTCTTCCTCCGTCGCCATTTATGTGAATCTCTTTATACTTGTCCCAGTGTTTCACAGAGACCCGCCAATCAATTTCGCCTTCTCTTCTAGCATCTCGAAAAGCTTTTACAAAATCTTCTGGATCTGAATGGTGGCCTATGTAGCCCCCATTAAGGAAGACAGGTACATCAGGCCAAGTACTCAAGTCAGGACTCATGCCATCGGTATCCTTTTTCACAGAAAGTTTATCATGCAGAAATTGTTCCAGTTCTTTGAGTTTATTCCTTTCTAAAGGAGTGGTAACGTACGACATAAGAGAAAGGTGTTGAGTAAGGCCACATAACTCTCCCTCTGGAGTCTCATTAGGGCAGAACCTGCCATAATGGGTAGGGTGAAGATCGCGTGCTTCGACTTTCCCTCTTAGGGCACCAGGAGAAACACGTGCGAGGATATTCTTGACTTTTCGGAGGCTACTCTGGGTATCAATCAAGTTGATTCGATCCAGAGTTGTTGTGACCCCCATGATACCAGTAGGCCAAGAACCCGTTGATAAAGCCCTCATAACTTTATTTTGGAGCTTATCGACTCTCAAAACACTTTTAATAGAGGTTACCTCGCCCTTACTGGTCACCCAGTTTGTTAGCTTTCTTTTTGTCGCATACACAAAATTTCTCCAGGAATATGAAAAGAGATCTTGGAGGAAATCACCGATCAGTTTTAGTCGTTTATTTTTTAAGTGGTCCCTATCTTCTGCCTCTAACCTATCGAAATACATCAAGATTAGTCTTCTAGCCATTCGGGATAAATAGTATCCTTTAGTAGCTAACGCCCTCTCCCCCTTGCCGAAGTACGGAATAAGATTTCGCTCTAGTCTACGTTTAACCTCTTCGATGACTTGTTCTTTGTTTTCCTCATTAATGGGGATCTTAAAGTAAGACATGTACTTCGCCAATTCATAGAGAGCTTCTTCTTGACTTCGTAAAACGTTTGGAGATAATTTCTGAGTGTTTAATTGAATTAATGAGGTAACAGGAGCTCCTTGGTAGCTTTCCTCGTAATATTCCTCTGGAGCCATTGTAATTACGATGTCCCTGACAGTATAGCCAAGAGCACGCATGAGTAACACAAATGGGATTTTTTCCTGTTTTCCTGCTTTAGTAAAGGTACAATAGAGCCTAAAGTCATCTTCTCCAATATAGACCGTCGCTCTATTCCGATAAATTCCTGGTGAAACAATCCACGCCCTTGCATAGTACTTTTTGGCTCTTTGGGAGGACCCAGTAAGTCTTTCAGTTATTATGCGACCACGAACCGACTCTTCCCTTCCAATAATTCCCCTCTCAGATCCGTTTATGATGAAATAGCCATCAGGATCTAGGGGGTCTTCTCCTAGTTTAGCGAAGTAATCTTCGTCTTTGATCTTCCGACCTAAGTTGGGATCATACATCGATCCGAGGAGGAGCGGGAGGAGGAGCAATCTTATTTTCTGTCTTCTGATTGTTTCATCTTTACGCTTCCCACTCTCATAATTAACTTTCTTTAAAGCCACTTCCACTTGAATGGGGATCGAATAGGTCATATCTCGCAATCGGCAAACGTTAGGGGTTAAATTTTCCCCTCTTACGGGTGTACCATCATAATCATAGGTCAGGGGTTGCTCTACATCAATATTTATTTCTTCCTCACCATTTGGATTAGAAACTTTAAAATCAAAGTACCAACCAACATCTGCTTTAATTTCAGGATAGCTCTCTATTACCTTTCGAATACTCTTCTTAATGAACGAATCATAGCTCCTAGTATGAAATGCAGTTAGGTCAAATTTTTCCCGTAACTTCTTAATGAGAGACCATCTATCATCTTTAGAGAGTTTACTCATCGTTTCCTCTTTCGTCATACCCCTCCCCAGAAGAAAAAGTATCACTTCCTAAGAAGAAGAGTTAACTTTTAAATTTTACCAATTTTTCAGGTGCTTCTTAGCTGTAAAACGCTCATAGATTATAAAAGAAACTTTCAAATAGTTGCGTTCCTTCTTAATTTTTTTAGAAGGGTAAACATGATACAGGGGTGAGCACCCCTGTAAACCTATCCGTTTTTTGAAATAGGAAATTGGACAAGAAAAATTAGTAGATCTTCAACTTTAACTGTAGGAGATAGAATGCTTGATGAGAAGAGAAAATTTAGCGTGAAAGATTTGAAGGATCAGGTACTTTCCAAGCAACTCTACTTTCCAAGAGAAGGAATCGAGAGAATACGTAATGCCAAAGACTTCATTGAAGATACTTTAAACGTTCGACTTGAAATAGGAGAGCGTGAGCTAAAAATTATCTCTGACAAAAAGGAGATTGAAGACTTCCTGCAAGGAGAAAGCATTTTGAAGGCACTAAGTTTAGGTTTCTCACCAACAACTTCGTTAAAGTTAAGAAATCCAGAGTACGACCTCCAACAAATGGATATAAAAAAATATGGACAGGATGTCCGAAGGATAAAAGGTCGTATCATCGGACGTGAAGGGAAAACTAAAGAAAAGATCGAAAAAATCACGAACACCTCCATAGTGATTACAAAAAGACGTGTTGCGGTAATAGGAAGGTTTAGCAACATAGAATTAGCGTTAAAAGCTATTCAGAAAATAGCCTCTGGACAGAGACACCAAACTGTATATAGATGGCTAAATAATGAAAAACGGAGGCTGAGATGGGAATAAGCTCTTAGTTTGCTGGTTTTTATGGCGCTTGTATCTCTAAAAAAAGACGAAAAGAGGATAAGGTAGGTACACATGGCTAGATTGATGAACAAACTAGGGCTTTTTACAGTTCAAATTACTATACAACTCACTATACTAAAAGTATTACCGCCTTCCTCAACGGAATATCCTTGGCTTCTGCGAGTCTTCTTCCTTCTAAATTTTATAGTAATTCTCAGCCCGAATCTTACCTTTCTTGGGCTTAATAGTACTCTCTCTTTTACTTGTATCCATATGCTTTTCGTACTTTCAAAGGTGATTTTAAGCCACCAGATCTTAGCGTTATTGCTTCTGTACTTTCATCTTCAAACGATTCTTCTTCAAGGAGTAGGATTACTTATGTAGCGGAAGTCTCGTCAGTTCGAAACCTGGGTGGTCCAAGGGTATCTTTTCTCGATCTTATCCAAAACGGAGTAGACTTTCATCGTCTCATGTCCACCCTCATAGTAGAGAAAAATGACAAGGCCACCACGTGCTCGTTTTAAACGTTGATACATCGTCTTTACAGTGTTTACCACGTCATGAATAATTAATAAGTCAACACTTGGGAGATCTAAATCCCGCCCTCCCACGGGAGTTAAAACCAACACGCTTTGCTTAGAGGTTTTAAAAGACTCTAAAGTCTCCCATTTGTTGTAGCTCTTTCCTGTAATTAAAAATACATTAACCTGGTTTTGTAATTTTCTCTTGATCTCTCGGGCGGTTTTAATGTAACTAACCATCACTGCCACTTTTTTCTCTTCCTCTATCCAGCTCCTGGTTAGTTTCACAACTTTTTGGATTTTACTAGAGCGCTCTGGTACCAAAGAGACAAGGGCTTTTCTTTTATTAGCGTCTGGAAAGTTTGTAATGAATTTACGATAGTGGTTGGGAACACTAGCCACCACAAACTTCCGTATAAGCGATAATTTGAAGAATTGCCGTCTTAAAGGACTGTTTTCTGGAAGGAGTGAAAACCCTTTCTTCACATGTTTGAAATCTTTTTTCTCAAACAAATCAGGATACTCTGTATAGATTTTCTCTTTGATGCTTTTCATGCTCTGGGTAATTTCTCGAGTAAGTTTCTGTACTTGTGGGTCGGAAATTCCTATTGGACGCACTAAAGACATATTTTTTGGCAAATAGGATTGCAAATCTGTTGACTTCAACAAAGAGTTCATACTCACCACTTTAACTTGCTGGTGTGGCATGAAATCTTCGATAATAGTTTTAAGTTCCGATCGAAATTTCCCTGTGTCTCCCATTTTGACCATATGTTTATCTCTTAACGTTGCACTCATCCCAACAATACAAGTCTGCTTGGGAATTTGGTTTCTCAACCAATTCCATGGAAAGGTAAATAGTGACCTCTGTAACTCTCGTTCTTTCCCCCTCAACTCCCTCGCTGTCTGAAAAGTAACTGTCTCGGTATCTTTTCTCTCGAGGTATTTTACATCTTCAGGCCGAACAGCTGTTCTTCTTACTAATTTATCTACTTCGTTCAAAAGGAGATAATCAAAGTTCAAAGGATGCTCATTCGCACCTGCCAACTTTTTCAAGGTATGAGTAAGGCTGATCGGAGTAGCAATTAAAAATTTCGCTTCCGTTAAGGCTTGCTTTCTAAGATCCCCCCGAGTTTTCCCATAAATGTAGCCTATCTTTCCTAGGGACTTATCTTCACATTCCTTTAATTTATTGAATGTAGAAACTGTATCTTCAAGACTTGAACTAGTAGGTGTGATCATAATTGCGCGTTTATCGGGAGGGAGATGACGATATAATAAATAGGAGAGAATTCGTTTGCCCAACCCTGCATCTAGTTCTAATAGAACGTTTTCCCCATTTGCAGCAGCATTCTGAATTACGTTCACGAGTTTAAACTGATATCCTCGTCTTTCCAGTCCTTTTATCATCATAATTAATCTTAGGAGAATTTTTCTGCATTCGTTAATATTTGATCTTTGTTCTGTACAACTTCGCTTATCTCTCTTGTTGGGATAATGAAATCCTCTGCTCTTACTTTTTCTATTACTAAGTCTCTAACAGGGTAAATCTGGCTCGCTTCCTTGATCATCTTTTGGTTCCATTTTCTATCCACAGCCAAATCATAGATCAATTCTTCATGGGTCTCGGCATTGGTTATTTTCTCTTTTAGAAAATTATTATAAAATCGCCGAACGGCCTTCTCATCTCGTTTATTACACCGATGTACGGTCACAGCAAACATGCTGACTTTTACTGTAACCTCATTTTTCGTTTTATACCGGGTTACCAGTTCAATTTTCGTAGTTCGTCTCCTAACTTTTGATGAGACTTCCTCTTTGCCCAACTCTGCCCCCACAAGACTTGTGAACGCCCCCTGTGGTTGGACACGAATAACCCTGAAAAATAAGTTCAAAGCTCTATCTTGAAATCTGCCTGTTATTGTAGAGCCCTTAACTAACGTGATTCTATTGACTAGATCTTCTGGATCTCGAAATAAAACTTTCACTAACGGTTTGTCTTGCCCACCCAAGAACTCAGGGGGATAACAGGTAATCCACAATCTTCTTGCCCTTCTTCGAAGCTTTCTACTCATCTTACTTCACTCAGGTGTTTCAATATTCGTAAGGAGATAACGTTTTAAATTTCTAAAATGTACTAAGTTTTTGTGCTTTTACTTTTTCATGCTCTTCTCGTTCCAATCTTTGCGGGGAAGACCCTTAAAATATTGTTATTCTTTGAGAGGCAGTCTCGCTTTAAAGATTATTAATCTATATAATGGCACCTAGAACACTGTTTTGAGTATAATATACGTTGGTTAGAGGCGTAGGTAGCAATAAAGCATGAATTTAGAATTCCTACAAACCGAAGGGAAACAGGGATCCTGACCAATACGGAGTGTTCTATTTAGAAAACGGGAAGGAAAACTTTGTTTCCACCTATACGCTTAAGTAGGAGTCTATTATCAATAACGTACGCCCAAAGTGTTCCTAAAGCAGGAATAAACCCGTGTTCTTCCCAGATATCTCCCCTCCAAGGATCAAAGACACGTTTCTCTTTCTCTTTCAAGTCCTCCCGCTTTATAGTGGAACGAATCTGATTCGAAAGCACAATAGTGTCTCTATCGCTTACTTGTTTTCGTAGGAAATCTCCTATCTGTAGAATCTCCCTTCTTCGTTTATCTGGGTGTTCAGTTCGTGTGAAAAGATTAGTGATCGTGTCTACAAGAATGAAAATGGGTACATTTACCTTTTTCTTGAAGAGTTTAACTTTGGATACGAAGTCTTCTACGTCAAGGGGAGAATAAGTGTAAATGGAGCTCAAGACCTTTTGTGCATTATTTTGAATGATTTCTGGACGAAACGAATGATCCACATCCATGAAGAGAACTTTATACTCCTGGTTTTCAGCTACATAAGCGGCTAATCGATGTAAATAATTCGTCTTACCTCCTCCGGGAGATCCACATATCTCTGTAATCTCTCCAACAGGAATTTTGACTCCTTCTGTTAGTTCAAAATCCCGCTCGGGGACCTTAAACTCTTCCAATGTTGGTAGTATTCTTGAAAAATATGCCATCTTCATTTAAACCTTCTCTCGAAGGGGGACCCCCGTCATTTCAAACGCAGAAGCTCAGGAAAATTTATTTTTTTAAGGACAAAACATAATAGACTCATACTTGATAGTTTCCCCCATATTTAACTGAAACAATTGAGGGACAAACTTGAACGTAAAACCATAACGCGGGAGATTCATGATCCAAAAGCTTAAAGAACATCAACGATAGTAAAAATGAAAGTTTCTGTAGTGAAGAAGGTAAAAATAAGTTTACTCATACAAACATTTATGGTGTTTCCATATTATTCTTAGGTAATGAACTTACCTTTATGACACAGAAATGCAAAGAGAAGACAATTATCAAACGAGATTTGAACTGGAAGACCTAAGATCCCTTACTCGTCTTGTCAGTCTCGTAGCAAGAGAGAGCAATAGTTTTCCTCCTCCGATTCTCGCTTGTAAAATAAAGGGGAATGAACAAGTATATCGTTATTTTTCGTTTTTCTCCCTCCCCCTTGAACTTCCAACGAAAAATGCCTCTACAGCGTTGTTTGGTACTACTTCCAAAAAATCTCCAAAAAAGTATATACGGTATAATGCTACACCTACAGAACAGATAGAGTTTCGAGGGGATAAACAGCATCCAATAGGAGAATATCTGCCCCTTTTTCCTCTCTCCTCACAGTCTCAATACTCTCACAGTAAAAGTAACCAAACCCTGCCAAACTCTCGCAGTAAGGAATCGTATAATAGCAAGGGAAAAAATAAATTAATAAAGATGGAGATGCATACTCTTCGAGAGTTGGTTAGGTACTCTTTAGAGACAGACATCTATCCCGTAATCTTCAGCATACCTAGAGAGAATTCTCAGTTCTATTTCCTTTTTGGAAACGCCATTCCTATTGGAGGAGAAACATTTGGTCAATTGGTCTATTCCCAGGGGGAAAAGATAACCAATCCCTTTTTATCTATAAATAAGGATAATGAGTTGATCACTTCAGAGGGAGAAACCAGTAAAGCTTTCTCATACGCTCGTTTGATCTACACCACCAAAATACCCCACTTTTTAGTGACAAGAGGTTGAACCGATTGCAAAGAAGCGGAGTAGAAATTACATGTGAAATATGTGGACGAAATGTTAGTTCCCCCTCATATTATAGAGTTGATGGTAGGAAAATGATTCTCTGTAAAGTTTGTGCTAAAAGAGGCGGTTTTCAAAAAGTAAAAACTAAGCAAAGAAAGAAAGAGGTCCCTCGAAGCACCAGTAGCCAGATGAAAACTAAATCGCAGAAAGTCACCAAGAAAAGAAGGCACCGAAGGTATACTCAGGAGAGAAAACACCCCGTTAGAAACGTTGGAAAAAAAATTCGTGCTGCTAGATTACATGCGAATCTTACGAAAAAAGAGCTTGCCCGTACGATAAAAGAAAAAGTGAGCTACCTCAGCAAAATAGAGAAGGGAGAAATGACTCCGTCTATGGACGTGATAGCCAAGATCGAGGGGCATCTCGGAATTAACTTGACAGAAACACCTAAAGCAGAAGTTTCGAAAACATCATGGGGGAAGGAGGAGGAACTCACCGTTGGTGACGTCGTTCAAATTAGAGGTAAGAAGAAGGAAAATCAACAATGAGAGGCCTCAAACTTTCACTCAATGACAAAGTTTACTTACCGTTACCAACTACAACCGTACATTCAAAGTTTTACAATTTAGTTGTACCAACAGGAAAAACGTCTTATGCTTCTGTAAAACGCCTCTAGTGGAAATAAAGGAAGAATACAGTAGTTCTCCTGTTAATTATTGTCCCCTTCCTCTTTCTCCTTCTTTTCGTGATTTTTTTCCTTAATAAGTTTCCTATCTGGGATTTTCGGTAAGATCTCTTCCGTTTGGGCAGAAACCTCCATTGTAGCTTCATTTAAGAGGGCTTCGATCTTTTCTTCGCCGATAGAGCGGTCTCTAGAGGGAAGTCGCAAACTCTCTCTATCCAACTCTCTCGTAGCTTTTATTAAATCAGTATACGACGAGACTTCTTGAATCTTACTGAGGGCACGGGCAGTTTTAATTAATTCATTCGTAGTTCTCTGAGCAGCGGAGACTTCTCTAAGTCTAACTTTTGCATCTTTAATACGACTAAGGTACGTTCTAAATGTTTTTCTCTTGTCCCGTAGTCGTAGAAGCATTCGAGCGTAGTCTTTAGCTGCTTCTCGATCTCCCTCAGTTAACGCCCCTACTACTTTATCATAAACCTCGTTTTCTTCTTCTTTTGTCTTTTGTTCCAAACTTTGAATACGCTTTTCAGCTAGGCGTAAAGAAAATAGCAGGTCGTATGTCTCATCTTCCAATTAGATCAACCTGTTAATTCCTTAAAATTTCATAGAAGAGATTTTTGGATTAGCCCTTGTAATCAAACCAAGGATGCTAATTTAAACTTCTTAGGGGGGTTTAAATATTTTATCCGCCCCAATCAGAAGAATCATGATGCAAAGTCTCCGATGATATAAACAGAATTAAAAGTTAAAAAAGGAATAACTCTTTCAAGTATCGCTGAAAATTCTTCTCCCGGGCTTTCCATGAAAACGGTTTCTTTCAAAATTTCAAAAGAAATGTTGAAGCGAGTGGACAAATTAGTGAATAATGGGGAATTTCCAAGTAGATCAGAGTTCATAAGAGAGTCTATTAGAAGAAATTTAAAAAGATATGAACGTAAAAAGGAGTAAGGTGGCGAAAATGGCTTACAAATACATCAAAAATTTCAACTCGAAGAAGAATTCGAAAGCATACAAAAAACTCATGCAACAAAGAGTACGAAGGTGGCGAAAAGAACCAGCAATCGTAAAAATTGAAACCCCCACAAAGATAGCCCGGGCACGGTCGCTAGGTTGGAAAAGGAAAAAAGGCTTCATAGTTGTGAGGGCTCGTTTAAGAAAAGGAGGTATGCGTAAACAACGTCCTAGACAAGGTCGCAAAACTAAAGGCTTAGCCGTGAGAGATATCACGCCAAATGTTTCAATGCAAAAAATTGCTGAGCAAAGAGTCAAACGCAAATACCAAAACTGTGAAATCATAAACTCCTATGAAGTAGCTGATGGTGGCAGCCACAAATGGTTTGAAGTACTCCTAAAATGTCAAGATTCGTAATTTCTTTAGATCGTATAACTTCCTCTCCTTCATAATTTACTTTTACTTTCCTTTTTGGAAATCATGAACGAAAGAGCCACAGATAACCTTAACGCTTAAAAATCCATAGTCTAACTTCTACACATAAGACACTATAAGAGAAAAATGCCGGGGTTGCCGAGTCTGGTAAAGGCGGGGGCCTCGAGCTCTAATAACGGGTCAGCCTCTGGCGTTATGCCACGCGGGTTCAAATCCTGCCCCCGGCATTCTCTTGACTGGTTGAACTGTTTAAGCACAGCTAATTGAGAGAGAAGGAAGAGGTATTCCCCTTACCTTCGCTCTTTATCCCTTCATTACTACTTTGTTGTAATGTCATAGAGATGGACAAGGTACGCGAATATAGAGACGTTCCTGCAAGAATCAGGAAGCTTTGTGGGGAACTCTCTGAAAGTTATCGTCTTCAATATGACCGCACTATCCTGGAGGACAGACGTATCGGAGGCAACCTCTTATTATTGAAGTGAAAGTCCTAGACAGGATATCCATAACTTACACGAAGTTCCTCGAGGAATGGAAAAAAGCAAAAAAGCGTAGGGATATTTGTAAACGTATGTGGACCACAGAGTTGAAAAAATTTTTGTCTCTGGCGTACAAATGTACAGCTATCACAAGGCTGTAGAAACTAGGGAGGTATTTAAAAATTCCTTTTAGACAAAGGTTATATTGAGGTAGATTCACGACGAGTCAGGACTTGGAGGACCTAAAAGAGTTGACTGAAACTCTCAACTCACAAATTCACCGGGATTCGATAACGGGTCCCTTCACTCGATACTCATTTTTAATTACCAAAATAGCTCACCATCTGAAAAATTATTCTAACATTATTTGGGAACCTTCAACCAGAAGAAGAACAAGAAAGGAAATAATCACGTCTCTAAAACCAATCTACCAAAATTTAAGGAAAATTCCAGCGATGCTCTTCAATAATATCGATTTTGACCTATCTAAGCGTTTGATTAGGGAAATATACCTAGTCGGAGGGCGGGAAGAGGCTAAAACATTACTAGAGAAGTTAGAACATTCTACTGGAAGAAAATCAGCTATTGCTGAGTTAGCGATGGACATCGGACTTTTTCGTAAAAGTTTATCGTTACTGAAAGAAAGAAAGGAAAAATCGCAGATGAGTGTCCAAGAGGTGTATAACCTTAGTCTCCTCTTATACATGACTGGTAACACTAAAAAAGCATTGGAAAGTATTAAGGAATTAGAAAGGAGAATGGGGCTCTTGTCCTACGGCTCTACTTTGAAAGCATCCATTTATATTGCGCTCAACGAGTTAGATAAAGCGAAAGAAATTTTGAGTTCTCGCTAGGTCACTTAAACGACTACAGAACTTAATGAGTCTTAAGGAGATTGGTAACATGAATCCCGTCCCTCGAACCTTATTAAGAGAGCTAAGGAGGGTAAACAAGGAAATAAGAGAGCAAAAGTTGCGAACTAGAGACGCTCTTCCAAAGGATGAACCAGTACGGTATTGGAAGGGAGAAGAAACTCTCTATCTTAACGGAAAACTAGCTCATCTAAATTCTTTAACAATAATTTTCGCTACAAAAGGATGCACATGGGCCAGGGAGAATCCTGGAGGAGGATGCATATTTTGCGGTTATCTATATGATAATCCCCAAAGAACTGGCGATCTATTAAAGCAACTCAACTATTTCACTGAAAAATTCGAAAGAGTCGATAGGCAGAACGTTAAAGTACTTAAATTATATACTTCTGGGAGTTTCTTGGACGAAAAAGAGGTACCTATCCAAACACAAAGAGAAGTCATAAGCACACTCCCTGCAATTTTTCCAGAACTAAAAGTTCTCCAAATTGAAGCACGACCTGAAAACTTGCTAAAAGATAACATTGAAACCTTTCTTTCGATCAAGGAAGAAGGTGTAAATGTCTATTTTAACATAGGTCTTGAATCGATCAATACGACTGTGTTACGGTTAATTAACAAAGGACTTAACGTTAAAACATATCAAAAAGCTGTAAATCATGCAAAAAGCTATGGTTTCAAGATTAAAACGTATTTACTTCTAAAACCTCCATTTCTTACTGAAAAAGAAGCTATTAACGATACTTTCACCTCTGGAAAAAAGGCGATTCAGGAAGGAAGCGATTCGCTCTCTATAAACCCTCTTACCATCCATTCTGGAACTGTTTGTGAAAAACTCTGGCAAAGCGGTCTGTATCGTCCCCCATGGCCACAATCCATAATATTTGTGTTACGAAAGTTGTTGAACATAAAATCCCAAAACCAAGTAATCCTCTCCGAGCCTGTCGCTTTAGGAACCCCAAGGGGGGCTCATGGCACTGGAAAAAATATCCGACAACTGAAACATACTCTAGAAGAAGTAGTTCGTTCTCAATCTCCTAGAGCCGTTCCTCAAGATGCACGAAAACCTTGGCATGAATACCTTGAGAAAGAAGTGCAAGATTTAGCTTTTTCAACAGTGGTGTAGGGTGTTATAATGTTGGTTATAGAAATTCAAGAAGTACTCACTGAAACATCAAAAGAATAAGAGGAAGAGAGTACTCACTTAAAAGAGAAAAAGATAGAGAGTCTGCGATTTTTAGGTTCCTCTGTCTCAGTACCTATGTGTAAAACCTTGTAAGCTTCTTGAGTTCCTCTTCTTCCTCTTTTCTCTTCATTATCTTTTTAATGGCTTTCAAAAGATCTTTCTGTGAAATTGCCGTACCTTCCCTCCGAATCACGAATATCCCCGCTTCATTACAGGCTGCTTCAATGTCTGCCCCAGATGCTCCCTCCGAATGTTTTACCAACGCTTTTAAATCTAATTCTTTCCGCATGACTTTCTTTCCTCTGAGGTGAATCTTGAAAATTTCTTCTCTAGCTTCGACATCTGGCAGAGGAATCTGGAGAATTCTATCAAATCGACCAGCCCTAAATAGAGCACGATCTAGAAGATCGAAGCGGTTAGTGGCCCCAACGATCTTTACATCATCCAACGGCTTGAATCCATCTATTTCGGAGAGTAGTTGGGTTAATGTTCTGCTAACTTCTTGGTTGGCCCCTGTGTCGCCTAATCGTCTCCCTCCAATAGCATCTAATTCATCAATGAATAATACGGTAGGAGCATTTTCTCTAGCAACAGAAAAAACATGACGGACTAGCTTTGCTCCTTCTCCAATGTACTTCCTAACAAGCTCACTACCTGTGATACTGAGAAAAGTAGAATTTGAATGATGAGCTACCGCTCTAGCTAGCAGAGTTTTGCCAGTTCCTGGCGGACCATACAAAAGAACAGCTTTTGGTGGGCGGATACCAATCTTTTCAAATTTTTCTTTCTTTGTGAGTGGGAGCTCTACGGTTTCTCTTATTTCTCTAATTGCGTCAGCTAATCCCCCCACATCAGCATAGGAGATGTCTGGTCGGTCTTCCACTAAAAAGCGTTTCGCTCTTGGGTCAGTTTCTCTTGGTAACTTATCAACAATAACATAATTTTCCCTAGATAACGCAACTCTATCCCCCTCTTTTATTTTTTCTATGCCAAGGTGGCCAGGAGAGACGAGATATGATAGACCATCCCTCACATCAACGATGACGCCCCGATCCTCAATGATCCTGTTTACGCTACCCACTAATAAAGGTTTTTTCCCTAATTTGTCTATTTTCTCCTCTAATTCCGATATTCGAGATTTAAGTTGCTTAATCAAGCGATCCATCTTTAATCTTTGTTCTTCGATGGTTGTCTCGGTCTGGAAAAGTTCCTTAAAATCAAACTCGTCTTCACTCATTTCCACTCACGATGAAGTTTTAGTTCTTTTTTATTGTTCTCACAGACTTCTATTTTAATCTTTCCCTCACTATCACCCTTTTATAAAAGAAGGTTCTCAAGGAAGCCCATCTGCACCACTTTAAGACGCGAAAGCGTAAAACATAAGGTAATAGATTCAGTTTATTCAAAAAGTGCATTCAAGAAAAGTATTTACTGGCAGTTGCTGAAAAACATATAGAAAGATTAGTTCTCCGTGTGTACCTTGCGTATTTTAGGTTCAAAAAGATTGCTCTCACGCAATAGAAAACCAATTTCTCACAGAAGAAGCCCTCATACTCTATTAAAGATATTTTTATACGCTTCTCCTGAACAATAAAGTTAAAAAAGGAGGTACGGATAGAACTTAACGAACTTTACAGGGGGAGCAAAATCAGCAAAGATCTTATAAACTCCAAAGGAGACGGCGGAAAAAAGATTGAGGCTTTACTCTCCGGTTTAGATAGAAAAGAGACTGCTTTGAGGGGCCAATTTGATGAAATAAGAAACTTTCTGAAATCCTGGATGAGCTTACTAGCAGAAAATCTTAAGGATCTCGAGAAGAATCTGATTTCCCTCGCTAGAAAATTTGTTCGTCTAGAACTAAAGGCTGATAAGAGAGAAAAAGGCAGTTAGGCCTGTTCACTTTCCTTTATCGAAAGGATTATCTTTCCTATCATCGTTGGTTTCCACCCTTCGCCCCTTCCAGGTGAAGTAATTAGCTCTACCTCACTCTTTTCCATACTTAAAAATTCTCTGAATGCCATATTACATTCTGCTATGTATTTTCGAACCGCAGAACCACTCACGTCTAGCTTCTTTGACAGAGCATCTTGCGTGTTAACATCTTTTGAAATAAGGGAGAGCACATCCCTCTTTCTTCCCGTTAATCCTTCCTGAACGAAGTTTGCAATCGCAGAAGAAGGCGATTTAGCAATAAGCCTAAGTAAAACTTCAAGTGTTAATTCTATTTGGTCTATTCTTTCCTCGAACTTATTCATAGTCAATCACACAAGCTTCTCGTTTCCCTCTTACTCTTCTAAGATGATTCTTTATAAAACGTGGGAAGATTTCTACTTTACGCTACTCGCTCAAAGGTTTATGAATAAAAGCATTAGCACGCCAAACATAATGAAAATCACGCCTCCAATTTGGCTCAATCTTTTCTCTGGTAATTTATTGGCTTCTTTAGCAGCAATCCGATTTATCGGTAGGGCTATGAAACCTATTAATAAAACAGCAAGCCAATCTATTGCCCCTAATAAGCCGTAAGTAACGGCTCCAACCCCCGCAGTAGCCATCATCATCAAAGTAGAGGTTCCCACTGCTTTGTGAATGGGGTAATCTAATATGACAATCAAGGCGATCAAAAACATCAATCCCCCACCTGCCCCTTGAAATCCACAGAGAGTTCCTATGAGAACCCCCGACACAATGGAGACTATCTTTTGTTTCGTATCACCCATTTCATGGAAGGTAGGAATACCAAAACGGTCCAAGATCCCATCTCTGATTTTATCGATCTCTCCAAGCTCTCCACGTAGGAGAAACACCCCAGGAATGAAGAGGAAGAGAGCAAAAAGCCCTTGAAGGTAAGTTTCAGGGGTCTTCACTACGATCCGTCCTCCAACTTGTATCCCCACAAGCGCAGCCAACATCATCCAAACGCCCTTGCCTAGGTCAACGTTTCCATGTTTATGATACACAAAGGTAGTAATAGTAGCAGTTATCAGATCGACGCCTAAACTTGTTCCAAGAGCTGTGTACATGGAAAAATTAAGGAGAAGATGGAGAAATGATACGACTATCATTACACCACTTGCCCCGATAATTCCTGCTGTTATCCCACAGAAAATGCCGATTACCACCATGATAAGAAGCTCAATAGGGATCATTTTTCATTCCCTTTCTAACAAATGGTAGATGTTCGCCCTATTTTTTCTCAGAATGAGAAGAAATCCAAACGGATTCATCTTCTCGGAGTTCCTTTTTCCAGATCGGTATCTCTGACTTTATAAGTTCAACAGCTTCCTTGACAGACTGAAAAGCTTGACTTCTATGGCTAGAAGCAGCTAATATATACATTATCTCCGCTCTTGGTTCCACATCATCAACAACATGATAAATGATGAGATCTTTCACTTCCTTGTACTTTTCTAAGAGTTTCTTCCTGATTTTCTGTAATCTTACAAGTGCGATATCTTTTTCAGTCTCGAAGTGCAGAGCTTTAACTTTTTTTCCAGTATTCGTGGATCCTCGAACTATCCCGATGAATGAGACAATCGCTCCACATTGGTCAATATTTTCTGTAGCCTTAAGACGATCATAAAGTGATAAAAGTGAAATATTAGAGTTTCTACTGACGATACCTACTTTATTCTCTTTCTTTTGCACTTTTCCTTCCTCTCCAGAGGGCCAGTCGGATGCCTCTCTACGAAATAAAGTTACGAAGGGTAAGACAGGGAAGCTCGATGAATTTCAACATCTTTTTGAGGCCTCTTCCTCTGATAGTTTCTAATTCGGTCAAAGAAGTGATAGGTCGTTTCTTAAGTATTTTCCGAGCGGTAACGGGTCCAATACCCGGAACGAGTAGCAATCTTTCATAAGGAGCCGAATTGATCTCCACAGGGAATAATTCTTCATGTGCTTCAGCGAACGCCATCTTGGGATCTTCCGCAAGTAAATTTCCCTCTTCCTCATAGATCAAATCATCGTGAGCGAATCCGTAATCTCTTAGCAAGAAAGACGCTTGATATAGCCTATACACTCTCTCCCTGGAGCAAGGAGGATGATCACCAAGTGGAGTTCTGGGTACTGGTTCAAACCCAGAATAGTACACTCTTTGGAGACCAAACTTTTGATAAAGCTCTTCGGTAACTTGAAGGTAATCTCTATCGTGATCTTGTGTTGCTCCAACGATAAATTGAGTGTCAATTCCTGCTCGTACGCCACCCCACGGTTTCGAACGATCGATGTTCCGAAAAATTCTGCTTATCCACTTCATTCTCTTCAATACTCCCGTTTTATAGTCAAAAACATCACTTACTTTCAGTTCGTTATAGATTTCACTGTTAGGAGCCTCAAGATTTATACCAAGTCTATCGGCAACTTTAGCTGCTTGCTTGATCGTATCGAGAGAACATCCTGGCATCAAACGGAGATGCACGTAGTCAGTATATCCATTTTCACGAAGCATCTTTATGGCTTCCACTTCGCGCTTGGAATCGAATTCAGGATCGTGTGACAACGCAGAAGACAAAAACACGCCTTGGATCTTCCCTCGCTCATGGAGCTTCATAGCAGCATTAGCGAATTCCTCTGGCTCCATGGAATAACGATGGCATTGCCTACTATAGCGATTCACACAAAACTTACAATCATTCTGACAATCTGATCGCAACAACGTTTTGAATAATGGTATGGTTCTACCTCTGGCTTGTGCTGGGTATATCGGTAATCGTTCCCTATCGAACCTCGCCTTACTGGTGAGTCTCTTAATTTTTTCTTGTTTCATCTTCCCCTTTTTCTAGGTACTTTTCTTTTTTTATATTCCCTTAGCTCACAGCATTTTATCCTTGCTTTTGTGTTTTGTGGAAAGTTATAGCCATTCTTGGAAGAAACTCATCCTGTTTTCTCCATTAATTCTTAAAGAAGAGGATGTAGCAGAGATCCATGGGTTTAGATTAGAGGATAGAAACATCTCCTATTTCTTAATTCGCTTTACCGTTACTTTTCACCATAGGGACACACAGCAAAACAGATCCCACAAACAGGTTGTCCTAATTCTTTCTCATATTTCTTCAAATGATTCTCACATTTATGGGGATCAATTAAACGTTTTCGAGAGATCCCATACTCCCATAGATTGCCTTTAATTGCATTGACTGGGCAAGCTCTAACACATATCTCACAGTCACCACACATACTCTTTTTTTGTGGAGAATCAGGTTGTAATGGAGCATCTGTAAAGATAGTTGCAAGTCGTATCCGAGGACCATATTCAAAAGTAATTAACAAAGCATTCTTCCCAATCCATCCTAACCTACTTATAACAGCGGCGGTTTTATGCGGGAACCTTCCCCGGAGCTTGGTTTCATCGATTATATTTGAGGCTTGAATCCGTTCTGCTTCATAACCGTTTCGATGGAGTGTCTCTGTGATGAACGAAGTAATTTTGTCTAGCTTAGTATTTACTTCATCATAGAGGTTTGCGTAAGCCAAAGTGGGACCATCGTAGATTTCATTAATAATTACATCGGGAAGATGAATGCCTAGGGAAATAGCTTTCGAGAAGTGAGATAAAGAATTATCCCAAAAATCTACCACATGTCGGCTGAAATCTCCAATCCCTACAAGAGACGCGCCCTCTTTTTTTGTAAGCTTCTTTACCTCTTCTGTAAACTTGACATCATATGTTTGTGAACCGTCACGATCCTCTAACACTTCTTTCTCCTCAATTGTTTACCAAAGTAATAAGAACATTTATGTGTTACTTTGATTGGTAGAAATAAATGAAACTCATAGAGACTTTCCAACGCCTTGGTTAAGACGCCCTCAATTATGATTTTAGGAACGATATAGATGCTCGGAAATAGTACCAAATTAATTTTGAAGAACCTATAGAAGTGCAGCCAGGATGTAAATGTGCAGAAGTTAGAATGGGACAGGCAAAGCCAACTGATGGTGATCTCTTTAGAGAAGAGTGTTCTCCTCAGCAACCATATAGCCCATTATGATACTAAACGAAGGGATCTGCCAAATATGAGTAAAATTTGGTGGGAGGGAAGTCAAAGAAGGACTTTCAAGCTAAAGAAGGTTAGTCTATTAAATGAAGTTTTCCACATTCTGGAATTGTAGACAATACTATACGGTCGTATCGGTCTCTCATTTTCCCAAAAATAATACTAAGTATTACTTTCCTAAAGATATGAGTAGTAGTTCACTGATAGAGGGTAAAAAAGTAAGAGAAGAGAATGTCTATTGAAGATTTTTGTTGAGATAGTCTAGCTTTTCTATAATCAGATCTAGTTTCTCTGCAAGTACTTCAGTTTGAGTTTCTGTTGCATAAGCAGGTTCTTTTTCTCGCATTCTTGTGATAATGATTTGTTTGATTCTCTCTGGTTTTGGAATGCCATAAAGGATATAATATGTACGAGATTGAGGTACTATAACACTTTGTCCGCCTTCAATGGCTATACCTACTCCTGCTCCAGTCTTTCCTTTTTGGGCTCCAACACCAGTTCCAACTTTCACTTCCGCAGTTTTACTCCCTGTACCCATACGAGAGGCAGTAAGGGGGAAGAGATGTCCAAAATTAAAGATTTTTCCTAGAAATCCTTGTTCTTCAACTAAGTCTGTGATTTTGGAGTAAGGTAAGCTTCTTGTACTTGCATTAATGAATCCAATTTTAGTTATAATTCTAAATGAAGTAAGAATGTATTTATGAGATGTTCTGTATACATCGGAAAGTATTAAACCTAAAACTCCTAATCCAATAGTCGCATAAAACAACATTTTAAGAGTAGCATCGAACTGATAGAAAAGGAAAGTACCAATGCTAGAAAGGATCACAAAGCTGATAACCCAATTCCATCTAATTTTGAGTATAGAAAAAAGAAGAGCTGGAACTATCATCAAAAGCCACCATACGGCCAATAGACTTACCGTTATACCAGTGGCACCAAAGACACCTACAAACGTACCTCCCAACCATTGTTCAAAAACTTTTAGTTTCCAAAGTAATAGCCCAGAAATGGCGATATACCAGATAAAATAAAGGTAATACGGCCAAAAACTGAGCAGATGGGGTTGTAGACTCACTAACGTTTCTTCATTCTCTGGTGTATGTTTAATTTCTGACATACCATTCTACCCTTCCATCTTATATAAAAAGGAAATATTTCAAAAGTAAGTAAGAATAGCATAGGACCAACTAATCACTCATAATTGATCCTTCCTCTACCTTTTACCAACAATCCCCAATTCTTAATAAAAGTAAAATTATCCTTTCCTTATCACAATGATGCTAGCCGCGATAATCGTAATCATCCCTAACATCCGAAATATACCAATAATAACTATATATGATGTTACTCCATAGGTTCTAATTAGGTTTGGGAGGCTAAGAAGTATGACACTAATCGAGGCTATGGCTAAAAATGAGGCTATAAGAAGCATTATTTTTGCAATGAGTTGCCATCCTAAACCGTAAATCACAGCTACAATTAAAATAATTGCGCCGTAAACTCCTAGGACTCCTATAAGTACTTGTATCTGTGAAGGGGAGAAATTAAATACATCCATCAAGTTTCTTATAAATTGTAGACTAACTGGATCAGCACCTAAACCAGATAACAAAGCTGAGAAGGAAATACCTGCAATGACTGTTGACCATTTTAGTTCTTTAAAGGTGGCAAGAAATGCAAGTAAAACTCCAACACCAAGTAGTCCAAAACTGGATCCTAGTAAGGTAAATGCGCTATATAGAAATCTAAATTCTCTAAGGGAAAGAAACTGCAGATAAAATCCTTGGATGCGAGGACCAAACGTAATAATTCTAAGGATCAAACTGATCAAAGAAATTCCTGCACCAATTGAAATAAGCCGGATACCAATGATCCTTAACTTGCTATTCAAGAGTAAACTACCAGCAATTACGGTAAGCCCTCCTCCAACGACTAATAAACGAAGTATCACAAGAAGTATGTTGCCAGTATTCGTGGGAAGGATATGCGCATTCATAAAGAAGAGAATAATCACTCTTAAAGCTTCTGCCTCCCCTGTAGCTTGTAATACTGTTAAGATAATTCCGCCCAATATCCCAAGGAATATCTGAAAGTAAAAAGAAGGTTTTTCTTCCTCCACCTCTTTTGGTTCTTCTTGAGTTATAGGGATACCCCCTTGTGGTTTGGTTCTTGTTTTTTCTGGTAGAGGAGGTCTATCTTCATTTTCAGCCAATTATATCGCCCTCTTCTTTATTTTTCAGTGTGAAATGTAAAGAATACCACTAAGATCCCCATATCTAATCATTTAACTTCCATTCTTGACCATTTGAAAAGGTTCTTCAAATAACCTGTTTAAAAGACTGGCCTTGTATAATACTGAAAGTCAAGTCTCCCTTTGATGGAGATCGAATTTTTAAATGATCTTTCTTACTATTGCTTCTCCTTTCCTTTATCCTTTTTATTTCCAATTCAAACTCCATTGCTTCCTTTACATCCCCAGTAAATTTTTTCCATTCCTTATCTTCAATTGGTGATTGTCACATCTCTCTTTGCTCGTTTAAGTATTTCACTTCGCCTTCAATAATTTCCTTTTTACTTCTCCTTTGGTTTTTTCACTAAATCTCTTACTAAGAACCCAATGAGAGTGGTGAGAAAGAGGTCCTCGACTAGTTGAAAATACCAAGACCACTTCTTCTATGTTCTGATACTACACAATTTGTCTGCTCACTTCCTAGTATCGTAGAACCCATGGTGATTACCCGGTTAACCTACAGGAGGTTCGTATGAAACACCAGATGTTCATATTGCACAGTTATGGATTTATTAACACTCCTAAAAGCAATGTAACCTAAAGCTTAATAATCGGCCTCTCATTTCTTATCAAGAGGGTTACAGTGACTACGATAAAACTTTTCGGGTTCTTAGCTGCGGAGTATGGAAGTAAAACTATGTCCGTAGAGATAGAAGGAAAAACTGTTAGAGAGCTATTGGAAGAGATAGAACAGAAAGCAAACGTTGATCTTTTTGAAAATGGCAAAGTCATTCCTACCCTCCTCATTTTAGTTAACGGACGAGAGTATAGAAGTTTAGGTTTACTAGAGGAGCAGCTAGAAGGGGGCGAAGAGGTGAAAGTTGTCCCAACGTTCCATGGAGGGGCCCATTTGTTAAGGCACACCCGTTTCGACACCTAACTGCAAAAAACCCAGGAAACATCACTCATTACTTAAACGGGAATTACCTGCACGGAGGTCTTCTCATATTGCCAAGCTGTATAGTTTCCAGTGTTTCCATCGATAATAAGCCAATAGGAATTGGGCCAAAACTTCATATAGGTAAGGTCAATGTCAGAAGGTCGAGGAGGAGCAGGATGGGAGTGAAAGAACCCTATCAAGTCAAGTTCTTCGGCCTCAGCTCGTTCAATGACGGTATAGAATTCTTCAGGATCTACTTCAAACCGAACTCTGGACTGAGTCACGTTAGTCAAAAATTCGGTTACTTCAACTTTTCTCTTCCTCTGGGTCTTTCTCCCAAGGAACACTCCAATTATTTCTTGTTCAGACTGTTTAGCCCTTGAAATGATCTTCTCAAGATCTTCTCGTGGAATTTCAAGTATAAGGTTTGACATTAAAAACTCCGCACCATTAAACTGATCGTGATTAAAAGGAAGAAACCGTAGGTAGCTGTCCCCCCCCAATAGGAGGGAATATACTTATGGTGTCTCCTTTCTCCAAAATAGTCTTCTTTTTTTCAAGATGAACAATGTTCCGACCATTTTTAAGAAGTATATACCTGGAATATAGATCTTTCTCAGTTTCTGATGTTATAGACTCTTTTGCCTCAGGAAACCTGTTAAAAATTAGGTTAAAAAGCTTCCCAATCTCGGTACCCTTTTTGATCTTGAGAGTAAACTCTGCAGGGAGATATTTTCGTAAAGTTGCAAATACTCTGACTTGGATGTGGATCATTTTCTTCTCTCAAAAAAGTATAACGTCCTTTCTCAAAGTTTAGGCAACCTATGAAGAGGAGATCCTAACGTTTCAATAGACCAAGATGTTCAATCTTCTTATCTCTTGAGCATTTAAAGAGTCCATACCTCTATTTAGTAACTCTCTGAGTTCCTTTTAAATTTTCATCATCAAACGTGAAACCGCGTTCTCCTTCAACTTCTGGGTAAAAACAAATCTTCCAGAGGGTTTTCTGAGCTTTTTACATTGGTAAGAAGAGGACTATTTTCGGCCGCCAACACTTCTAACTCGTAGGTAACCGTATCAGGGGAGTACGTTTTAGAAAGCTGTTTTTTTAGATATTTCAAAGAGACGTCTCCATCTGCGTTGGAAATAAGTTTTTCAATGTCATTCCTGATTGCATTGAGTGAAAAAATTTCGTCTTCTAAGATAGTATTGATGCTTTCCTTAGATCCATTTTCAAAATGTTCATTCATAGTTTCTAAGAGACGATCTCCCTTTAGGCTTCCTTTCATAGATCTGTCAGAGTAAACGAACATCACATTATCCGCTTTCTCTTCTAAGCAAGGTTCCATCCCTTTTCCCGCCGTGAAGATAGTTTTCTGTTCCGTATGTATAGATGAATCGATTTCGGACCCTGGTGCTAACTCTACTCGTTCAGGCCATATTTCATCAATATTACTCACTAATTTGGAAGCTAACATTTCATCATAATCAACTAATACAATATTCTTGTCAGCTAAGAGAGCTCTAAACATTTTAACGATTTTTTCAGGCTCCACCCGCTGGTAGAACTCTAAAAGAGAAGGGTCCCCTCCATTAGGACTTCCACATTCCCAGGAATCTTTAGGGACCAAATACGTTTTGTAAGTCGCTTTAATACATTCAGTTAATTGCGTAGTGTCGTTTTTCGTTTGTACAACACCATCAATTATCTCTGCTGGAAAGGACTCTTCCACTACATCAATCAAAGTAGTTAACAGAGCCTCTAGGTTACCAGTAACTTTTTTTGATGTAAAAAGAGAGTCAAATCACCTCGTCCCTTTTTACAAAAGTAAGAATTTTTTTCCCCATGTTGGTACGTACCACATCTTCAACATCTCCTGAGAGTTCTTCCCCAAGTGAGAAAATCGCGCTGACAAGAGAGGAGACGGAATAGCTAAGAGAGCCGTTCGGGGGATGCATAAATTAAGTTTCCACTTTCATGTAGAACAATGAAAAGTACTTCAGGAAGGTCCGCCTTAGTGTGACTCTTCATTTTTACATCAATCAAAAAAGCAGAAAAGCCATATATAAAAAGGTTCTCCTTATACAGACGGTACAATCGGTACTTCTGGATGCCAACACTCATGAAGAAGCAATTTCGTAAATGAAGGTTTTTCTTAATGAATAATTCTCAACCGCTACTTTAGCAGGCGACGATAGGTTTTGATAGTTCCTTCAATATTACGGGTAAGATCCTCAGTACCCCCTTCCATCTCCAGTATTCCATCAGATATCTGAGCTGGAAAGTCACTTCTCACTAAATCAGAAAGTGTTAACAAGAGCCCTCGAAAATCTCCCTCACATTTTTTTGAGATAAAGAGAGAGTAGATCACTTCTCCTTGTTGAAGAAAAGAGACCGTATACTTACCCACACTCGTATGAGAGACCTCTTCTGTTTTTCCTAATAATTGCTCTCCTAATGCCGATATAGCACTGACAAGAGAAGCTAAAGAATGTCCTTGTTTACCGATAGGAGGATAAGCATAAATAAGCGTTCCTCCTTCATGTAACACTAAGAAAAGGATATCTGGGAGTTCCTGCTTCGGTCCTTCCATCTTACCTTCGAAATCTAATTAACCTTAAAAATTACTTTTCTACCCAGAGTTTCTCAGTATCAAGAGAAAAACCAAAAAAAGCATTATTACCAAGAAGGTCTGTTGACTGAAAGGGGAAGAGAAATTTCGACTCATTTACCTCCACTTAATTCTATTTCGCGTTGATGGGTCATTCGAAGGTGAGATAACGGAGGTGTCATTTTGTCCATTTAATTTAAAGGAGAGGATACACGATTATTCGTTAATACCAGCTGTTTCTTAGCTTAAATTTACCTGTTACTTCTGAAAAGAGAACGAAAATGAAGAAGCTATGGAAAAAAGTACAACAGGATCCGACCGTTTACTATGGACTAAGTTGGATCTTGGGAGGGGGTCTTACTCTCCTCTTCTTCCTATTCTTTGGTCAAAGTTGGATTACGCAATCTTCGATTCTTTTCGCGATCTCGTTATCAGTAGCCCGTTTCATCGCAGGACTTGGGCTTCCTTTGACTTGGGCTACGGGGACAATTTACCTCCTTAAGTACCTTTCTCCAAGGTACAAAGGTAAAGAGAAGAAGGCCGAGCGTTTAATTACCTTCCTTGATATTGGTGCAATTCTACTAATCTTCGCCATGATAGGATGGCAACTCACCACCCTTTTCATTCGTTCGTTTAGACGAACACTCATTTCAGCTGTTGGAATAGTAGTCTTCATGGTTTCTACCTATATTCTACCTACGTGGAGGGCAGAGTTCCCTTCTAAACAAGAGGAAGGGCTTCTCACACGAGTTAAAAGTAAGTTTACTACCCTTGCAAGAAAAGTGAAGAAAGGTTACTGGAAGTATCTCAGAAAGGACATTTTAAGGGCGTATCTCCCAGAATACATCATATTTCGAAGTCGTTTCGACGAACACCGAGGGCGGATAGCTTGGCTCATGCTTTTACCCATATCACTAGGTTTGCTCCCGCTCCCAATTATCAGTTTACCTACCATCTTCCTCTGGTTCACAATGAAGGAAAGTCCACAAAAAGAATACGCGAAAAGTGAAAAGCTTTTACTAATAATTATCCTTTGTTCTTCCACGGTATATTTATCGGTAACCCTTTCTCCGTTATTTCCCATTAGTATTTCAACTTCCATCATGAGGTTACTTTGGACTCTCCCCTATATTTTGGGAGCTTGCGTTGCGTTTTACCTGTACAGTAGTTCAACCATCTGGAAAAGATTACTCGAGTAAAATCAGTGAGTTCCATACAATCGCATTCGAAGTGGTGAATCACATTTATAAAAATTAAAAAGGTTGCCTTCACTTAACCCAAAAGTTCTCGCAGGTGAAGAAAATTAGAAGAAAAGAGAAAAAAAGAAAGCGAGGTACTCGAAAGAGTCATAGAAAGGGAAAACCTCGAGGGAAAGCCGCTGATAGGTTGAGTACACGAGAAAAACGCGGTTTTACCCCGCCAAAAAGAAGGGAATATACCATAATGAATATTGGGAGGATCAACCTTTTTTTAAAAGAAGGAAGCCTTACCCCGCCAAAAGAAGAAGGTAAATGGGTTATTCATCCTAAAGAGCTAGATGTTGATAAGGTTCTAGGAGCTGGAAGGGTAGATGAGGAAATTAAGTTAGTAGTATCTCCCAAAACAAAAGTAAGTAAGAAAGCAGAGGAAAAAATAAAGGATGCTGGAGGAAGTATCAGTAGAATTGAGGGGAAATCTGCCAGTTCCCAATAGAAAAACGCACCCCGAGCCATGGGACGCACTCATCCTTTCCACACGACAACCGGTCTCGTAGAAAATATCTTCCGTGTAAGTCCTATTTTTTCAGCCGCGTCTACAACTTCATCCACATCTTTGTACGCACCTTTCGCTTCCTCAGCGAGTACAGCTGGATTTGCGGAATCTACCATAATTCCACTGGATCTCATTCGTTCCTTAACATCTCCACCCCAATATTTATGTTTAGCACTCGTCCGACTCATGGTCCTCCCCGCTCCATGAACGGCTGAACCAAACACTTCCTTCATGGATGTATCGGTTCCAATCAAGATTCTCGAGCCTGTTTGCATAGTACCACCCACAAGGACGGGTTGCCCAATGTCTCTGAAATCTTCTGGGACTTCCTTCCGTCCTGGTCCAAATCCCCTCGTTGCACCTTTACGATGAACGACCAGCTCTTTGGTCACCCCGTCGACAGTATGCTCTTCTAACTTGGCCGTGTTATGGCATACTCCGTACAGTAAGTCAAATTTCGCGTCTGAACCAAGTGTTTCACGCAAGGCTTTCCTAGCGAAGTGCATAAGAATTTGTCTGTTCGCAAAAGCATAATTAATACCACAATTCAAGGCTTTGTAGTAGGCTTGCCCGTCTTCACTGTTGAACGGTGCGCAAGCTAATTGCTTGTCTCTAAGCTCTATACCATACTTTTTTGCGGCTCGTGGGAATCGATGTTTCACGTAATCAGTACAAATTTGATGACCAAAGCCTCTTGATCCAGTGTGTATCATCAAATCAACTTGTCCTTCTTGCACCACACCCATCCGCTTGGCAATTTGCTCATCATAAATTTCCTCCACCACCTCTAATTCGATGTAGTGGTTCCCTGAACCTAATGTTCCTAACTGATCTTGTCCACGTTGCTTGGCTTTCCGACTTACCTTTTCTGGATCTGCATTAGGAAAATTTCCGCCATCCTCTATGTGCTTCAGATCTTCTCGTCTGCCGTATCCTTTCTCTACCGCCCATTCAGCACCATTTTTAGCAACCTCATCGATCTCATTAACATTTAAGTGTACTAGTCCCGTCCGTCCAACACCTGCAGGGATATATTCTTTAAATGCTGACAGTACCTCTTGTAACTTTCCTTGTACATCATCTAAGGTTAAATTCGAGGTTAGATGGCGAACTCCACAGTTGATATCAAATCCAACGCCCCCAGGGCTTATCACGCCGCCATTCTCTGGATCAAAAGCAGCCACACCGCCAATTGGGAATCCATATCCCCAATGCATGTCGGGTAAGCCAATAGAGTATTTCACGATGCCAGGAAGGCTCGTCATATTGATGGCTTGCTGGATGGCTCCGTCTTCTGTGTTTCGAACTAGCGATTCCGTCATGTAAAGACGCGCAGGACTTCGCATGTACCTTCTAAAGTCTTGGGGTATCTCCCATATTGCAGTATCAACTTTTTCGATGCTTCTCATTAACTCGTTTCTTTCAAAATCCACCTTCATTTCCCATCACTCTAAGTTAAATGGGTGGCATTGAATAAAAAGTTTTATGGAAAGAAGAACTAGAAGATGGTACAGGGACACCATCTACTTCTATTCACCTCAATAGCTTTAATATTCGTGAAACCTTCATACGTTGGGAGAGGACATAATGAGAATGCCTTTGAACGCTCAAGAGAGCCACCCCAAAGTCGTTTCATTTGACGTCGATGGAACGCTCGTCAACCAAGACTTTGCAGATAGATTCTGGCACTACGAGCTTCCGCAACTTTATGCTACCAAACACGACATAGACTTCGAGAGTGCCCTGAGCACCTTAAGAGAGCATTACGATGGCATCGGCAATGAAGATATCCGATGGTACCTGCCTGACTATTGGTTTCACAGATTTGAGTTGGAGAATGCTCCACGGGAAGTTCTGAAAGGTATGAAAGAGGATCTTGAGATCTACCAAGATGGGCTCGACCTGTTAGAAAGGTTAAGGGGGCAGTATGAATTGATAGTGGTATCTAACGCATCCAGAGTATTTCTAGAGGTAGAACTTGAAAACATTCAGGAGTACTTTTCTAGAGTTTACTCCTGCGTCTCTGATTTTGGAAAAGTCAAGAAATCTCCAGAAGTGTATGAACAAGTGTGTGAAGACCTTAACGTCAAACCACAACTCGTCGTACATGTTGGCGATGATCCCAAATTCGATTATTTGGTTCCCAAAAGCATTGGCATTCAAGCATTTTTGATAGACCGAAGTGGAAAACGAGATGATGCATTGAACAGCTTACCAGAATTGCTGGATAGAATTTAAAATCGTCCTAACCTTGAAAATTAAGGCCCGTTAAAGCTCTTGAAAGTTACGAGGGTTTTAAGCAAAACTGTCGGCCGAGAAACGCGGTTGCATATGCCAGAAGTCACAGGGGGGGCATACCAGCACTTCGCCGCGCGAAACTACAAGGGAGACTTCAATCTCCTCACCAAGGAACTAGAAAAGGAGGTCTTTTTGGTGTTATATGCGCATCAAAGCCCCGATTACGACTATGATTGGGCGCTGCACACGAAGAGAGACGAGGAACTCTACACGAAATGAGTGAAATAACGGAAACTTCTTGTTCCTTTAGATGGATGTTATCTCTTTGGTGCACTCTCGTTAGATCTCGAGAGACAGTTATACTATCACGGTGATTCCTCTTCTTCTTAACAATTTTAGTGTGTCATTATTGAAACCGATTTTTGTGCCAGAGAGATTAACATGTTCAAGATTGCAAATTGCACGAAGAGGCGTAGGATCAGAAACGGTAGTGTTCGAAACAGATAACGTTTGTAAATTCTGTAAATTACGTAGAGGATTAAGGTCAGAAACGGGTGTATTATCAAGTCTGAGTTTTTGAAGGTCATTTAATTTTTTTAGTGGCGAAAGATCAGAAACATTTGTATGTCGGAGCCAAAGAAACTCAAGGGTCTTTAAATTCTTTAATGGAAAAACATCCGAAACCTCCGTATGAGAAAGATCGAGAACTTGTAACTTTCGTAAATTTTTGATAGGGTCTAAATCTTTAACATCAGTTCCACTAAGAAATAATCTTTGAAGATTTTGTAACCCTCGTAATGTGGAGAAGTTCCAAATTTTTGGGGAGGAAAGGTGGAGTTTGTGGAGATCGTCTAGATCATTTAAGGGAGGTAGACTCAATGCTGTATCACTCCATAGTTTTAATTCTTTAAGATTTGTAAGTTTAGATAGAGGAGCGAGGTCTATTTCTTCAAGATTCCCAAAGAGAATGATATTTTTGAGAGTTTTTAGAGGATGAACTCCTTTAGGTTTAGTCCATCTTAGAGTGAGCTTCACAACTTTTTCATCTTGTAAAGTATACTGTAGGGAGTGTGTAGTAGTTTGGTCTAATTTTTTAAGGACTTTTATTTCTTCCATGGAAAATTTTATCCAGAAGCCCTTTAGAATGAAGTGGATGACTCCTATTCCACTCACTAAGAGAGTCAAGTTGACAATGAATGTAACAAGAAAAATGCCGAAATCTCTCATTGTGAAGACATAGAGGATAACAAGGACGAAATCACCTATGAGTGCCAAAATTATTGTCCATAGCCACTTTGAAGTTGACGGAGGGAGGTATTTCAAAAGCTAGTCGGCATTGAGTTCCTTCTTCATTATTATCCCCTCGATTTCAAACCCAAAAGATTCATAAAACTCTCTAAGGTTTTCTGGACAAAAAAGTCGTACCTCCTCATAGTGTGTAGCTTTGACATCCGAGAGGAACCTCTTGATCATGTGCGTAGCAATGCCTCCTCCTCTATCTTCTTTTTGCACATAGACATTTTCAAGTTCGATCGTCTTCCCTCTTGCCTCTCCCGTGAGGTAGGCTACTATCCTTCCCTTCTCCTCCGTCACATACACCCAGTCACTACTTTCAATTTTTTTGAGGAAATCAGATCTTTCTAATGGCTTCCACCAGTCAATCTCTTGACTTGCTTCTTGATCCAGACCCACTAACGGGGGAACGTCAGCTTTTTTTGCTTTTCGTATGATTACCTTCCCAGAATGACCAATCGTTTCCACTTTGAATCTAACCTACAATCGTATTTTAAAAAGGATCCCCTTCAGATTAGAGGTAATTCTCGATATTGCCAGAATGCACAAGAACGAGGGAACAATGTGGACACCCCACCTTCCACTCTGAATGTCCACATTCATAGAATTTGTCCACATTTTTTGTCCAGATTTCCACTCTGAATGTCCAGTTTCACAACATTTGTCCAGATTTTTTGTCCACATGTCCTCAATCCGATGATGAGTCTCTTAGAGAACTAGTGTAGAATTGAAAGCGTGTAAACAACCCTTTTCCTTCACTTAGCATTTTAAGGCAATTCACTCATATAATTAAGGGCTCAGGGTGATCCTCAAGGAAGCTGGAAGCGGGGCTGACGGGAGGTACTTCTTCGTCTTCAAGGATGGCTCAGTCCATCACATAAGCGAGGTGGCCACCAAACGAGGGGAACGATGCTATGAGTACGAAGCCCACGGCGACCTCCTAATGGCTACGTTTCGGCGCTGGGCGGTCGATGTAAGGAAGCTCAGTAAAAAGCATGGAGAGAGGGTAAGCATTAAAGAATTGAAAGACCTCGAGTTTTCCCTCTCCGAGCGGGAGCAAAAATCCTTTGAAGAGCTTAGAGAGTTCGAGCGGATGGTCGACCAGGTCAAGTCCTTCTCCCAGCATTTCCACTTCGGGGAGGAGAAGATGCTGCGGGAGGCGTTTAGCCGAATGGACGACCTCAAGCTCAAGATGAAACTCATACCCAAGAGGAGAAAGCTACTGACACAGTTAAAGAAAGGGGTCTATCAGCTCTGGTTCTTACAGCACCTAATAGACATCGTCCAGGAAGGAGGTGAGACAGAAGTCTTCGTCAGCAGGAGATTCAAGGGGAAGAGGCTCGATCACTCAAAGCGCCTCTACGAGAGCTACGAGGAGCAGTACGGTGAGCCACCAGAAAAACTTACAGGGCTGTTCGGAAGAAAGGAGCGCCTCACGCTCGGACGTCCTACAGTTGTGTTGGACGATCCTGCTTACTCTATCTGGGAGGAGTTTCAGACCCCGACACCGAAGCCAGGTGTTCCAAGGCTCAGGCCAGACTTCGTTGTAAAGAAGGGGCAGCACCAAAGCCTCTTCGACCCTAAGGTTTTGGATTACATACGGGACTACGAGCTTGATGGAACTCAACTTGCTCCAGACTTCTTCAACTGTTTAAAGCCGATAGACCTGCTCATTGAGTGCAAAACCTTCCGTTGGAGGAAGGAACATAAAACGCAGATGAACCGTTACAAACGCTTGCTATCGCCAAAACTCACATTAATAGTAGCGAGAAAGGAGATTCCCCCTCCACAAAAGAAAAAGCTCGACCACATGGGCATCGACCACATTGAGAACTTCGACCTTTCACATGTGAAGGAGAAGCGTGGAGCACTCAAGGAGATAATTTCGAAAGTGTAGTTTTTAAGTGGGGTAAGGGGAGTATCTGTTAGATGATCTTCGGACCTCGTTTGGAATTTCACGCTCCTGGTAAAGTAGTTCTCTCTTTCAGAACCTCATCCTCCTTGCATCACTTCTTTGTTAGATATACCCACCTTTAACCACGTTTTGTGATCCCTTAAACCGATCCTGTACTATAGGGGTGAGGGACAGAGAACGAACTATGATGATATCTCTTGGAGTAGATCACATCTGCCCCTCGGAGCCTATCAAAAATGGATGGAGGACAAACAATTCAAACGCTAAAACGCGTTTTTTCAATAGCCCAATAGGTACTCTACTGCTCGCTAGCCTGCTCATCCTACCAATACAAGCAGGGACACTAGAAACAACCCCGCAAAGTAGGAGTCTAACGTGGGGAGAGAGCACCCGAGGAAGCCACAGCACCACCTTCCTATCCTGGAAAGACACAGCAGTATCGTCCTATCCCCTTTCTACAGAAGAGTTCTCAACGATGAGC
>JABAHQ010012587.1_pt1 | contig 48478 bp, 50 predicted proteins | sample 7062091 | NCBI WGS metagenome assembly JABAHQ01 (sample SAMN14534359, study PRJNA622989) | marine sediment metagenome | biome: marine biome [ENVO:00000428]; feature: marine pelagic biome [ENVO:01000023]; material: deep marine sediment [ENVO:00002113] | place: India: Gulf of Kutch | collected... | reverse complement strand
GCTCAAGGAAAGATGTGGGGAAACCTCAGGATCTGACATCCCTTCTAGAGCGTGCCGGCCTGATGCGCGGCGGACGCCGTCTTGACCGACCGCTTCGGCGGGCAGGTCCATTTATACGCAAGGTGCGGTGTGGACGCCCGCGCGCAGATGCTGCCGCCGCGCCTGACGGCGACCGGATGATCGCCGAGCGCGGCGGCCATGCGCCCGGACGCTGCGGGCAGGAGCCGCCCGCACGGCATGGCGCGCGGGGACCCGGCCGAAGCAGCGATCGCCCCCGAAATCCGGCGGCGCGAAGTCCTCGCCGTTCATCGTCAGCGCCACGCTGCAGGGGGCCATGACGGTTTATATGGACGCGTCGATCGAAGCCGATCTTCGCCTGCTGGCCGAGCGGGCGCGCCTGGAGCGGATACCCGTCGATGCCGCGCTGACCGCCGCGCTCGCCCGACTCGAGGGATGGCTCGAGCGCCTCGCCGCCGAGCTGCGGGTCGAGCACTACGGACCGGGCGTCGGCGTGGAGGGCCAGCCCCAGGCATACCGGCTCGTGGTCCGCCGGCATGCGTGGGATGCCACGCGCCAAGCCTGGGGCCTGAAGATCTGCGACGGCACGGCTTACGGGGAGTGGCGGCCCATGTGGACCCTGCAAGGGGCAGGACGCCGCCGCAAAGCGGCGTTGGTCCGGGCGCTGCCGGAGCTGCTCGCGGGCTACGCGCGTGCTGTCGAGGCGGCCGGTCGCGGGGACGGAGCGGCGGCCGAGGCCGTGCGAACCGCCGCGCGCATCCTGAGCACGGGCTAATTCAGCCGGCCGACGTGTTGCTGCAGGTCGATGACCCGCGCGCGCACGGCCTCGAGATCCTCGGGATCGGACTCGAGCGCGAGGTAACGCTGATAATCCTGCAGCGCGCCCTGCAGGCAGTCGAGACGCTCGTAGATCCGGGCCCGATCGCGCAGCTCGCTCGCCTCCGCGGGCGCCACGAGCAGGATGCGGTTACTGGCCGTCAGCGCCTTCTCCCATTGGTCGCGCCCGGCGTACACGCCTTTGAGATTGCGCAGCATGCGCATCAGGATCTGCTTTTTGCCCGCGCCGGCGAGCAGCTCCGCCATGGTGGTCTTGACCGCCGCTTGGATGCCCAGCAGGTCCTCGATGCGGTCCTCCAGGTCGTCCTCGCTCAGGCTCCTGCCCCCGTGGAAGGGGTCGAGCACCACGACCCCGTCGCTGAGCTCGTATTTCACGAGGAAATGCCCCGGGAACGACACCCCCTGGAGCTCGAGCCCGAGACGCCGCCCGATCTCGATATAGAGTATCGACAGTGTGATCGGGATCCCCATGCGGCGGTCGAGCACCTCGTTGAGGAAGCTGTTGCGAGGGTCGTAATAGTCCTCGATGTTGCCCGCGAAGCCCTGCTCCTCGAACAGGAACTCGTTGAGGGTCAACAGCACATCGGTCGGCTCGGCGTCTGCGGAGAGCCGCTCGCGCACCAGCTCGGCGAGGCGGTCGAGGCGGGCGATATAACGCTCCACCTCCAGCTCGGGATATTCGTCGCGGGCGAGCAGCAGCGCCGCCTGGGCGAGATCGATCGCCTCCTCCGGCCCCTGGACGACGTCATCAAAGCTCTGTGAGGGCATCGCCTGACTCATGGTGGTCGGACGCGGCGGGGTCTCGATTCATGGTGCTCCCCCGCCCTGCGGCGCGCAAGCCTGGATCAGTAGCCCTTGGCTGCCATGTCGACGGTCGCCGGGGCCTCGGCCACGCGCACCACATCGGTCTCGAGGGCGCCGTCGGCGTGCAGGCGCAGCCAGCGGTATCCCGGCGCCGCATCGTCGAGCGCGAACTCCGGGCTGCCGGGTTTGAACTGGAAACAGGTCGAAGGGCTGGCCAGCAGCCGCACGCCGCGGCGCTCGGCCTCGAAGGCCTGGTGGATATGACCCCAGAGGATCGCCTGGACCTGCGGATGACGATCGAGCACCGCGAAGAACGCCTCGGCATTGCTTACCGTCATGGCGTCCATCCAGGCGCTGCCGACGGGGACGGGCGCATGGTGGAGGCATACCAGCGCGTGGTGGTCGGGATAGGACGCCAAGGCGCGCTCGAGGTGGTCGAGCTCCCCGGGCGCCAGCCAGCCCCCCTCCTGGCCGCGCACTGATGAATTGAGGAGCAGCAGCTGCCACCGGCCGTGGCGTGCGCTGCGGGGGCAGCTCACCCGGCCCCCGCTCAGCACGGCGTTCAGCGTGGGGGCATCATCGTGGTTGCCCGTGAGGCAGTAGACCGGCGCGCCGAGATCGGCCAGGGAGGCCCGCAGCCGGCGGTAGGCCGCCTCGGAGCCGTCCTGGGTCAGGTCCCCGGTGGCCAGCACCACGTCGGCGTCGCCGTGCGCCTCACGCAGCCGCTCGAGCACCTGCTCGAGGGAGCGATCGGTGTCGACGCCGAGCAGGGTGGCGCGAGTGTGCTCCTGGAGATGGGTGTCGGTGACCTGGACGACCATCAGGGCCTCGTGCCCCGTGCGCCCTGAGCGCGGACTGTGGGCCGTTTCCTCGGTCATCTCGCTCCCGTGTCGGCTTGCCGCCCGTGTCCCTATCTGCATTGTCGGGCCCATGAGAAGAAACTTTAACCCTACAGAAACAAAGGGATAGCGGTCCGCGCCGGCCCCGGCCCGTTTGATAAACTACCGTCATGAGCCGCAAGACGCTCAACCTATCCGAGCGCCTCCACGACTACCTCCTCTCGGTATCGCTGCGCGAGCCCGAGCTGCTGCAGCGGCTGCGCGCGGAGACCGCTCGGGAACCGCAGGCCAATATGCAGATCGCGCCCGAGCAGGGCCAGCTCCTGGCGCTGCTGGTGCAGCTCATCGGGGCCCGCCGCACGCTGGAGATCGGTGTCTACACCGGGTACAGCTCGCTGTGGGTGGGGCTGGTGCTGCCGCCGCAGGGGCGGATCGTCGCCTGCGACAACAACGAGGCGTGGACCGCCGTGGCCCGCCGGTACTGGGAGGAGGCCGGCATCGCGCACAAGGTGGACCTGCGCCTCGGTGAAGCGACCGATACCCTCGCGCAGCTGATCGACGAGGAGGAGGGCGGTGCGTTCGATTTCGCCTTCATCGACGCGGATAAGGAGAACTACGACACCTATTATGAGCGCTGCCTCGAGCTCCTGCGCCCGGGTGGCCTGGTGGCCATCGACAATGTGCTGTGGGGCGGGCGGGTGGCTGATCCGGAGGTCCGCGACGGCGATACGATGGCGATCCGGGCCCTCAACGAGAAGCTTCAGGCCGACGCACGAGTCTATCTCAGCCTCGTCCCGATCGCCGACGGCCTGACACTGGCCTACAAGCTCCCCTAGGGCAGATGCATCCGCCGCGCCCGCGACAGACTCAGTCGCTGCTCGACACGCGCAGCTCCCCGCCGGGCTCCAAGCGTTTGATGAAGACCTTCGAGCTGCGGCGATAGTTGTAGAGCTCGCGGCGCTTGACCGGCAGCGCCTTGAGCTCACCGGGCACGAAGCCGCGCTCGCGGAACCAATGCGCGGTCTGGGTCGTGAGCACGAACACACGGCCGAGCCCCATCGACGCGGCCTTCTCCTCGAGGTAACGCAGAAGCTGATCGCCGCGGCCCGCGTCGCGGTACGCGGGGTGCACGACCAGGCAGGCAAGCTCGCCCACGCCCTCCCCGGGGAAGGGATAGAGGGCCCCGCACGCGACGATCATGCCGTCGCGCTCGACCACCACGAAGCGCTCGATCTCGGTCTCGAGGTGCTCGCGTGAGCGTCGCACCAGCACGCCCTCGGCTTCGAGCGGGGCGATGAGCTCGAGGATCCCGCCCACGTCCTCGATCGTGGCCGGGCGCAGCCCTTCGTAGGCCTCACTGGTCACCATCGTCCCGACGCCGTCGCGCGTGAAGAGCTCGAGCAGCAGGGCGCCGTCGATCTCGCGGCTGATGAGGTGGGCCCGGGGCACCCCGCCGCGACAGGCGCGCACGGCGGCCGCCAGATCGCGGTCGATGTCCGCGGGCAGGCGGCGGCGGCCGTCGAGGATCATCCGCGCCTGCTCGGGGGCGAGCTCGTCGATCAGCCGTCCGCGGGCATCGGTCACGCCGGGACCTTCGACGAGCGCGAGCAGCTTGTCGGCTTCGAGCTCGATCGCCGCGGCGGTCGCCACGTCCTCGGCCGTCAGGTTGAACGCCTCGCCGGTCGGCGAATATCCGAGCGGCGAGAGCAGCACGATCGCCCCGCTGTCGAGGTGATGGCGGATCGCCTGGATATCGATGCGTCGCACTTCTCCGGTGTGCAGGTAATCGACGCCCTCGCGCACGCCGAGGGGGCGGGCGACCACGAAGTTGCCCGAGGCGACGCGCAGGCGTGCGCCGGCCATCGGCGAGTTCGCCAGACCCATGGAGAGCAACGCCTCGATCTCCACGCGCACGCTGCCCACCGCGTCCTTGACGCAGGCGAGCGCCTCGTCGTCGGTCACCCGCCGGTCGTTGACGTAACGCAGCTCCGCCCCTCGGGCCTCGAGACGCCGCTCGATCTGCGGGCGCGCGCCATGCACCAGCACCAGGCGAATGCCCAGGCTGTTGAGCAGCGCGATGTCGTGGGCGAGCTCTGCGAACCTCGGACTCGCCACCGCCTCGCCGCCGAACACCACCACGAAGGTGCGACTCCGGTGCGCGTTGATGTAGGGCGAGGAGCTGCGAAACCACTGCACGTAGTCTTGGCGGGCGTCGTTCTTTGGCACAGTGGCGCTCGGCGGGTCGTCTCGGACTTTTGCGACAATAACCGTAATAGATAGCAGATCAGAGACGAGCGAGTACAGCGAGCGCAGGCGGAGCCGGTCGCCGCGGCCCTCAGCCGGTCTCCCGTGCGCGGGAGTCGCCCTCCAGGCAGAAGGCGCCGATGAGCCCGTGAAGGATCTCCAGCATGGGCTCGATACGATCGAGCGCGAGGTACTCGTCGGGCTGGTGGGCCTGGGCGATGTCGCCGGGGCCGAGCACCACCGTCTGGGTGCCCAGTGCGTCGAGGAACGGGCCCTCGGTGCCGAAGGCCACCGCCTGCGCGCGCTGCCCGGTGAGCGTCTCGGCGGCCCGGACGACGGGGGCGTCGGCGGGGGTGGCGAGCGGCGGGATGCCCGGGAACAGGGCCTCGGTGCGAAGCGTGAGGCCGCTGCCGGCGATCGCCCGCTCGGCGCGCGCCCGCAGCGCGGCGCGCAGGGCGTCGATGTCCATTCCCGGCAGGAGGCGCAGATCGATGCGCAGCTCGCATTCGCCGCAGATCCGGTTGGGGTTGTCGCCGCCGCGGATGTAGCCGAGGTTCAGGGTGGGCTCCGGCACGTCGAAGGCGGGATCGCGGTGCTCGGCGGCCAGCTCCTGCCGCCACTCGATCAACGCGGAAAGGATCCGGTGCATGCCCTCCAGGGCATTGACGCCCAGGCGGGGGTCGCTGGAGTGGCCGGACCGGCCCTGCAGACGGATCGCCTCCATCATCACGCCCTTGTGCATCCGCACCGGCCGCAGGCCGGTGGGCTCGCCGATCACGGCGTGCCGTCCCGGCGGGCGGCCCGCCTCCAGCAGGGCGCGCGCCCCGTCCATCCCGCTCTCCTCGTCGGCGGTGGCCAGCACGGTGAGCGGCGCCCGGAGGTCGCGCGGGCGATAGGCCGCCGCCGCCGCGACCGCCAGCGCCAGAAAGCCCTTCATATCCGCGGTCCCGAGCCCGTAGAGGCGCCCCTCCGATTCCGTGAGCCGAAAGGGGTCGTGACGCCAGCGCCCGACGTCGTACGGCACGGTGTCCGTGTGGCCGGCGAGCGCCAGGCCCGCCTCGCCGGCGCCGAGCGTGGCGACGAGATTCGCCTTCCCGGGTCGGGCCGCGAGCGGCAGGACCTCCACGGCGAAGCCCAGCCCCTCCAGCCAGCCGGCCAGGCGCTCGATCATGGCCTGGTTCGGCCGATCGCCGGCCGGGTCGACGCTGCTCACCGACGGCAGCGCGACGAGCTCGCCGAGCATCTCGCGCACCGATGGGATGCGATGGCCCATGCGGTGATTGTCAGTCGCCCCGCGGGACGGGACAAGCACCCGGGACGGCGGTCGGGCCTGGTATCCTGGGAACCGGCGAAGCAACCCAAGCGCTCGCGAGGAGTGCCCGCCATGCGGGAGGTGATCGAGCTCTCCACCGATCGGCGCGAGGAGCTGATCGACATCACCGAGCAAGTGAAGGCCGTGGTCAGCCGCAGCGGCGTGCGCGACGGGGTGGTCGTCGTCTACGCCCAGGGGGCCACCGGCGCGATCATGATCCAGGAGAACTGGGACGAGAGCGTGCAGGCCGACGTCGTCGACCTGCTCGCGCGGCTCATCCCGCGCGGGGTGTGGCTGCACGACCGGCAGGACGGCAACGGCGACGCCCACCTCAAGGCCGGGCTGGTGGGGCCGTCGGAGACCGTCCCGCTCGTCGACGGCGCGCTCGGTCTCTCGACCTGGCAGAACGTGTTCTTCTGCGAGTTCGACGGTCCGCGCACTACGCGCCGGGTGATCTGCACGGTGTTGCCGGACACGAGCGGCTGATCGACTCCGGGTCGGGCCGGCCTACCACTCGCCCCACAGCCCGCGCCGGCGCCGCAGCCGCGGCAGCACGAGCCCAAGCGCCAGGCCGCCCGCAAGCACCCCGGCACCGGTGAGGAACCAGTCGCGGCGCGTGCGGCTGCGCAGCGCCTCGGCCTCGTGCTCGAGCTCGCGCACGCGCTCTTCCAGCGCGGCGTGACCGCGCTCGAGCCGCTCGTTCTCGTCGACGATATCCAGAGCGTCACGCGCGTTGCGACGGATCGTCTCGACCTCTCCTTGGAGGCGGTCGCGGGCCTCGGCGAGCCTGTCGTTCGCCTCGGTCAGGCGCGCGCGCTCGGCGGCGAGCTCGTCGAGCCTCGCCTCGAGCTCGCGGTTGGCCATCTTGAGCTCCGCGAGCCGCTTCTCGACGACGGCGAGGCGGTCGCGGGCGCTTGGCAAGCGGGCCAGGTAGCGCGTGAGCATCCAGCCCTCGGTGCCGTCCTCGGTCCGGACGCGGCTGTAGCCGGTGTCGGAATCGGTCTCGAGCAGCTCCACCTCGGTCCCGCTCATCAACGTGCGCCGGACCTTGTGCTGGGTGCTCTGCCCGGTGCGCAGGGTGACCTCGATACGATCGCTGACGTAACGGGTCTCGGCGGCCGGCGCGCCGCCCGTGGCGCCGAGGAGCAGCGCGAGGAGCAGGGCGCCTGTGACTCGATGCATGGGTGCTCGACCTCCCGGACCGCGGATTTGGGGCGGGATTCTACGCGCGGAGGCGCGGCAAACGAGGGGCTCTGTCACAAAACCCCGCCCGGCTCCGGCTTTGGTAGACTGTCGCCGGGGCCGTCATCCGGCCGTCACGCAAGTGGTTTGAAATGCGGCCCGTGACGGCCCCGTCACGGACATGTCATATATGACCGAGCCGCGGATATTGATCGTCGAGGACGAGGCGGCGATTCGGGACATGGTCGCCTGCGCGCTGTCACGCGCCGGCTTTCGGGTCGAGGAGGCGGGCGATGCGAGCGAGGCCCGGGTCCGGATCGCCGACGCGCGTCCGGACCTGGTGCTCGTGGACTGGATGCTGCCCGGAGCGAGCGGGATGGACCTGGTGCGCCGGCTGCGTCGCGAGGAGCCGACCGCCGACATGCCGATCATCATGCTGACGGCACGAGGCGAAGAGGACGACCGCGTGCAGGGTCTGGACGGCGGCGCCGACGACTACGTCACCAAGCCGTTCTCGCCGCGCGAGCTGGTCGCCCGCATCCAGGCGGTGCTGCGCCGGCGGGGGCCCCATGCGGGCGAGGAGGCGCTCGCCGCCGACGGGCTGGTGCTCGATCCGGCCGGCCACCGGGTCGTCGCGGACGGTGAGGCGGTGGCGATCAGTCCGACGGAATTCCGGCTGCTGCATTTCTTCATGGGTAACGCTGAACGCGTCTACACGCGCGGTCAGCTCCTCGACCGCGTGTGGGGCACCAATGTTTATATCGAAGAGCGCACGGTCGATGTTCACATTCGCCGCCTGCGCAAGGCGCTCGCGCCGCACGGCTACGACCGGTTCATCCAGACGGTCCGGGCCACCGGCTACCGATTCTCGTCGCAGCCCTGATTCGAGCCTATGGCCAAAGTCTGGGTAGACGAGCTCTGGCGGCTGGTCGGCCTGGTGCTGGGCGCGGCGGTCGTGGGCCTCGCCGCCGGGCGCGTGGCGCTTGTGCTGGCGCTCGCGCTCGCCGGCTACCTCGGCTGGCACCTCTATCAGCTTTATCGGCTGGAGCGCTGGCTGCGGGCCGGCTCGCGCAGCGAGCCGCCCGAGGGCAGAGGTATTTGGGGGGACGTCTTCTACTACCTCCATCGCCTGCGCCAGCGCAACCGGCGGCGAAAGCGGCGGCTGACCGACCTCCTGGGTCGGTTCCGCGAGGCGACCGACGCGATGCCCGACGCCGCCGTGGTGCTCGATCCCCGAGGCGACATCCAGTGGTTCAACGACGCCGCGACGCGGCTGCTGGGGCTCAAGGGCCAGGATGTCGGTTATCCGCTCTCGAACCTCGTCCGGCACCCGCGCTTCGTCGAGTATCTGCGCCGGGAGGACTACAGCCAAAACGTGCAGTTCCCCTCGCCGACCGACGACGCCGTGATGCTCTCGGTGCGCATCGTCCCTTACGGGGAGAACCAGCGCCTGGTGCTCGCCCGCGACATCAGTCGGCTGCACCGGCTGGAGCAGATGCGCCGGGATTTCGTCGCCAACGCCTCTCACGAGCTGCGCACGCCGCTCACCGTGCTCGGCGGTTATCTCGAGACGCTGGCCGACAGCGACGACGCCGCGCTGCGGCAGTGGCAGCCGGCCATCGAGCAGATGCGCCATCAGGCCAATCGGATGCGGCGCTTGGTCGACGACCTCCTGCTGCTCTCGCGGCTCGAGACCGACGAGGCCCCGGCCGAGCCCGAGGCCGTAGCCGTCCCGGCGATGCTTGCCTCCATACGGGAGGATGCCGAGCTGCTCGCGGGCGAGCGCGCGCACGCGATCGAGCTCGAGGCCGAGCCCGGTCTGCAGCTGCGGGGGGATTACCATGAGCTGCGCAGCGCCTTCGCCAACCTGGTCCTGAACGCCGTCCAGCACACGCCGGCGGAGGGGCGCATCGCGATCCGGTGGTACGCGGACGCCGGGGGCGCGCACCTCGCCGTCAGCGACACCGGCCCCGGTATCCCGCCCCAGCATCTCCCGCGTCTGACCGAGCGCTTCTATCGGGTCGACGTCGGGCGCTCGCGCGCCGCCGGCGGCACCGGGCTCGGGCTGGCCATCGTCAAGCACGTGCTGCACCGACACGGAGGGGCGCTCGCGATCGACAGCCGGCTCGGGCGAGGCAGCACCTTTCAATGCGACTTCCCCTCCGAGCTCATCGTCCGCCAGTCGGCCGCGGGCGGTCGCGTCCAGGCGGAGTAGCGCGCTCAGCCGCCGGCGGCGCGGTGCGGCTATATAACGATGCGCGTTTCGGCCGAGGCCGCACGGGCCCCGTCGCGCGCTGACACGCTGCTGTAACGTCGTGCGCAGACAATGGCCGCCGCGGAAGCGGGCCCCCGTCGCGGGCCCGGGCCGAGCGCTGACATGGAGTTGTAACAATGCGCCGGCATAATGACGCCGTCGGTGCATGGAGTCGCGTCCCACGGGTTTGAGCTCGAACCTGACTCAACGACCGAGGAGCCGATCGATGAAGCAGTCGCACACGCTCGGTATCGCCGTGGCCGCCCTTACCCTCGCCCTCGCGATGGTCGGTGTCTCCACCGCGGCGGGCCGCGATCAGATCCGGATCGTGGGCTCGAGCACGGTCTACCCGTTCTCGAGCTATGTCGCCGAAGAGTTCGGCGCGACGACCAAGTACCCGACCCCGGTGGTCGAATCCACCGGCTCGGGCGGCGGCATGAAGCTGTTCTGCGTCGGCGTTTCCCTCGCTACCCCGGACATCACCAACGCCTCGCGCCGGATGAAGGTCAGCGAGTTCAAGCGCTGCCAGGAGAACGGCGTCACCGAGATCGCCGAGGCGATCATCGGCTACGACGGCATCGTGCTCGCCCACCACGCGGGCAACCCGGAGCTGCGTCTCACCCGCGGGGAGATCACCCTGGCGGTGGCCGCCGAGGTGCCCCGGGGCGGTGAGCTGGTCGCCAATCCCTATACCACCTGGAGCCAGATCAACCCGGATCTGCCCGACTGGGAGATCAAGATCTACGGCCCCCCGACCACCTCGGGCACCCGCGACGCCTTCGAGGAGCTGGTCATGGAGGCGGCCTCGGCGGAGATGGCCGGCTACAGCGGCGAATACACCAAGATCCGCCAGGACGGCGCCTTCGTTCCCTCCGGTGAGAACGACAACCTGATCGTGCAGAAGCTCAAGAACGAGGCCCACGCCCTGGGCATCTTCGGCTTTGGCTTCCTCGAGGAGAACCGCGACAAGCTCCAGGGCGCGATCATTGACGGCGTGGCGCCCGAGCGGGAGAAGATCTCTTCGGGCGAGTACCCGGTCTCGCGCAGCCTGTTCTTCTACATCAAGCGGGCGCACGAGGACCTGGTGCCGGGCATCGACCGGTACGTCAGCCTGTTCATGAGCGAGAAGATGATCGGCGAGCTCGGCTACCTGAGGGAGCTCGGCCTGATCCCGCTGCCCGAGGACCGCCGGATGGCGGTCCGCGAGCGCGTCGAGAGCCGGGCGAACCTCGAGCCGAGCGATCTGCGGTAGATCTTCCCCATGGCATCCCGGGGATCGACCGGGCGACGCGGCACCTGCGTCGCCCGCCGCAGTCCGTATAATGGGGCGGCCCGGGGCGGGCGCGGGCCGAGCGGGAAGGAGAGAGGGGTCATTGAGCACCGGCCAGACCATCCTGGCGCTGATCGGGGGGCTCGTGCCGCTCGCGTTCGCGGCGTACTTCCTGGGGCGTCGCAAGGCCTACGCGCTACGGGCCCATGAAGGGCCGATCCACTCGCAGCCGGGTCAGTACGGCTGGTTCGCGGTCGTGTGGGCGGCGCTGCCCGCGCTCGTCGTGGCGGTCGCGGCCGCGCTCGGCCAGCTGCTCGGGCTGATCGAGGCGCCGCCGGCCATGGTGCTGGCGGCCGTGCTGGCGGTCGCGGCGGCCGGCATCGCGCTGGGGGTGCGCGTCATCCGGCCCCAGCTGCGCGCGCGCAACATCACCGAGCGGGTGATGCGCTGGCTGCTGCTCGGGGCGGCGCTGATCTCGATTTTGACGACTCTCGGCATCATCGTCTCGATCCTGTTCGAGTCCATCCACTTCTTCCGCCTGGTGAGCTTCTGGGAGTTCGTCACGGGCACCGAATGGAGCCCCGACGCGGCGTTCATCGGGGCGGCCGGTCGCGCGGGCGAGCAGGTGGCCGAGCCGAAGTTCGGCTCGGTGCCGCTGTTCGCCGGCACCTTCATGATCACGGGTATCGCCATGGCGGTGGCCGTGCCGATCGGGCTGTTGTCGGCGATCTACATGTCGGAGTACGCCTCGCGGCCGGTGCGCGCCGCGGCCAAGCCGGCGCTCGAGATCCTGGCCGGGATCCCGACGGTGGTCTATGGGTTTTTCGCCGCCATCACCGTTGCCCCGCTCGTCGTCGAGGCCGCCAGCCGGCTCGGGCTCGACGCCTCCTACAACAGCGCGCTGGCGTCGGGTCTGGTGATGGGCGTGATGATCATCCCGTTCATCTCCTCGCTCTCCGACGACGTGATCAGCGCCGTGCCGCAGAGCCTGCGCGAGGGCTCCTACGCGCTGGGGGCGACCCGGTCGGAGACCGTCAAGCACGTCCTGTTGCCCGCCGCGCTGCCCGGTGTGGTATCGGCCTTTCTGCTGGGCATCTCCCGAGCGCTCGGCGAGACCATGATCGTGGTGATGGCCGCCGGTCTGCGTCCGAATCTGGCGTGGAACCCCCTCGAGGACATGACGACGGTGACCGTGCGCATCGTCGATGCGCTCACCGGCGACCAGGCCTTCGACAGCCCGGAGACGCTTTCGGCGTTTGCGCTCGGGCTGGTGCTGTTCGTGGCGACGCTATTGCTGAACCTGATCTCGACAATCATGGTGCGCCGTTTCAGGCAGCGCTACGAGTGACCGGGCATGGTCGACCGCGAGCAAGCAGCTCAGCAAAGAGTTCAGCGGCACCTGCAGAAGCGCTATCGCGCCGAGCGCCGGTTCAAGGCGCTCTGCATCAGCGCCCTGGCGCTCGCCGGCGTGTTTCTCGTGGTCTTCTTCGGTGACATGATCCGCAAGGGCTACACGGCCTTCGTGCAGGCCGAGCTCGAGGTCGAGGTGACCTACGACGAGCGCAGCGTGGAGATCCCCCTGGCCGCGGTCGAGGGCGAGGTTCGCCGGCTCGTCAGTCGCGGCTGGCTGCGCCTGCTGCCGCAGCGGGTGGACGCCGACCCCGGACTGATGGGCACCGCGCGGACCGAATGGGTGGTCGCCGACGACGCCGTCGACCAATACATGAAGGGTCGCTACAACAAGCTGAGCGATACCGAGAAGGCCACCGTTGATGGAATGATCGAAGCGGGGAAGGCGCGTCTGGGCTTCAACACGTATTTCTTCACCGATGGGGATTCCAAGCTGCCCGAGATCGCCGGGATCAAGTCCGCGGTCGTCGGCTCGATCTACGTGCTGCTCCTGACGATGCTGGTCGCCGTCCCCATCGGGGTGATGACGGCGGTGTACCTGGAGGAGTTCGCGCCCGACAACCGGTTCACGCAGACCATCGAGATCAACATCAACAACCTCGCCGCCGTGCCCTCGATCCTGTTCGGCCTGCTCGGCCTGGCGATCTTCATCAACTTCTTCGGCGTGCCGCGCTCCTCGGCGATGGCGGGCGGGCTCACCCTGGCGCTGATGACCCTGCCGGTGGTCATCATCAGCACGCGGGCCGCGCTGCGCGCGGTGCCGGCGGGCATCCGGGAGGGCGCCTTCGGCGTCGGCGCATCGCCCTGGCAGATGGTGCGCGACCACGTGCTGCCGCTGGCGCTGCCGGGAATCCTGACCGGCACCATCATCGGGCTCGCGCAGGCGATGGGCGAGACGGCGCCGCTGCTGATCATCGGCATGATAGCGTACATCCCCGAGGCCCCCGGCGGATTCGCGGACGCCGCGACCGTGCTGCCGGCGCAGATCTTCACATGGGCGGGGATGCCCGAGCGCGCCTACGTCGAGCGCACGGCGGCGGCGATCCTCGTGCTGCTGGCGGTGTTGCTGTCGCTGAACGCCACCGCGATCTATCTGCGACGGCGCTTCGAGCGCCGTTGGTGACGTCGGCCCGAGGGGTTATCATGCACCCGCGAGAACGACCGGATGCCGAGCCGATAGCGGAGGCCGCCGCGGTGAACGAGGCAGGCGACAAGGCGAGCGAGGAGGCGGCTCGAGCCCGCCCGGATCTCGAGGCGGGCGAGGACGCCGGCCCCGACGCCGGGCACGTGAAGGTCGAGGTGCGCGGCCTCAACCTCTGGTACGGAGAGACGCAGGCGTTATTCGACATCGGACTGGATTTTCTCGAGCGCAAGGTCACCGCGTTGATCGGCCCCTCGGGGTGCGGCAAGTCGACCCTGCTGCGCTGCCTCAACCGGATGAACGATCTCGTGCCCAATGTCCGCATCGGGGGACGGGTCACCATGGAGGGTCGCAACATCTACGATCGGGATGTGGACGTGGTGCAGCTGCGCTCGCGCATCGGCATGGTCTTTCAGAAGCCCAACCCCTTCCCCAAGACGATCTACGAGAACATCGCCTACGCCCCGCGCATCCACGGTCTGGTGGAGCGGCGCGCGGAGCTCGATGACCTGGTCGAGACCTCGCTGCGCCGCGCCGGGCTGTGGGACGAGGTGGCGGACCGGCTCGACAGCCCCGGGACCTCGCTGTCCGGCGGCCAGCAGCAGCGGCTGTGCATCGCGCGCGCGATCGCCGTCAACCCCGAGGTCATCCTGATGGACGAGCCGGCGTCGGCGCTCGACCCCATCGCCACCGCGACCATCGAGGAGCTGATCTACGAGCTGACGGCGAACTACACGATCGTGATCGTCACCCACAACATGCAGCAGGCCGCGCGCGTCTCCGACTACACGGCCTTCATGTACCTGGGGCGTTTGATCGAGTACGCCGACACGGACACGATCTTCACCAACCCCAGGGAGAAGAAGACCGAGGATTACATCACGGGCCGCTATGGCTGATCCCACCGCACGGTGGTGGTAAGCTTGGGGTCAGGTGATTCGCACGGCCTCGGCGCCGGGGCCGAGGGAGGGCAGACAATGGAAAAGGCCAAATTCGGTCATCACATCTCGCACAAGTACGACGCCGAGCTCGAGGACGTGCGCAACCGCGTGCTTGCGATGGGCGGGCTGGTCGAGCAGCAGGTCGTGGATGCGGTGACGGCGTTGGTGAACGGCGACAGCGAGCTCGGCGAGAGCGTCGAGACGAAGGATTACAAGGTCAATAACATGGAGGTCACGATCGACGAGGAATGTAACCGCATCCTCGCGCGGCGGCAGCCGACCGCGAGCGACCTGCGGCTGGTGGTGGCGGTCATCAAGACGATCACCGATCTCGAGCGCATCGGGGACGAGGCCGAGAAGATCGGGCGCATGGCCATGCACCTCGCCCAGGCGAACGGCTTGAAGAGTCAGTTCACCGAGATCCAGCAGCTCGGCGAGAAGGTGCGTCACATGGTGCGGGGCGCCCTCGATGCCTTCGCGCGGATGGACGCCGAGGCGGCGGTCGGCGTGGCGCGCGAGGACATGACGGTCGACCAGCTCTACGAGAGCAATGTGCGCCAGCTCATCACGTACATGATGGAAGATCCGCGCTCGATCTCGCGCGCCCTGGATGTGCTGTGGTCTGCGAGGGCGCTTGAGCGCGTCGGCGACCACGCCCGCAACATCTGCGAGTACGTCATCTATCTGGTCAAGGGCAAGGACGTGCGCCACACCGACATCGATCAGATGGAGAAAGAGATCCGCTGAGACGCGGGAGCGGCCGTGAACGTCGACGCCGCCAGCGGGCGGCTGGATGCCGCCCGGCAGGTGCCCTCCCCGAACTGGGACGCGCGGCCCGGCGACGTGCCGATCGACCTGATCATTGTGCACGGCATCAGCCTGCCCCCGGGCGTGTTCGGCGGGCCCTGGATCGATGCCTTCTTCACCAACGCGCTCGACGCGGGCGCACACCCGTATTTCCGCGAGATCAAGGGGCTGCGCGTCTCGGCCCACCTGCTGGTGCGTCGCGACGGCGAGCTGGTACAGTACGTGCCCTTCCACGGCCGGGCCTGGCACGCCGGGGAGTCCCGGTACGAGGGCCGCAGCCGGTGCAACGACTTCTCCATCGGCGTCGAGCTCGAGGGCGTCGACGATGTGGCCTACGAGGAGGCCCAGTACCGTGTCCTGGCCGAGGTGATCCACGCCCTTGCCGCCGCTTACCCGGCGATCGCCCCGGACCGGGTCGTCGGTCATTGCGACGTGGCCCCCGGCCGTAAGTCCGACCCCGGCCCGGCCTTCGACTGGGCCCGGTTGCGGCGCCTGCTCGGCCCCCCGCTTGCAACCTAGCGGCGGAAGCCAGACACTTGGGCCGGTCAAGGCCCAGAACAAAAAACAACCGGTCTCACGATGACCCTCATCGCGATACTCATCAGCCTGCTGCTCGAGCGGTTGCTTTCCCAGCTCGAGAGTCTTCGCGAGCCCGCTTGGTTCGAGCGCTACGCCCGGTGGCTGCGCGAGCGCCTGCGCGCCGGCGGGGAGCTCTGGGAGGGGGCGGCCGGGGTGGTCGCGGTGCTCCTGCCGCTGGTCGTGGTCGTTGCGCTGGTGCAGGGGCTGCTCGGTCTCGTCCTGCTGGGTCTGCCCGGGTTCATCTTCAATGTCGTGGTGCTGCTCTACTGCCTGGGCCCGCGGACGCTCGACAGCCAGGTGGACGCGCTGACCATGGCGCTGGAGTCGGGGGACGAGGAGACCGCGCGGCGCTACGCCTTCGAGCTGCTCGGCGAGGAGCCGCCGTCCGGGCGGGCGCTGCCCGGGGTGGTGACGGACGCCGTCCTGGTGCGCGCCAACGAGCGCTTGTTCGCGGTGCTGTTCTGGTTCCTGATCCTCGGAGGCGTGGGCGCGGCCTTGTACCGTGGCGGCTGGGTGCTGCGCGAGCGCCTCGCCGGGGACGACGCCTTCGGGGAGGCCGCCCGGCGGCTGCAGGGCATCCTGGATTGGATCCCGGCGCGCTTGGTCGCCGTCGGCTATGCCCTCACGGGCAGCTTCGAGGATGCGCTGGCGGGCTGGCGCGCCTACCAGGACGAGCTCGCCGAGCGATTCGCCGACACCAGCATCGGCACGCTGGTGTGCACCGGCAACGGCGCGCTGCGGCTCGATCCGAGCGCGGGCGGGGACGGCGACGCGGAGACCATCCACGCCGCGAACGGGCTGGTCTGGCGCACCCTGATCGTGTGGCTGACCGTGATCGCGCTCATCACCCTCGCCGGGTGGGCGACCTGAGATGGCCGGCCATGGCCGAGCCCACCGTCGTCGATCTCATACGCCACGGCCAGCCCGTCGGGGGTGAGCGCTACCGCGGCCACACCGACGACCCGCTGACCGAAGAGGGCTGGGCGCAGATGTGGCGCGCCGTCGGCGAGCACCCGCCCTGGCAGCGCTTGGTGACCTCACCCCTGCGCCGCTGCCGGGACTTCGCCCACGCGCTGGCCGAGCGCCTCGAGCTCGACCTCGAGGAGGACGCCCGGTTCAAGGAAGTGCACTTCGGCGCCTGGCAGGGTCGGCTGCGCAAGGAGGTCAAGACGAGCGAGCCTGAGGCCTGGGACGCCTTCTACCACGATCCGGTGCGCAACCGGCCGGCGGGCGCCGAGGCGCTCGAAGAGTTCATCACACGCGTGCACGAGGGATACCGCGCGCTGCTCGAGCGCCACCGCGGGCGTCACGTGCTGGTGGTGTGTCATGCCGGGGTGATCCGCACGGTGGTCGCTCAGGCGCTGGGCGTGCCGCCCGAGCACCTCTACCGCATCGTGGTCGCCACCGCCGGGCTCACCCGCGTGTGGGTGCGCGACGACGGTCTGCCCGCGCTGATCTTCCACAACCGCCGTTGCGGGGATTGATCGGACCGGCGTGGCGGCGGTGCAGCCGCGAGAAGGCACGGCGCCCGTTGCTCGGGGTCACGAGGCGCGCGCGATGATCCAGTCCACCGCCGCGGCGAGGTCATCCGCCGCCTCGCCGCGGTCGCCGAGGACCCGCTCGTCGCCGGGGCGATACTTGCCGGTGCGCACGAGCAAGCCCTGCAGCCCCGCGTCGACGGCCCCGTGCACGTCGGCCTCCACGTCGTCGCCGACCATCACGGTCGCCTCGGGACGGCAGCCCAGCGCGGCGACCGCGGCTCGATAGAAGCCGGGCGCCGGCTTGCCGAGCACCTCGGCCTCGACGCCGGCGGCATACTCCAGCGCGGCGACGAAAGGGCCCGCGTCGAGGCTCAGGCCATCGTCCTCGCGGAAGTAGCGGGCACGGCTCATGGCGAGCAACGGGGCCCCGTCCGCCACCAGGCGGAATGCGCGGTTCATGCGCTCGTAGGTGAAGGCCTCGCCCGCATCCCCGACGAGGACGGCGTTCGGCGGCTCGGTCTCGACGCTCTCGAGCTCGGGCGCGAGGTCGGGATGAATCAACAGGTACGGACGCAGCGCGCGCCGCCGGATCTCATCGAGCGCGGCCGCCGGCGCGGTGAAGATCTCCTCCTCGGCGATCACGAAGGCCATGCGCTTGAGGCGCCCCGCCACCGCCCGGCGCGTGCTGCGCGTGGTGTTGGTTAAAAAGCGCAGGGGCAGGCCGTGCTTGCGCAGCCGCACGAGCGCGTCCGCGGCGCCCGGCAGCGCCTGGCGGCCGACGTAGAGCACGCCGCCCAGGTCCAGCAGCACTCCTTTGATCGCCACTCGCCGGCTCCCGCCCGGGGCACTGATCGTAGAGTACGACAGGGACCGTCGGGCGGGACAGCACCGGCGTCCCGCGCCCGAGCCGTTGAAGAACCGGCGTCGCCGACCGATAAGGCAGGGACGGACCGCCCGCCGGCCGCGGAGACCCTATGCTGCTGCCGTTGCCTGTGCTCGTCCCCATCGCCCAGATTCTGGGCGTGCTGTGTCTGGCCGCCGGCGTGCTGGTGGGGATCAACCTGTTCGACGAGGAACTGCGTCCGGAAGCGGCGGCCGCGCTGCACGCGCCGCCCGTCGAGGTCGCCCCCGCGGACAACGCTTACTTCGCCCTGCTCGGCTTCGATGCCCCCGCGGGCGCCGACCCCCACGCCGCCGGGCGGCGCGTCGCCGCGGCCTACGAGGCGGCGCTGGCCGAGCGCCCATGGCTCAGGACGTTCGACCGCGAGGCCGTGTACGACGGTGAGCCGCTCACGATCGAACAAGCGCTCTCGGGACTGTGCGACGTGGGCGACTGGCGCGGCTGCGACGAGCCCCCGGCCGACCGCGCCGCAGTGCGGCGTTGGCTCGCGCGGCACCGCGAGCTGCTGCGGCGGTATCGTGACCTGCGGGGGTATCCCCATTTCACGGAGACCCTGACGCCCGGCCTGGCCGCGCCGTTCGCCGCGTGGAGCGGCAAGGCGCAGCGGTTGTGGCTCGCTTCCTTGGCGCGCGGGCGTCGGGATGCGCCCCGCGCGGTCGTCGAGCGCCTGCTGCGCGACATCGGCTTCTGGCGCACCGTCATGGCCGAGAGCCGGTGGCTGATCGACAAGATGACCGCGCGCGCCTTCGTGCAGCGCGACCTCGCCGTGCTGGCCTCGGCGGTCGCCGAGGCCGAGCTGGGCGACGCCGCGCTGGAGTCGATCGGCCGGGAGCTGGTGCCGCTCTCGGCCCGCGAGCGCGCGCTCTCGGCCACGGTCTGGACGGAGTTCCGCATGACGGCGCAGACGATGCGGCATCTCGAGCGGGGGAGCGAGGAGACGTGCGGGATATTCTCGGCGCCCGTCCCGCCGGCGGAATGCTCCATCATCGACCGCGCCAAACTGTCGCTGGTGCATCTGTTCTATCAGCCGCGCGCGTCGATCAATCTCGCGCACCGGCGCTGGGGACGGATCGCGGCGGCCGTCGACGCCCCGCCCGCGCAGGCGCTCGAGCGCCTGGCGGCGCTCGTCGATGTCTCGGTGCCCCGCGTCGAGCGCTACTATTACAACCCCGTCGGGCGGCTCTTCAACGACGTGGCGTGGTTGGGCATGGACCGCTACGTCGCGCGCATGGCGAACGCCGACGGGCTGATCCGTCTGGTCGCGTTGCAGGCCGAGCTCGCGCGCCGCGCCCCGGACCGCGAGGACGTGCCGGCCGTCTTGGCCGGCAGCGGCGCGCGGTACCGCGACTCCTACACCGGCGCTCCGATGGGCTGGGACGCGGACGCCGCGTGCCTGGTCTTCAGCGCGCGCCCCGGGCCGGGAGAGAAGGAGCGGAGCGCGCATCGGGCCTGCCTGCCCGAGCGCGCCTCTTGATCACGCCGACAGCCGGGTGCCGATCTCGCGGATCGTGCTCACGTCGAGGCCGGCCAGGTTGGCGTACTCGATGGCGCGGCTGATGCGCGCGGGCGCGCTGCGCCCGGTGCACTTGTGCTCGGGGTCGGCGTCGAACACGCCGTACATGTCGGCGATCAGCCGCTCGGCGGGCAGGCGCTGGCCGGTGAGCCACTCTTGGACCTCGATGACCTCGCGCGCGACCTCCCCGGCGAGCTTGCCGCGCTCGGCCTTGAGCTCGGCGACGGTGCCCCCCGTGACCATGCCCGCGATGTTCGTGGTGAGGATGTACACATTCTTGAGCACCAGCTCGTAGAGCAGATCCTCCGGGGTGTCGAGCGCTCGCGTCGGGACGCCGATCGAGCCCAGCGCCTCGGACACGGTGCGGGCGGCGGGGCCGTAGACCGGTGAAGGGATCAAAACCTTGGTGTCCTGGCCCTTCTTCTTCTCGAACCACGCCACGATCACCGTCGGCGTGGGCAACTCGTGGTAGCGCCAGTCGCGCGGCAGCAATTCGTTCTGTATCAGACCCATGCGGTCGCGCCAGGCGGCGGGGACGCGCTCGAGCGCGCGGTGCAGCTCCTGCTCGGCGACGGCGACGAGGACCAGCTCGGGCTCGGGCAGGTCCGCGGCCTCGCGTGCCATGTCCATCTGGCGGGTGATCGGATACACGGGATGCCCGGCGCGCAGGAAGCCGCGCGCGAACACGCCGCCGAGCTCGCCGATGCCGATGATGACGACGGGACTCCTCATCACACCTCCCGAACGCTGTGCCGCGCGGCGGGCGTGCCCTAGGTCTTCGGCGTCGTCCGCACGGGCAGGTACTGGTTCGTCTCGATGATGCGAAAGAGAAAATCGATATGGGGATGGGTGCCCGGACGGGCGCGCGCCTCTTGGGTCCTCTCGGCGTAGAGCTCGAGCGCTTTCTCGGCGGCGGGCGGGCAGATGCTGCCGTAGTCGAGCGCCATCTTGTAATAGATGGCGAGCGAGCCGGCCTGCTCCGGCGTATTCTCGATCGTCCACACCGGTTGATCGCCCTGCTCGCCGTAGACCTCGAGGCGGGCGAGCCAATCGACCGCAGGCAACGCGCTGAGATTGTCCTCGAAGCGTGACATGGGTCGACCGCCGTCGCGAACGCCGGCGGCATTATAAATCATCGCCGCGGCGGCAGCATGCGATACGCGTGCTCACGGCGGCTGACGCCGCTCGCGCCGCCACAGGACCTCACCGACGCCGCCCGCCCGGGCGATCACCCGCGCGGCGACGAACAGCAGGTCGGAGAGCCGGTTCAGGTAGATGAGCGCCTGGTCGTTGAGCGGCTCGCGGCGCGCGAGCGTGACCACTCGGCGCTCGGCACGGCGACAGACCGCGCGCGCGAGGTGACAGGCGGCGGCGGCGGGGTGGCCCCCGGGCAGGATGAACTCCTCGAGCGACGGCAGCGCCCGGTTGAAGGCCTCCAGCGCGTGCTCGAGCCCTTGCACATGCGCCTCGCCGATGACGGTGTGGCCCGGGATGCAGAGCTCGCCGCCGAGGTCGAAAAGATCGTGCTGCACCTCCACGAGCGCGCCGCGCACCTCGCCGGGCACGTCATGGGCGAGCACCATGCCGATGACGCTGTTGAGCTCGTCGACCTCGCCGAAGGCCTCGACGCGAGGATGATCCTTCTCCACGCGGCTGCCGTCGCCCAGGCCGGTCGTGCCCTTGTCGCCGGTGCGCGTGTAGATCTTGGAGAGTCGATAACCCATGGGGGCCGGGAGCGGGACGCCGGTGAGCGTAACACGTTAATCGGCCCCCGGGGCGCGTGCAAGGCGTCCGGCGACGGCAGGCCGGAGCACCGCCCCGGGCGGGTTGCGCCGGCGCCGTGCCGGTGTCGGCAGCAGCCCGAGCACCCGCTCCGCGGTCGGCCGGGAAAGCGGCGGGCGCGGCTCGGTGGATCGTTCCGCCGCCCTTGCGCGCTCAGTCCCGCTCGCTCGAGCCGCCAGCCGAATCGGCCGGCTCGATGCTGCGTAGCGTCTGAAAAGAGACCCGGCGCGCGGTGGCGAGGAAGGCCCGCATGAAGGGGCGCTCGCTGTCGCTCACGCGCAGCGCCGCGTAGAGTGTCCCGTGCATGCCGTCGCGACCCAGCGGGCGGGCGGTGACATAGCCGCGGCTCAAGTACTGCTCCATCGCCCAGTTGGGCAGCGCGGCCACGCCGCGAGCGCTGGCGACCAGCTGCAGCATCATCGCGGTGAGCTCCGTGGTGCGCCGGCCCGCGGGCTCCACGCCGGCGGGCTCCAGGAAATATCGGTAGACGTCGAGGCGCTCGCGCTCGACCGGGTAGGTGATCAGCGTCTCCCGGGCGAGGTCGGCGGGCTCGATCCACTCGCGCCGGGTGAGCGGGTGGTGGGTGGCCATGGCCAGCAGCGCCTCGTAGCGGAACAGCGGCCGGTAGACCAGCCCCTCGATCTCGCGGGGGTCGGAGGTGATGACCAGATCCATGTCGCCGCGGGCGAGGGCGGGCAGCGGCTCGACGCGGAAGCCCACCGTGAGATCCATCTCCACGTCGGGCCAGTCGATGCGGTAGGCGTCCATGGTCGGGATGAGCCACTCGAAGCAGCTGTGGCACTCGATGGCGATGTGCAGCCGGCCGGTCTCACCGCCGGCCACCCGCGCGATCTCTCGCTCGGCCACCTGCACCGCCGGCAGCACCCGATCGGCCAGCCGCAGCAGGCGCTCGCCCGCCTGGGTGAAGCGCAGTGGCCGACTCTTGCGCTGGAACAGCCTCACCCCGAGGGATTCCTCGAGATCCTTGACCTGGTGCGAGAGCGCCGATTGCGTCAGATGCAGGTGGTCCGCCGCGCGAGTGAGGCTACCCGCATTGCGCAGGACGGCGAGGGTGTGGAGGTGGCGGAGCTCGATCGTCATGGTCGACGGCTGCCGGATCTATATGAATTAAAATAACTATACCATGAGAATTATGAAAATTTGTACGATATGCGCGGGCTCCTAGCTCGGATATATATGAGAATTTCTAATAAAAGATATTAAAAAATAGAAATTGATTCATTCTCCGTCCCTGCGGAAAATAATAGGCGCTCTCATCCGGAATCCCGGTGCTTCCGGTCTCGGAAGAGGGTGTTTTCAGGCAATCCCCGCCCTGAGCTTGGCCCTGGCCCGGTTCCGCAACCGGTCCAGGGCTTTTCTTTGCTCGAGCGGCCTGCGCACCGCTCGAGCACCGGGCCCGGGCGGCGCATCGCCGCCTTTCAGAACAACGCCATTTCCATTTCCCGGTAGACGAAGTTGGCGTTGGGGCGGTGGTTGAGCCCGTAGAGGCGCACCTCCTCCCATGCCGGCATATGCGAGCGCTCGACGGCCTTCTGCAAGCCCCATCCTTGCTCGACCGCCCGCGCCATTTTCCGTCGCAGGCCGGTCACGTAGCGGCGTGTTCGCTCGACCATGGGAAAAGGCGGCGTCTGCGCGCTGCCGTGGCCGGGAACCATGAGCCGGGCCCGCTCGCCGAAGCTTTCCATCAGCCACCGCTGGCCCTCGAGGATCTGCTTACTGTGGCCGTCGGCCATGAAGGTGACCCGGCCGTTGAACGCGAGGTCCCCGATCCAAAGGATCCGGGCTTCGACCTGGCGGACGACGAGGTCGCCCGCGGAGTGGTGCTGGCCGACGTTATAGACCTCGAGGCGCCGATCGCCGAGATGAATGCTCCGCTTCGAGAAGCGCTCGCCGCCGATCAGGACGTCCGGCTCCACGCCCTCGAAGCCCTGCATGTCCTCGGCGATGAAGCCGCGGCGGTACTCGGCCGAGCCGTCGATCCTCTCCGAGTGGATGTAATCCAACGTGCCCTCGTGCCCGACGACGGTCACGCCGCCGAGCCGGCGGAAAGCGACCGCGCCGTAGGAGTGGTCGGGGTGGCTGTGCGTGAGGATCAGGTACTTGATGGGCTTGTCGGTCACCGAGCGGATCGTGGCGATCATTCGACGCCCGAGCTCGGGCGACCCCAGCGAGTCGATGGCTATCACGCCCGCGTCGGTGACGACGAATCCCGCATTGCCGTTGAATCCCCGATTGCTCTCGTCGACCTCGGCGATATTGCCGAAGAGCATGTAGACGCCCTCGGCGACCTCGTACAACGTCGGCAGCGGCCGATCCTCGGCCTCGGGCTCGAGCGCAAGCCGTGGCGGCTCATCGGTGTCGACGGCGCGCTCCGGGACGTGGCGGGCGTCGGGCGGCGTGCCGAACTCGTGCCGCAGCTCGGGATCGGCCGCGGCCACCGGCGCCTCTCCGCCCGCCGTCTCCGCGGCGCGCGAGCGGTGCGGGGCGGGCTCCGCCGGGTCGCCGTGGGTGGTGTCCGCCGAGCCGTGGTCGCCGCGGCCGGCCAGCAGGCCGAGGGCCACCAGCACGATGACGGCGCCGATGAGCATGATATCTGCCCTGCGCATGGGTCTCCCTCCTGCCGCTTCGTGGCGGGGCCCGCGGCGTGCGCTGGATCGCCTGGCCCCGTGGCGGCCTCAAGTATAACGGCGCGGCAGGGAGCGGGGCTCAGCGGGGCAGGAACGCCGGTCCGCGGGGGCCGCTGACGGCCCCGAAGGCCTGGCCGTAGAGCCGTTCGAGCTCGTGCTCATCGAGCACCCCGGCCGTGGGGCCCTGGGCGGTCGAGCCGTCGCCGTAAACGAGCAGGACGTGGTCGCAGAACCGCACGGCCAGGTTGATCTCGTGGAGGCACATGACGATCGCCCAGCCGGCCTCGGCCGCGCGTTCGGCGAGCAGCTCCATGACCCGGAGCTGATGGCGCAGGTCCAGGTGATTCACGGGCTCGTCGAGCAGCGCCACGGCGGGGGCCTGGGCGAGCAACGTGGCGATCGCGAGCCGCCGCCGCTCCCCGCCCGAGAGGGTGGTGACCATCCGGGCCCCCGTCCCGGCGAGCCCGACGGCCGCCAGAGCGTCGCGCGCCTGCGCGCGATCGGTATCGTCCTCCCAGCGCCACCAGCCCTCCACGTGCGGGTGGCGCCCAATCAGCGCGGTCTCCAGCACCGTGGACGGAAACGGATCGATGTTGTCCTGGAGCACCAGCCCCAGACGGCGGGCGAGCGCCCGGCGGGGCCACTGCGGGAGCGGCATGCCGTCGACGCGCACGGTCCCCTGGGCGGGCGCCCGCAGCCCGGCCAAGGTGTGCAGCAGGGTCGTCTTGCCGGCCCCGTTGGGGCCCAGGACGGCCCAGACCTCGCCCGGCTGCACCCGCAGATCGAGCTCACGGCAGACCCGGTGCCCGGCGATGGTGACGTGCAGTGCCTCGCTCTGGAGGACGGCGCTCACGCGGCGGCCCTGCGGTTCAGGAGGTAGAGGAACAGCGGCACCCCGACCAGCGCCGTGACCACCCCCACCGGCAGCTGCTGAGGGGCGAGCGCGGTGCGGGCCAGCGTGTCGGCGAGCACCAGCAGGCTGCCGCCCAGCAGGACGGTGGCCGGCAGGAGCACCCGGTGGTCGGTCGCGCCGACCAGCCGCAGCATGTGCGGGATGACCAGGCCCACGAAGCCGACGCTGCCGGCCAGCGTGACCGCGGCGGCGGTGGTCAGCGACGCCAGGCCGTAGGCGGCCAGGCGCACGCGCGGGACCTCCACGCCCAGGGCCGCCGCCTGCAGCTCCCCGCGGGCCAGCAGATTGAGCGCCCGCCCCAGCGGCAGCGCCAGCGCCAGCGCCGCGGCCAGGAGCACGAGGCCCGCGCCGCCCCAGCGCGTGCGCGCGAGGTCACCCATCAGCCAGAACAGCATGCTGCGCAGGCCGCGCTCGGGACTGACGGTCAGGATGAAGCTGATGAGCGCTCCCCAGCCAGCGGCGATCACCACGCCGGTCAGCAGCAGCCGCGTAGGCGTCCAGCCGCCGCGGCCGTGCGCCAGCCCGAAGACCAGCGTCATGCTCAGCGTCGCCCCGGCCAGGGCGGCCAGCTCCGGCCCGGGGGCGGCCAGGCCGGCGACCAGCGCGAGCAGCGCCCCGACCGCCGCACCGCCGGAGATGCCGAGCACATATGGGTCGGCGAGGGGGTTGCGCAGCAACGCCTGCATCAGCGCCCCGGCCAGCCCCAGCAGGCCGCCGGTGGCGAATGCCGCCTCCGCGCGGTTGAGGCGCAGCTCGAGCACGATGTCGCGGGCGCGATCCGCGCCGGCGCCGCTCAGCACGGCCCAGAGCTCGCCCCAGCCGAGCTCGACGCTGCCGCTGGCGAGGGCGAGGGCCAGCGCAGCGACCGAGAGCGCGGCGAGCGTGAGAAACAGGCCCAAGGGAGGGACGCCGTTGATCATGGCGCGCCGGCCGGCGAGCGCAGGGAGATGATGCGCCAGCCCCGGGTCCGCGCCTGGCGTGCCAGGGTGTCGTCGGGATCGACGGCCACCGGGTGGGTCACCCGCTCGAGCAGCGGCAGGTCGTTGTGCGAGTCGCTGTAGAACCAGCTGTCGGTCAGATCGCCGTCACGCTCGCGCAACCAGGCCGCGAGCCGCTCCACCTTGCCGTCCTGGAAGCACGGCGTTCCGGCGACGTGCCCGGTGAACTCGCCGTCGCGGACCTCGGGCTCGGTGGCGATGAGCTCGGCCACGCCGAAGCGATCGGCGATGGGGGCCGTGATGAACCGATTGGTGGCCGTGATGATGACCGGCGTGTCGCCGCGCCGTCGATGCGTCTGGATGAGCTCGAGGCCGGCGGGCAGCACGATCGGGTCGATCTTCTCGGCGAGAAAGCGCGCGCGCCAGGCTTCGAGGGTGCAGCGCTCATGCGCGGCGAGCGGCGCCAGCTGAAAGGCCAGGAACTCGTAGATGTCGAGGGTTCCTTCTCGGTACTGCTCGTAGAATTGCAGGTTCTCGCGCTCGTACGCGGCGCCGTCGACCAGGCCGTGCTCGATCAGGAACCGGCCCCAGAGATAGTCGCTGTCCCCGGCGAGCAGGGTATTGTCGAGGTCGAAGATCGCGAGGCTCACGGCAGGAGGCCCGTGCAGGGCGCAGGCGGCACCGCAGCGCAGAGTAATGGATTCCGGCCGGTGCCACAACGGCGCGCGGACGAACAGATTGCCGGTTTCGTCGCTTTGTGGAAGAATGATTCGCATATGGAATCCCTGGTAAAGAAAAGAGTGCAAGTGGTTGATCTCGACGGCTATAGGCCGAACGTCGGTATCATCCTCAGCAACGACCAGGGGCGCGTTTTCTGGGCGCGGCGCGTGGGCCAGGAGGCCTGGCAATTCCCCCAGGGCGGGATTCGCCCGCCCGAGACCCCCGAGGACGCGTTGTTTCGTGAGCTGCGGGAGGAGACCGGCCTGGCGCCCGAGCACGTCGAGATTGTCGGGGCCACCAACCGATGGCTGCGCTATCGCCTCCCGCGGCGCATGATCCGCCGTCGCCAGAGCCCGAGATGCATCGGTCAGAAGCAGGTCTGGTTCCTGCTGCGTCTGGTGGGCGCCGAGGAAGCGGTGCGGCTGGACCTCAGCGAGCGACCGGAGTTCGACCGCTGGTGCTGGGTGGATTACTGGTACCCGCTCGGTCAGGTGGTCTTCTTCAAGCGCGGCGTCTATGAGCAGGCCCTGACCGAGCTGGCGCCGTTGCTGTCCGCCGACGCGCATCCGACCGGACGCCAGCGCGACGGCTGAGCCGCCGGACGACGCCGGAACCCGACCCATGCACGCCCGTCCCGCCGGCCAGGCCCTGCTGCGTCTCACGCTCCGTCGCGCCCGCGCGCGCGCGCCGGGCCGGCGACCCCGCTAGGGAAGGGGCCTTTCGGATGCTCGACGCGCTGCGCAAGATCGTTCAGGAGGTCAACGAGGCCCGCGACCTCGATCACGCCCTGCGCATCCTGGTCGCACGAGTCAAGCACACCGTGTCGGTCGACGTCTGCTCGGTCTATCTGACCGATTTCGAGCGCGAGCAACACGTCCTCATGGCCACCGACGGCCTCAACCCCGCCGCCGTGGGGGAGGTGAAATTGGCGTCGGGGGAGGGTCTGACCGGGTTGGTGGCCGCCCGCGCGGAGCCCCTCAATCTGGAGGACGCTCCGGAGCACCCACGGTTCAAGTACATCCCCGAGACCGGCGAGGCGCCGTTCCACGCCTACCTGGGCGTGCCCATCATCCACCAGCGCAAGGTTCTCGGGGTGCTGGTGGTCCAGCAGCGCGCCCGGCGACGGTTCAGCGACGACGACGTGGCGCTGGTGGTCACGCTCGCCGCCCAGCTCGCCGGGGTGATCGCCCATGCCCAGGTCAGCGGCGGGCTCAACGCGCTCGGCGCGGTGTCGGTAGATGCCCATTCTCTGCAAGGCCTGCCCGGCGCGCCGGGAGTAGGGACCGGCCGCGGGGTCGTGGTCTATCCGCCGGCGGATCTCGACGCGGTGCCGGACTGCCCGATCGAGGAATCGGAGCCGGAGGTGGAGGCGTTCCGCGTCGCGGTGCAGGCCGTGCAGGAGAACTTCCGCTCGCTGGGCGCGCGCATGGGCGGTGTGCTGCCCGTCGAGGACCAGGCCCTGTTCGATGCCTTCGTGATGATGGCGGGCAGCGAAGGGCTGGTGGAGGGCACCATCGAGCGCATCCGGGCGGGCAACTGGGCGCAGGGGGCGTTACGCGAGACCATCCGAGAGCACGCCCGCATCTTCGCGGATATGGACGACGCCTACCTGCGCGAGCGGGCCGCCGACATACGCGATCTCGGCCGGCGCATCCTGGAGCGACTGCAGGCCGACGCCCACTGCCCGCGCGAGTACCCGCCCCACACGGTGCTGGTGGGCGAGGAGATCAGCGCAGCGCAGCTCGCCGAGGTGCCGAGCGGGCGTCTGGAGGGACTGGTGTCCGCGCACGGCTCGGGCTCCTCCCACGTCGCGATCCTCGCGCGCGCGATGGGGGTGCCGGCGGTGATGGGCGTGTCGGATCTGCCGGTCGGCCGGATGGAGGCGCGGGAGCTGCTGGTCGACGGCTACCAGGGCCGCGTGCACATCCAGCCCTCGGTGGCCCTGCGCGAGGAGTTCACCCGTCTCGCCGGCGAGGAGGCCGAGCTGCGCGAGGACCTCAAGGGGCTGCGCGACCTGGCGGCCGAGACGCCCGACGGCGTGCATGTCCCGCTGCTCGTCAACACCGGGCTGCTCGCCGACATCACGCCGTCGCTCACCAGCGGGGCCGAGGGCATCGGACTGTATCGGACCGAGATCCCCTTCATGATCCGCGATCGTTTCCCCGGCGAGGAAGAGCAATACCGGATCTATCGCCAGGTGCTCGAGCAGTTTGCGCCGCGGCCGGTGCACCTGCGCACATTGGACGTCGGCGGCGACAAGATGCTCGCCTATTTCCCGGTGAGCGAGGCGAATCCGTTCCTCGGCTGGCGCGGGATCCGGCTGACGCTCGATCACCCGGAGATCTTTCTCACGCAGCTGCGGGCGATGCTGCGGGCCAACGAGGGGCTCGGCAATCTCTCCCTGTTGCTGCCGATGGTCAGCGGGGTGCGCGAGCTCGACGAGGCGCTCGTGCTGGTACGCCAGGCCACGGAGGAGCTCGCGGAGGAGGGGTCGGGCCTGACGGCGCCGCGCGTCGGGGTGATGATCGAGGTGCCGTCGGCAGTCTATCAGACCGACGCGATCGCCAAGCGGGTGGATTTCCTGTCGGTCGGGACCAACGACCTCACGCAGTATCTATTGGCCGTCGACCGCAACAACGAGCGGGTCGCCAAGCTCTACCAAGTGCTGCACCCGGCGGTGATCAACGCGCTGATCCAGGTCGTCCACGGCGCGCACGCGCACGGCAGGCCGGTCAGCGTCTGCGGCGAGATGGCGGGTGACCCGGCGGCGGCCATCCTGCTGCTCGGTATGGGCATGGACAGCCTGAGCATGAGCGTGAGCAGTCTGCCCCAGGTCAAATGGGTGATCCGCAGCCTCCCCCAGCGCCGCGCCCGCGAGCTCCTCGGGCAGGCGCTGTTGCTCGAGGACCCCGCCGCGGTGCGCAAGCTGCTCACCGACGCCCTGGAGGAGATCGGCCTGGGCGGGCTGGTGCGGCCCGGGCGATAGCGTCGTCGTCGCGATCATGTCGGACCGTTGCGATAGCGCCGATCGGCGCGAGGGCGGCGCGCGGCTCAGTGCGGCCGCCAGGTCGCCTGCTCGGCGCGACCGCGCTCGCGCTCCTCCGCGGTCGCCTCGCGAACGTCGACGATGCGCACGTCGAACGCCAGCGTCGCGCCGGCCAGCGGGTGATTGGCGTCGACGGTCACGCCCTGCTCGTCGACGTCGACCACGGTCACGACGACGCTGCCGTCCTCGTCGACGGCCTTGAGCCGCATGCCCGGCCGGACCGCGTCGGGATCGTCGAGGTCGTCCCGCGAAATGGTCTGCAGCAGCCCTTCCTGGCGCTCGCCGAACGCCTGCTCGGGCGGCACGGAGACCTGCACGTGATCGCCGGCGCTCTTGCCCTCCAGGGCCGACTCCAGCCCTGGAATGACGCTGCCCGCGCCGTGCACGTAGGCGAGCGGCCGGTCCTCGTCGGAGCTTTCGACCAACGCGCCGTCCTGATCGGTTACGGTATAAAGGATGGTCACGACCTTGTCGGCGGAGACCTCCATAGGCGTCCTCCTGGGGGACGTGGTCGAGCTTCGGCAGCTCGGCTATTCAGTCTACGCGCGGTCCCTTGGCGAGCAAAGGCGTCGCGTGACTCAACCTCACCGGCCGTGCGGCCTTCGCGGGCTCCGCGGTAATCGACGCGCTCACGGCGCATGGAGGGATTAATGACCGAGCCAGCGGACTTCTCGTTGGAGCTGCGGCAGGTGGAGGGCTATGCCTTTGATGTCGACTTCGGCCTGGACGGCGCGGGCCCGCTGCGTGCGGACGAGGCGCCGCCGCTCGGGGCCGGCAGCGGGCCGCACGCCTCCCTGCTGTTGGCCGCCGCCGTAGGCGATTGCCTGAGCGCCAGCCTGCTGTACTGCCTGCGCAAGTCGCACGTCGAACCGGGCGGTCTCCGCACCCGGGTCGCCGGGAAGTATCGGCGCAATGAGCGCGGCCGGCTGCGCGTGGGGGCGCTCGCCGTGGTGATCGACCTGCAGGACGTGGCCGAGGGCAAGCGGCTCGTGCGCTGCGCGGGGCTGTTCGAGGATTACTGCGTCGTCACCGCCAGCGTGCGCGAGGCCATCCCCGTCGCCGTCACGGTGAGGCTCGACGGCGAGGTGATACACCGCAGCGAGTGACCCTCGCTCTGGTAACGGAGGCGGGGTCCTGCAAGGCCCGGGCGGCTGATCGTCGTTTCGGCCGGCCGGCGGCGGGACGGTCGGCGTGCTCGTGCGGCCGTCGACGACGGCGCGAAGCGCGCCCGCCGGCTAGATCTGCGACTGCAGGTAGTTCTGGATGCCGACCTTGTCGACGAGCTCGAGCTGGGTCTCGAGCCAGTCGATGTGCTCTTCCTCGTCGTCGAGGATGGACTGGAAGAGGGCCTTGCTCACGTCGTCACGCTGCTCGCGGCAGTAACCGATCGCCTCGCGCAGCACGGGGACGGCATGGCGCTCGAGCTCGAGATCGAGCGTGAGCTGCTCGGGCACGTCCTCGCCGACGTTGACCTTGTGCAGGTCCTGGAGGTTGGGCAACCCCTCGAGGAACAGGACGCGCTCCATCAGGCGCTCGGCGTGGCGCATCTCCCCGAAGCTCCCCTTGCGGTGGCTCTCGGCGAGCCTGGCGAGCCCCCAGTGCTCGCACATCTTGGCGTGCATGAAGTACTGGTTGATCGCGGTGAGCTCGTTGACGAGCACCTGGTTGAGGTAGGCGAGCACTTGCTTGTCGGCTTGCATCGTCGCGTCCTCCGCGCTCGGTTCCGGCTCAGGTTATCAGGCTCAGGCGGGGGCCGGCAGCCGAGCGTCGTCGGCGCCGTCGCCGGCCGGCCCGAAGCCGGTGCGGCAGGTCTGCTCGGCCAGGGCCGCGGCGAGGCAGGTCTTTGCCGCCCGGGCGCAACGCCCGCACTGCCCGCCGACGCCCAGCATTCGGCGCAGGTCCCCGACGCTGGCCGCGCCGTCGTCTACGGCCGCCTGGATCTGCCCGTCGGTCACGGCCCTGCAGATGCACACGTACACGTCGTCGCCCTCCCGGCTCGTCATACGCCTTGGCCCACCCGGGGTTCACCGAAATCCCCCCGAGTCGAAATTTAATGTGAATGATAATGATTTGCAATACTTTGAGCGATGGCGGTCATCCGGCCCCAGGCCGCCGGACGGGCCTCGCCCGCGGTCGTGTCGGGCCTCAGCGCCCGCCGTCCGTCCCGGTCGCGCGGTGCCGATGGCCGCGGCGGGTCAGCCACCACATGCTGAAGCCGGTCGCGGCGAGGAACGCGAGCAGGAAGGCGGCGGCGTCCCAGACCCACGGGCCCCAGGCGCCGAGGATCCGGCCGCTGTGCAGATCGAGCAGCACCCGCTCGAGGGTGAGCCCGCGGCCGCGGTAGTGCTCGAGGAGCTCGGCACGCAGGGTCTCGGGAACCGCCATCGGCTGGGCCCAGTGCGTGCCGTCGCCCTCGAAGCGCCGCCAGCGCAGGAGGGCGGGGCCGAGCGCCTGGCGCCCCCGGGGCGTGCCGATCACGATGTCCCCTCCGGCGGTGCGTCCGATACCGTTGACATCCGTCGGCACCCCCTCGGCGGCGCCCATGCGCTCGACGATCTCGCCGCTCGGGGTGAGCACCACCACCCCGTCACGCACCGCGGCCACCAGCAGGTCCCCGGACGCCACGGCGCCGATGAGCGGGGGGAAGCGCCCCGCTACGGCGTGGGTGTCCACATAGAGGCGCTGGCCGAGCTGGCTCACGCGGTGCCCGCCCGCGGGGAAGGTGACGGGCCTGCCCGGAGGGGCCACCCCGTACCAATCGAGCAGCGGTCCGATCCGCACGTGACGAGTGTCCAGCGACAGGGCCTCGGTATGGTTCAGGGCCACGCCGGTGAGCGCGACGATCGCGACCACCACGGCCCCGGTCAGGCCGGCGTAGCGGTGCCAGCGAAACAGCGTGGCGAGCGTGCGGCGGCGCCTAGGACGCATGGTGGTCGTCGACTCGCCCGTCCAGGTAAAGCGCCAGACGGGCGAGCTTCTTGAGCGCGCGCACCGAGAGGGTCGCGCCGGAGATCCCGTCGATCGGCCGGGAGAGCTCGTGCTCGCCGGTCAGGGTCGCGCCCTCGAACTGCTCGGTGAAGAACGGGTGGCGCACCTCGTAGCCGCGGCTCTCACGGAAGACCAGCACCTCGATCCGCTCGATCGCGCCGGCCTCGATCGCGATCCCCACCGTGATCGGCTCGCTCTTGCCGATCTCTTCGAGAACCCAGGCGCTGCGCGCCCCGCGTCGCCAGTAGCGTACGCGCAGCGCGCGAGGCTTGTGGCCAAGGATCCGCTCGGCCGTGGCCCGCACCTCGCCCGTGAGCCACACCGCCCGGGCCTCAGGCACGCGGCCGCCGAACACCTCTTCGAGGAAGGTCTCGGGGGCTTGATAGACCTCGGCGGCCGCCGGCGGCGCGCACAGCGCCGCCGACGCGAGGCTCAGGGAGATCGCGAGGGTCGGGATTCTCAACGGAGGTGCCGCTCGAAAAGAAACGGGGCGCCCGCCGGGCGCCCCGGGCATGGTACGGCACTTAGGTTACCGGCGCCAGCGCAGGCGGGAATCCAGGCCACGTCCGGCGCCTTCTCTCAGTAGAATTGATAGCCGATCCCCAGGTTGAACCCGTCGAACTCGTCACTCCCGGCCGGGCTCGATTGGTCCTGATAGTCGGCCTTGATCACCACGTCCGGATGCGGCCAATAGTTGAGGCCCACGTCCCACTGGTCGAACTCCGTGTCCCCGCCATTGCCGGCGCGGTTGTCCCACTGACTGAACCGGGTGAAGACCCCGACGCTGGGACCGAACTTCCACGAGGGCTCGACGTACCAGCCGCTTTGCTCGTCGGCGCCGACGGCCTCGGGCCCCGAGCCGTCGAGGTCCCACATGGCGTACAAGGCCCGCAGCCCGAAGCCGCGCTGGGCGGCGCTGCCGGCGTTGTTCCAGATCGCGTGGGCCTCATAGAGCGTGGCGCCGCCGGCATTGTCGCCGCTGTCCTGAGTGATGTCCTGCTGGTACTGCAGGGCACCTGCGAGCTCGAGCCCCGGCAGACCCGTCCACTTCAGCCGCGTGGTGTAGGCGAGATCGCTGGCGTCGGCCTTGGCGGTCTTCTGGCGCCCGTCGCGAACGGCGAACCCGTCGGCCGCGCTGGTCTTCAGCCCCTCGTGCACGGCGAGGTCGTAGCTCACGCCCGGGGCGAGCTCGCCGACGAGCGCGGCGCCGCCGGCCCACCAGGTGGTCGGGATGATCTTGTTCTCGACGGGATTGCGCTCCACGCCGTAGAAGGTCGGCGGCTCGTGGGTGGGGTTCAGGATCCCCACCGGGATCAGGAACAACCCGCCCCTCGCGCGGTGACGGTCGTTGAGGTCGAACTCCACGTAGGCCTGCTCGAGCTCGACTTCCCCGGGCTCGCCGTCGCCGGAGAGGGCGTGCTCGACCTCGAGCTCGGAGTCGAAGCGCAGGTCGTCGGTGAACTCGTGCCCGAAGAACAGCACGAAGCGGTGGAAGTCGAGCATGTCGACGTCGTCCCCGCCGGCCAGCCGGTTGTCCCAGTTGTTGTAGTGCAGCTCGCCGTAGCCCCCGATATGGGTGCGTCGCTCCTTCTCGGCGCGCCCCTCGCGGGCCCGCTCGGCGACCTCCGCCGTCGCCTCCAGACGCTCCTCGAGCTGCTCGACGCGCCGCTCGAGGTCCTCGACCGTGTCCGGCTCCGCCCCGGCGACAGGGCCCGCCGTGGCCAGGATCCCCCCGGCCAGGGCGGCCCGCCATGGTCTAACGGTTCGCTCGCTCATCGCTTTTTTCTCCTGTTAGGTCCGCAATGAAAACGGGCGGGAGTGTAGCCTATGCAAGAATACGAATGCAAATACTTCGTATTTAGAATACGTATATGGAATTCTCGCAATCGATCCTGGTATCGGGCCTGGGCGGTGTTAGAATGAATCAAAGAAAACAGATCGTTAGCGCGACGAGCGCGGGAAGGGGAACACTATGGATCCGAGCACCCAGGCCGCAGGGGCGACCCCGCAGGCCGGCGCTTTCAGCGACACCCTGAGCGAGGAAGAGGTTCGGCTCACTCCGGCCGCGCGCCGGAAGCTGGCCGATATCATGGGCAGCCTGGACGAGGACGAGGCCGAGGCCGTGCGGATGTACGTCACCGGCGCCGGCTGCAGCGGGATGACCTATGGGATGACCTTCGCCGATCGACGCACCCCTTACGACTGCGTGCTCGAGGCCGACGGGGTGCGCGTGTACATCGACGCGGTGGCGCTCAATTACCTGCGCGGGGTGGAGATCGACTACCAGGAGCTCCCGGAGGGCGAGAGCTTCGTGTTCAACAACGTCTTCGCCGCCACCGGCGGGAGCGGCGCCTGCAGCGCTTGCGGCGGCGCTATGGGGTGATCCTATGGCACGCCCGGCTCGCCTCCGGGGCGCGGCGCGGCCCCGGGTTCTGCTGGTCGCGCCCCACTCGAGCTACCGCATCCCGGCCTATGTGCGGGCCGCCCGTGCGCTCGGCGGCGAGCTGCTGATCGCCTCGAAGAGCCGTTATTCCCTGGTCGGCGAGCTGGCCGCCGGGATGTACGTCGATCTCGGGGACCCGGACGCCGCCTGCGAGGCGCTCACGGCGGAGGCCCGGCGGCGCCCGATCGAGGCGGTGGTGGGCAGCGACGACGTCACCGTGGAGATCGCCAGCCGAGTCGCGGAGCGTCTCGGCCTGGCGCACAATCCGCCGGCGGCGGCCCGGCTCGCGCGGCGCAAGGACCTGGCCCGCGCGCGGCTCGCCGAGGCGGGCCTCCCCGTGCCCGAGCACCGGCGGCTGGACCTGGAGCGCGACCCGCGTCCGCAGCTCGCCGGCCTCCGGTATCCCGTGGTGCTGAAGCCCCTGGCGCTGGCCGCCAGCCGAGGGGTGATCCGCGCCAACGACTCCGAGGAGCTCGCCGCCGCCTGCGGGCGCATCCGCGCTATCCTCGCCGCCGAGCCCTTGCTCGGCGTCGGTGAGCGCCGCTACGCCCTGGCCGAGGCGTACATCCCCGGCCGGGAGGTGGCGCTGGAGGGGCTGCTCGAGGATGGCCGACTGCGCCGGCTGGCGCTGTTCGACAAGCCCGACCCGTTAGAAGGCCCGTACTTCGAGGAGACCTACTACGTGACCCCCTCCCGGCTGGAGGCGGACCCGCAGGCGCGGGTCGAGCAGCGGGTCGCCGAGGCCTGCGCCGCCTACGGGCTGGCGCACGGTCCGGTGCACGCCGAGCTCCGCGTGGACGGGCGGGAGGCGTGGGTGCTCGAGATCGCGGCGCGGACCATCGGGGGGCACTGCGGGCGGCTACTGCGCTTCGGCACCGGCTATGGGCTCGAGGAGCTGGTGCTCGCCCAGGCGCTCGGTCGGGCGGTCGATCCCGCGGGCGAGGGCGAGGCGGCGGGCGTGCTGATGATCCCGGTCCCGCGCCGCGGCGTGCTGCGCCGCGTCGAGGGCGTCGCCGCCGCGCGGCGGGTCCCTCACGTGGAAGACCTCGAGATCACGGTGCGGGAAGGGTATGAGCTCGTCCCGCCGCCCGAGGGCGATCAATACCTGGGCTTCGTGTTCGCGAAGGCCCCCACCCCCGCGGCCGCAGAGGCGGCGCTGCGGGAGGCGCACGCCTGTCTGAACGTCGTCACCGCGCCCGTGTTCCGCGTCGTCGCGAGCGCGCGGCGCGCCGGGTAACCGAGAGCGGCCGCCGGCGCGCCTACTTGGAACCGCGCGGGCGGAAGCCGGCGGGCAACCCGCCGTATTCGCCCTCGCCGAAGAAAAACCCCGCCATGTGTCTCTCGATCAGCTCTATGCTGCGCGGGTCGGCGGTGTTGAGCCCTTCCTCGTTGATGATCATCTGCAGGCGCTCGAGCCACTGCCGCCAACCCTCCTTGGAGACGTTCTCGTAGATGCGCTGTCCGAGCGCCCCGGGGTGCGGCGGCGCGTCGAGGCCCTCCGCCTCGCGCTTGAGCACCACGCACTGCACGGTCCGGGTCATGGGTGCCTCCGATTCAGAACGGCTTGACCGCGGCCAGGATCACGACCACGACCAGGACGATCGAGGGAAACTCGTTGAACCAGCGGTAGAACACGTGGCCGTGGCGATTCCGGCCTTCACGGAAGTCTTTGATTATTCTAGCACACCAGCCGTGATAGCCGGCCAGCACGGCCACCAGCGCCAGCTTGACGTGCAACCAGCCGGCGTCCGCAAGGCCGGGGACCCAGTAGGCGAACAGCAGCCAGAAGCCGAAGACCGCGGTGGCCACGCCGCCGAGGGTCATCAGGCCGAAGAGACGGCGCTCCATGACCTCCAGGCGCGCCCGCGTCGGCTCGTGCTCCTCCATGGCGTGGTAGACGAACAGCCGGGGCAGATAGAACAGCCCGGCGAACCAGGTCACCATGAAGATCACGTGAAACGCCTTGATCCACAGCACGTGTCGCAGCCTTTCGTGAACCAAAGACTACTACGATCTAACCGCCAAGCCGCCAAGAACGCAAAGTTAAAGACAGAGGAAGGATATAGAGACAACGGATAAAAGCGGGATAACTCTAATGCTCGATTACGGTGGCTCTTTTGCTGTTGGCTGTCTTCTGTAATTCATGAATTCTTCTCTGTCGTTGTCTTGGCGTCCTTGGCGGCTTGGCGGTTAGATCGTCCTTTACGAATCCGTTTCCGCGCGCGCCGCCGCGGCGGCGCGCGCGAGCATCCGATCGATCTGCGCGCGCACCCGCTCCATGTCCATCTCGCCGATCTTGTGCTTGACGATGCGCCCGTCGGGGGCGATCAGGAACGACGTCGGGGTGAGGCGGACGTTGCCGAACGCGGCAGTGGCCTCACCCTGGGGATCGAGCGCGACGGGATAAGGGATGCTCTTGCGCTCCACCATCGCCAGCACCTGATTGGGCGGGTCGTAGGGCATCGCGATGGCCACCAGCTCGAAGCCCCGCGGCGCGTAGTCGTGGTAGAGCTCGATCAGATGCGGCATCTCCTTCAGGCAGCCCGGGCAGGTGGTGGCCCAGAAGGTCACCAGCAGCGGGCGGCCGCGCAGCTTCTCGAGCGCGATCTTACGGCCCTCGACGGTGGTGACCGTGATGTCGGGCGCACGCTGAACCCCGGCGGGCGCGAGCCACACATAGGCGGCCGCCGCGAGGATCGCCACGGCCGCGACCCCCATCAGCCAGTCTCGAGGCTTCATGCTCTCGACAGTCCCCTAAGTGCCCGTTCGCCGCGCGGGTGGCGCGGCGGCACCCAGGATAAACCATTCGTCGGTCGGGCGCGTAGGGCGGGCCGGGTGGGTCCCGCGGCCCGGGTGTCAGTAACGGTAGGCGGACTCGATGTCCTGCTCCGTGAGCACGCCGTAGATGCGATTGATCCCCGGTGCGATCTGGCGCTGCGCGTAGAGGGCGCCGGCCCCGGAGCGCCGCAGGATCTCGTAGGCCTCCTGGAGATCCGACTGCACGGCGATCGGTGCGAGCTCGCGGCGCTTGGCCGGCACCTCCATCAGATCGATCTGCGCGGCCTCGCCCTTGGTCTCGAGAAAGGCGGCGAGGTCGGCGCCGGGGAGCAGGGCGCGCGGGGCGTGGTCTTCCTCGATCACGATCCAGCGTGGGCCGTCCTTCAGCACGTCGCGCGCCCGTGCGCGGTCGATGTGGCGCGGGAGCACCGCGATCCGCCGCTCTATCGCGCCGGCGACGCCGACACGGCGCAGCGACTGCAGCACCGGATCGTTGCGGTAATCGAGCCCGCGCGTGCGCATCAGCATCAGGAAGACCGACTCCTTCTTGTAGAGCTCGCTGGCGGTCAGCCCCGAGACGATGAGGGCGAGCAGCCCCGGCATGATGATATTGGGGTTGCCCGTGAGCTCGAGCATGGCGGTGAGGGCGGCCAGCGGCGCCTGCAGCGTGGCGCCCATCATCGCCCCCATGCCGACCACGGCGTAGAAGGCATCGGAAGAGACCTCGATGGGCAGCACCAGGTGAGCGATCATCCCCATGGCCCCGCCGGTCGCCGCGCCGATGACCAGCGTCGGGCCGATGAGCCCGCCCGGCAGGCCGAGACCGAGCCCTACGGTGGTGGCCACGAGCTTGACCACGATCAGGGCCCCGAGCGCCCACAGCGCCAGGTGCCCGTTCAGGGCCTCGCTCACCGTGTCGTAGCCGATCCCCATCACCTGGGGGACGGCCAGACCACACAGCCCGGTGACCAGTCCGGCGAGACCGATGGCGGTCCAAGGGGGCAGGTGCATCGCACGCCGTGTGACGACCTCGAGCAGGTGGACGAACGCGGCGGCCAGCGTGCCGATCACCAGCCCCATCACCATGATCCAGGGCAGCTCGATCAGCGTGCCGCTCTCGAGGCTGGGCACGGCGAAGGCCGGATCGGCGCCGTACACGGCCCGGGTAAGCGTGGTGGCGCAGACGGCCGCGAGGATGACCGGAGCGAACCCGGCGATGGTGTACTCCATCATCACCACCTCCATGGCGAACACCACCCCCGCGAGCGGGGTGTTGAACGACGCGGCGATCGCTGCCGCCGTTCCGCACCCCACGAGCGTGCGCACGCTGTTGTTGGGGAGCTGCAGGCTCTGGCCGAGCTGGCTGCCGCAGGCGGCGCCCAAGTGCACCGAGGGGCCCTCCCGGCCCACCGATTGTCCCGTGATGATGGCGAGCGCCGCGCCGCCGAAGTGCGCCACCGCGTTGCGCAAGGGCACATAGCCCTGGTGGTAGGCGAGGCGCTCGATCGTGTGCAGCACACCGCCGGTGCGCGCGGCGTGCGGCAGCGCCTGGTAGACCAGACCGATGGCCACGGCGCCGCCGACCGGCAGGAGGAAGCGCACCAGGGCGGGCAACCCCTCGTAGTTCTCGGGGGTGTCGCCCGGCAGCATCAGGCCCTGCACGTTCTCGATCAGCTGGCGGAACGCGATGATCACCGCGCCGGCGAGCAGGCCGGAGACGATGCCCAGGGCGGAGAGCTGGGGCAGCGCGGCGCCGCCGGCCAGCCGCAGACGGAGATGCTCCAGCCTGCGCCTGCCGCTCCGCCGGACGCGTCGCCACAAGCCCATGAATTCATTATGCCAGATGGGCGAATGCCGTCGGACGTATAGCGAGCGAGCAAGGAGATCTGATACATCAGAATATAACGACTTGCTGTTTGACCGATATATGGTGTTCGGTTAGGGTTCGTCGTCACATCACCTTCGCGCCGCCCGGTCGATGCGGGGCCGGGCGTCCGCCGAATAACAAGAACAACGAGCGTATCCATCGAACCTTAAAGCGGCCTCGGCCGCTTTCGTTTTCTGTGCGATTCGCGCGCCCGGCGGCGGCCGTGCGCTTTGTGCGCGCATCGCTCGCCCCTTAAGATACTGAGGTCCCGGAGGCACCGGGACTTACGGCACATTGGTGATTTCGATGATCAACATCGGCATCGTCGGGGGCAGCGGATACACGGGCGCGGAGCTGCTGCGGCTGCTCGCCGCGCACCCCTCGGTCGTGCTCGAGGTCGTGACCTCCCGCGCCGCCGCCGGCCGCCCCGTCGGTGAAATGTTCCCCCATCTGCGGGGTCACGTGGATCTGGAGTTCAGCGCCCCGGATGCCGCGCCGTTGCGAAACTGCGACCTCGTGTTCTTCGCCGCGCCCAACGGCACCGCGATGACGCTGGCGCCCGAGCTGCTCGAGTCGGGCGTGCGGGTGATCGACCTGGCCGCGGATTTCCGGTTGCGTGACCCCGCGGTCTGGCAGCGCTGGTACGGGACCCCCCATGTCTGCCCGGCGCTGCTCGAGGAGGCCGTCTATGGGCTGCCCGAGCTCAATCGGGATGAGATCCGCGAGGCGCGCCTCGTGGCGAATCCGGGCTGCTATCCTACGGCTGTGATCCTGGGGTTCCTGCCGCTGCTCGAGCTCGGGGCGGTCGACACGGGGCGGCTGGTGGCCGATGCCAAGTCGGGCGTCAGCGGGGCCGGGCGCAAGGTGAGCGAGTCGTTGCTGATGGGTGAGGTCGGCGAGAGCTTCAGCGCCTATGCGGTCGGCGGCCACCGCCATCTTCCGGAGATCCTGCAGGGCCTCGCCGCCACCGGCGTGGCGCCCGGGCTGGTGTTCGTTCCCCACCTGCTGCCGATGATCCGCGGGATACACGCCACGCTCTACGCGCCGCTCGTCGTCGCCGGTCTCGATCTGCAGGCCGTCTTCGAGCGGCGCTACGCCGACGAGCCGTTCGTCGACGTCCTGCCGGCCGGCGCCCACCCGCAGACCCGCAGCGTGCGCGGCAGCAACCTGTGCCGGCTCGCCGTCCATCGGGCGCCCGACAGCGACAGCGTCGTGGTGCTCTCGGTGATCGACAACCTGGTCAAGGGCGCGGCGGGCCAGGCCGTGCAGAACATGAACCTGATGTGCGGCCTCGACGAGACCGCGGGGCTCATGCATATCGCCCTGCAGCCCTGAGGCGGCGGCCGCGATTTTGTGATGCACGCCCGTGACAAAGCGGGCGAAGTTCAAGTAAAAGGCACGGAGGGCGAAAAAACAACAGTGGGCAGACCTGCGTCGCAGCTCGTCGTACGTTCTCACCGACCATGGATACGCTGGGCGCTGGCGCTGCTGATCCCCGCCGCGGTGGGGGGCGCCGCCTGGCTCGGCTTCGATTATGGGCAATCGCGGGCGGGCTTCGACCGCGCCGATGCGAGGGCGCGGATCCACCGGCTCGGGGCGCGCATCGAGGCCCTGGAGGCCGGGAAAGAGCGGCTGAGCCAGCGGGTGGTGATGCTGGAGCGGGCGGCGGAGGTCGATGCCGAGGCGTATCAGGAGGTGAAGCGGACGGTGGGCGAGCTGCAGGCGCGGCTCGCCGAGCAGCGCAAAGAGCTCACCTTCTACCGCAATATCGTCTCGCCGGCGACCTACAGCGCGGGGCTGCACATCGAGAGCTTCGGCCTCGCCGCCCGGGGCGGCGCCCGGGTCTTCGACTACAAGCTGGTGCTGATGCAGGTGGCGAAGAATTACCGCACGGCTCAGGGGCAGGTCGAGATGACGATCGAGGGCAGCGGCGAGGACGGCCTGGTCGCCCTCGAGATGAAGGACGTCGACGTCGAGGAGAACGGCAAGCGGGCGTATGCGTTCAAGTACTTTCAGACGCTGGAGGGGCAGCTGCGGTTGCCCGAGGGCTTTGCACCCGAGCGCGTGCAGGTGCGGGTGACGCCGCGCGGCAAGCGAGAGGCGGCGTTGGAGCAGACCTACGACTGGTCCGAGGTGATCGGTTGAGGAGGGCATGCTATGTGGGGTCAACAGAAGAAGCGCAGAAACGGCAGCATCGACACGTTGGTCGGTAAGAACACCGAGGTCCACGGCGACATCCACTGCAACGGCGGGCTGCACATCGAGGGTCGGGTCAAGGGGAACGTGACCGCCGAGGACGGCTCCGACGCGGTGCTGACGCTGAGCGAGCACGGCAGCATCGAGGGCGAGGTACGGGTGCCCCATGTGGTGCTGGACGGGACCGTGGTGGGCGACGTCCACGCCGCCGAGCGGATCGAGCTCGCCGGCCGCGCGCGGGTGACGGGCAACGTCTACTACAACCTCATCGAGATGGCCATCGGAGCGGAGGTCAACGGCAGCCTGGTCCACCAGACCGAGCACCCGCGGCCGATGCTGGCGCACGCGCGCGGCGAGCGGGAGGAACCGGCGCCCGTGGGCGAGGCCATGGCGCATGGGCCGGGGGAATAATTGACCCTCCGGCTGGGAGAATGATAGGTTAACCTCATTCATCCGCAGGGTCCGGCAAGGCACGAGAGTTTCGGAGTGGACGCCATGAATGAGGTTACCGAGCAGGCGCACGACGCCACCGAGATGCCGCCTCCGTTGCTGTTCACCGATGCGGCGGCGAAAAAAGTCAAGGAGCTCATCGACGAGGAGGCGAACCCGAACCTCAAGCTGCGGGTCTTCGTCACCGGCGGGGGCTGCTCGGGGTTCCAGTACGGATTCACCTTCGACGAGAATGAGCAGGACGGCGATACGCGGGTGGAGAACTACGGCGTCACGCTGCTCATCGACCCGATGAGCTTCCAGTACCTGACCGGCGCCGAGATCGACTATACGGAAGGGCTCGAGGGCGCCCAGTTCGTGATCCGTAACCCCAACGCCAGCACCACCTGCGGCTGCGGCTCGTCGTTCAGCGTCTAGGTCCGCGGCAGACGTCGAATGCGTTGCGAAGGGCGCCCGAGGGCGCCCTTTTCGTTTCGTTGCCGTTCGGTCCCTGCGCGCTTGGGTTGTCGACGCAGAGATCGCAGAGGCGCAGAGGACGCAAAGGCAAGGGCAAGGGCAAATAACACCTTGCAGACAACAGACAGAAGATTACCGCGGAAGGCCATCGGTGTAGCCCGGATGCAGGCCCGAAAAGGGGTCCGAAAAGGGGTCAGTACCCTTTTCTCGAAAAGGGTACTGACCCCTGTTTGCCTTTTTGGATCGAGAAGGGCGCCCTTCGTGTTTGTGTCCCAGGCCGGCTTTAGCACGGCTCCGAGTTTTGTTTTTCTCCCCTAGCGCCTAGTAACTAGTTACTCGCGCAGTAGACCGCCCCCAGCACCGCCGGGTGTCTCGCGCCTGTGACGCTCGGCAGATTCCCCGGCCGCCCGGCCACGGTCTCCCGGGCGAGCCATGCGAAGGCGACCGCCTCCACCCATTCGGCGGGCAGGCCGTGCGCGTCGGTGGGCTCCACCACGCGCGGGGCGAGGTGGCCGGTCAACCGCGCGAGCAGCCGCGCGTTGCGCGCCCCGCCGCCGCACACCAGGAGCCGCGCGGTTGAGGGCGCGTGGCGCTCGATCGCGCGGGCCACGCTCACCGCGGTGAGCTCGCACAGGGTCGCCTGGGTCTCCGCAGGCGCCGGCTCGCGTCCGGCCAGGGATCGCCGCAGCCACTCGAGGTTGAAGTGCTCGGGGCCGGTGCTCTTGGGCGGCGCCTGCGCGAAGTAGGGGTCGTCGAGCAGACGCTTGAGGAGCGCCGGCTGCACCCGGCCGGAGGCCGCCCACGCCCCCCCGGCGTCGTACGCCTCGCCCCGCTGATCGCGCACCCAGGCGTCCATCAGCGTGTTGCCGGGGCCGGCATCGAAGCCGACGACCGGTGATGCCGGGTCGCAGGGCAGCACGGTGAGATTGGCGATGCCGCCGAGGTTCAGCACCGCGCGGTCTTCCTGCCCGCTGCGCCAGAGCGCGGCGTGCAACGCCGGGGCGAGGGGCGCCCCCTGGCCGCCCGCGGCGAGGTCGCGGCGGCGGAAGTCGGCGACCGTGGTGATTCCGGTGAGCTCGGCGACGGTGCTCGGGTCCCCGATCTGCAGCGTGAAAGGGGGCGCGGCCCCGGGCCGGTGTCGGATCGTCTGGCCGTGGCTGCCGATCGCCCGGACCGTCGCGGCCGAGACCCCCGCCCGCTCGAGCAGGCCGGTCGCCGCCCGGGCGAGCAGCCGGCCCAGCTCGACGTCGAGCCGGCCGAGAGTCTCGATCTCCTCGGGGGCGGCACCCCCCGCCAGCGCTCGCAGCGCCTCGATCAACGTCCCGTCCAGCGGCAGGCTGTGGGTGGCGCGCACCTGCGGCTCGTCGCCGCCGAAGGCCACCAGCGCGGCGTCGACGGCGTCCATGCTGGTCCCGGACATCAGGCCGATGTAGTAGTGCGCGTCGGACACGAGCGGGGTTCCGTATCGTAGGCGTGCGGTCTGGCGCGATTGTACCGCCGACAGGGCCCGCGACGCCGACCGCGACCGGTGCAGGCCGCCCCTACCGCTCGTCCTTGAGAGCGAGCTGGGTGCGCTTGATGGTCTCGAGCTGGGCGAGCCGGCGCTCGGCGAGCGGCTCGAACTCCGCGCGGTAACGCTCGGCGAGGGGTCGCGCAGGCGCGAGCTTCACGCGCAGGGGATTGCGATGCACGCCGTTGACCCGGAACTCGTAGTGCAGGTGCGGGCCGGTGGCGAGGCCGGTGCTGCCGACGTAGGCGATGGTCTGGCCCTGGCGGACGTGCCGTCCGTGGCGCGTGCCGCGCGCATAGCGCGACAGGTGGGCGTATACGGTGGTGTGGCGCGTGCCGTGCTGGATCATCACCACTTTGCCGTACCCGCCCTTGCGCCCGACATGGACGACCTTGCCGTCCCCGGTTGCCTTGACCGGGGTGCCGGTGGGCGCCGCGTAATCCACGCCCTTGTGCGCACGGATGCGGTTCAGAATGGGGTGGCGGCGGCCCCGGCTGAAGCGTGAGCTGATGCGGGTGAACTCCACCGGCGTGCGCAGGAATTCCTTGCGCATGTTGTGGCCGTCCGGGGTGTAGTAGTCGGTCTTGCCGCGGCCGTCCTCGAAATAGATGGCCTGCACGGCGCGGCCCTGATTGATGAACTCCGCGGCCAGGATCTTGCCGTCGCGCAGCTTTTCCCCGTCGAGGTAGTGCTCCTCGTAGAGCACGGCGAATTGGTCCCCGCGGCGGATATCGAGCGCGAAATCGATGTCCCAGCCGAAGATCGTGGCCAGATCCATCGTCAGCCGCGTGGAGAGCCCCGCCTCCCGGGCCGCGGTGAACAGCGAGTGCTCGATGGTCCCCGCCGCGTAGGTCAGGCGTACCTCGGGCTCACGCTCCACGAGCTGGTGCTGGAAGCCCTCTTCGCCCCGACGCGCGACCACCAGCCGCCTCAGCCCATCGAGCTCGTACACCATCTCCTGGAGCTGCCCCTCCGGGTCGATCTGCAGCCGCAGGGTATCGCCGGGGTGGATGCGTCGCAGCAGCCCGGTGTCCCCGCCCAGCTCGAGGATCCGGTGGAGCGTGGCTCGCTCGAGGTCCAGACGGTCGAAGATCCCGGCCAGGCTGTCGCCGCGGCCGACCGTGACGCGCCGCCACTGCGCCTCATCCTTCTTTGCGGCCGCCTCCGCCTCGCTCGCGGCGCGCCCGCCCGGCGCCGGGACGGGATCGCGTCGGATCTGGCCCGGCAGAGGAAGCGGCACCGTGCGCCGCGCCTCTTCTTGGAGCGGGGCCTTGAGGGCCGGCTCCACGGGCTCGAGCCGGTCACGGATGGCGCCGGCCTTCTCGGGGGTGGCGCCGATCAGCCCGACCAGGGCGAGAACCAGCAGGAGCGCCGAGACCCAATGCCAGTGGCGGAGTCGACGGCGGGTGAGTCCGGGATCCAGCGGGGCAAGATTGTAGTCCCGTTTAAAGAAGGACGGGTAATCCATGGAATTTCTTCTATTAATCCCCGAGGTTAAACTTAGTCGGGCGGGGGCTCGCAGTCAACGACGGGAATCACAGTCTGTGGCCGGGCCATGGGGATCGGGTGGTGGTGGCCCCCGGGGCGGTGCCGGCCCGTGGTGGGGCGTGCCGCGCTGGATTTTTCACACCGCCTTTCTTATGGTCTGCGACCCGTCCCCGCGAGAGGGCTGACGATGGCAACGGTCCCCGAGGCGCTTGCGGTCATCCGCCGCGGCGCCGACGAGATACTGCGTGAGGATGAGCTCGCGGACAGGCTCGCGCGGGGGCGTCCGCTGCGGGTGAAGGCGGGCTTCGACCCGACCGCGCCCGACCTGCATCTCGGCCACACGGTGCTGCTTAACAAGCTGCGCCAGTTCCAGGACCTCGGCCACGAGGCGATCTTTTTGATCGGTGATTTCACCGGGATGATCGGCGACCCCTCCGGGCGCAACGTCACGCGCAAGCCGCTGACCCGTGACGAGGTGATCGAGAATGCCCGCACCTACGAGCAGCAGATCTACAAGGTGCTGCAGCCCGAGCGCACCCTGATCATGTTCAACTCGAGCTGGATGGGGGAGATGAGCGCCGCTGACCTGATCCAGCTCGCCGCCAAGCACACCGTGGCGCGCATGCTCGAGCGCGACGACTTCCACAAGCGCTACACGCAGGGGCAGCCGATCGCCATCCACGAGTTCCTCTACCCCCTGGTCCAGGGCTACGACTCGGTCGCGCTCGAGGCCGATGTGGAGCTCGGCGGCACGGATCAGAAGTTCAATCTGCTGGTCGGTCGCCAGATGCAGGCCGCCTACGGGCAGGAGGCTCAGGTGATCCTCACCATGCCGATCCTCGAGGGGCTCGACGGGGTCCAGAAGATGTCCAAGTCGCTCGACAACTACGTCGGCATCACCGAGCCGCCCGAGGAGCAGTTCGGCAAGCTCATGTCGATCTCCGACGAGCTGATGTGGCGTTACTTCGAGCTGCTGTCGCTGAAGCCCGAGGAGGAGATCACGGGCTTGCGGCGGGAGGTCGAGGCCGGCGCCAACCCGCGCGACATCAAGTACCGCCTGGCCGAGGAGCTGGTGGCGCGCTTCCACAGTGAGGCCGAAGCCCGCCGGGCCAAGGAGGCCTTCATCGCCCGCTTTCAGAAGAGGGCTCTGCCGGAGGACATCCCGGAGAAGACCCTCAGCGCCGAGTCGGGCGCGCTGAGCCTAGCGGTCCTGCTGCGCGAGGCGGGGCTCGCCAAGAGCTCCTCCGAGGCATTGCGGCTCATCGCGCAGGGGGCGGTGCGGGTCGACGGCGAGCGCGTAGCGGACGGCGCGCGCGAGATCCCCGCCGGCAGCACGCACGTGTTTCAGGTCGGCAAGCGCCGGGTGGCCCGGGTGTCCGTGCGTTAGGCCCGCCGTGCCGTTGTATCGGGCCGCCCTCCCGGCCGGGAGGCGCCGCCCCGGGGCGCCGGCCGGAGGGCCCGGCGGTTTTCCGCAAACCCATCCGGAACCCGTGCTCCGGGGCGGCGCCGGAATGGATGGAGCGGATTCAGGGCGCCGATGCCGTGGCGCCGACCGTCACTGGCGGGACTAGAGGGGCTTGTATACTTGACAAACCCAATCTTTTGTATAATAATTAAATAAGGAAAGGTTGATCGTTGCTTGAATTGACCGCTCCTTACTTTCAATACGCTGATAAGGCTAGGGAATACTTGGAGGCCCTACGTTGGCCGGACGGCGTTGCGTGCCCTCACTGTGGGGCTCAGAGGAAAGCATACCCGATCAAGGGCAAGAATATCCGTCCCGGCGTCTACAAGTGCGGGAGCTGTAGAAAGCAATTCACGGTGACGGTCGGGAGCCTGTTCGAGCGGTCCAAGGTGCCGCTGAACAAGTGGCTGATGGCGGTGCACCTCATGAGCGCCGGCAAGAACGGCGTTTCGAGCCACCGGCTCCGTGAAATATTAGGGATTTCTTATAGAACGGCCTGGCTCATGAGCCGTCGGATTCGGAGGGCGATGCATGAGCCGGGGTTTACTTCTGAGCTTGGCGGTGGAAACGGGGCCGTTAAGGGCCTCGGGCGGGGACCGAGCCGGCAGAGGCGGGATGGGACGGCCGACCGGGATCGGAAGGATGAAGGGTCGGACCCGAATCCGCCGGGATTTGAAGAATTGGTCCGGCGGATGCTGAATACTCCGCCGAAGCCGGACCGGCAGTCGAAAAAGAACCAGAAGGACGAGGGTGGGCAGCGGCTCCGCCCGCCGCGGAGGTCAGCTATCGGCTAGCTACGTGCGCTTCCTTGGGGCTCGCCGAGAACGCCGAAGAACGGTCACCGTCTTGCGATCCTGCGGGGCGTCCTCCAGGAGGGGACGCGGTCCGCTGGCGGGGGTCCAAGCCGGGTTGACCGCCCGCGGCGGGGTCGTATAATGCGCGGGCGCCGGGCGGCCTCGCCAGGGCCTCTTCAGGCCCGGTGGGACGGGGAAAAATCCCGCGCCTCAGCCTGTTGACCGGGCCCCGGCCGGGGTTATAATGGTGGGTCTCGGCTGGGCGCAGACCCGGCGGCTCTTTAACAACTCGGATTAGGTGACTTGTGTGGGCGCTCGCGCCGAGCCTTGCGAACGGCAAGAGTTTCGACGTGAGTGGCCTCGGTTAACCTGAGGTGCTTCGTCGAGCCAGCAATCCTTCAGTTTGAACTGAAGAGTTTGATCCTGGCTCAGGTTGAACGCTGGCGGCATGCTTAACACATGC
>JABAHQ010002918.1_pt2 | contig 48633 bp, 47 predicted proteins | sample 7062091 | NCBI WGS metagenome assembly JABAHQ01 (sample SAMN14534359, study PRJNA622989) | marine sediment metagenome | biome: marine biome [ENVO:00000428]; feature: marine pelagic biome [ENVO:01000023]; material: deep marine sediment [ENVO:00002113] | place: India: Gulf of Kutch | collected... | reverse complement strand
CGGCGTCCACTAAAAAGCCGTGTTCTTTCTGTTCCGACTGAGTGGATTGGGTTTTCTCCTGCTGAGTATCTTGCTTCTTTTCCGACGTCTTGTGTTCAGTTCGTCCCTTAGTTGAGTCTTGATTTTTTTTAGAAGTTGTATCTGACATATCGATCTCCCTTTAATTTTATATTTATATGATTTAGAATTCTAATTCAATAGTTTCTTAAATTAAGTAGCTTGTTTTTTAGCACGAAGAGATTTGCCAAGGAAAAACAAAACCACCACGGCGACGAGAACCAGGATAATGATAACACTAATAGAAATAGACCAGGTCCGAACGCTTTCGGCTCTTCTTTCCGCTGCATCTGCTCTCTTTTTTAAAAGCTCCTCCCGTTGCTTTGCCAGAGCTTCTTGCTGTTTGGCGATACTTAATTTTTTCTCTGCAACTTCTTTGGATAACTGGGCGAGCTTTCCGCTTTCAGCTATTTGCGCCTGATCCTGCCTCTTTTGAGCCATTTCTTCCTGTTGATGGCGAGTTTCCTCTAAAACCCGGGCTTCCTGTTCGGATACCTTGGCTTCTTCCTTTTCTAATGCGGCTTTTTCGGACTCTAATCGCGCAATATCATCGCCTTCTAAAGAGGCAATCTGTTGATCAAGTTTTGATACCTTCTCTGACAATCTTTTTTGCGCTTCTTTTAGTTCTTTCTTCTGTTCCGATAGCAGCGTTTCTTTATCCGCCAACCGTAATTTGTCCTGGTTTAATCTTTCCAGTTCTTCAGAGATAAAGTTCTCTAAGACTTCTTTTTTGTTATATTTATCCTGAACGCTGGCAAGCAATGCTTGTTGACGATTTTCAATTTTCTGGATCCAATCCTTAGAATTTTGAACCGCAAACTTTGCTTTCCTCAATTTATCCTGCTCAATTTTAATCTCATTTTCAATCTGCGCTATTTTGAGATCAATCTGCTCACTTTCGCTCTCTGGCGCATTCTTAATAATTCTTGTTTCTGATTTTGATATAATTCCTTCTCATCTTCCAAAACTTCGATTTTCTTCTTTGCTATTGAAATCCTTTTTTCATTTAAGGGAATTTTCTTCTGCTCTGCAAGTTTTTCTTTTTCTAATTCATCAAGTGTTAGATCGATTTCCTTTACACCGGTTCGTACTGTTTCTTCAGCCTGCTTTTTTGTCTTCGAAACATATTTCTCTTGCTGCGCTAAACTATCTTTTTGATCGGATAAATTAGCCAACTGTTGTTCCATCATATTCAGCGAATCTCGTACAGCAGTAATATCTTGCATCAGCTTTTGCTTCTCTGCTTCTAACTCATTTATTTTTTCCTGCCGTTTCTCTTCGGAAAATTTCTCCTTCTCTTCTTCAAACTTTTCTCTCCGGGCATCGAACTCGTTTAACCGCTGCTCTAACTCATCCTGTCTTGCCCGAATCTCCCTCTGCGTTGATCTCAATGAATCCTCAGTTCGTTCCATTTCTGCAATCAGACTACGCAATTCCTGTTTTTCTTGTTTTAGACTTTGTTCTTGTTCCTCAAGCAACTTGTTTACTTCCTTTTGTTGATCCTCTGTAGAACAGCTCACCATAAACATGGCTGCGAGCAATAAGGCAATTGAACGTTGTTTAATTTTATAAAAATACATCGTGTTGTACCTCCGTTAATGATTAATTGATTAAAATTTTCTTATAAACTTCTTCTGAATTATCGCTTAAAAAGGTTATCCATGATTTGCTCCATTTCCTCAACTTCGACTTTCCCCAAATAACGTCTAATTATTTTTTGGTCCCTCAAAATGATTAATACAGGAGTACCGTTTACTTTATACAGCTTTTGGGTGGGATCTGCCACATCATAATTAACTTCCTCTAATACAATTTTTGACAATCGGGCATATCTGTCTACCAATTCCCAAATCGCGATTCTGGATCTGATGCTTTCCGGATTAAAATTACTGTAGAACAAGATCAATTTTATATATGGATTCTCAGTCATTTATTTAAACGGCTTTCTTTCATGATGGCCACGAAACTAAATTCGCTTGGTTGCCTTACGGTTTCAACACATCAGTTCAGGCAGCTATGCATACTAAACGGCAATGAAAGGTAATCTGGTAATGCAATTCTTCTGAATTCTGATCTAAAAACGCTAAACAGATGGTCTCTATATTCAATTAGTATGCCACTAAATTTGACAAATTAGCGGAAGTTCACTGAGGAGGAATTTCAGCAAGATTAAGTGGTTAACTCACTGAAAATATATAATTTATAATAAAAAGTATTTTAATTACTTTAATGAAACAAATATTTAAAACGTTGCAACGTTTTGTCGCCAATCCAATTTGTTGCGACAAAAACTGAAAATGTTGCAACATAATAATCAATTTGTCTTTGATTCACTCTGCTAGAAAACGGCTGTTACTATTTTGCAATAATTGGGTTATAAAAGTGGGGAGATATTTAGGCAGACAACAATTTTTAAATAGCCAAAAGCATTTCTACTAAATATGGCACTTCAACCTATTGCTTACAAATTTTATCCATCGATTTAATCAATCGGTTTTTTTCCAAAATTTTTATCAACACGGAATTCACGCATTTTTCGCCATAATGATGATCTATGTATACCCAACATCTCAGCCGCTTTGGCCCGGTTTCCGTGAGCCGCCAGCAATGCTCTCTTTATTTTCTCTTCTTCATCGCTCAAACTCTCTTCTGGGAGTGGTAGAGGAGTGCCATTTACCTCGGCGTGGCGAATATCTGCTGGCAAATGTTTCATTTCCAGTAAATTGCCAGTGGTTAAAATATAGGCATGTTCAATAGCATTTTCTAACTCGCGAATATTTCCCGGCCAAAAATAATTCATCAATATTTCTTTTGCTGCCGGAGACATTCCTACAATATTCTTGTTGTAGAAATTATTTAATCGGTTGATAAAGTAATCTACCAGCAGTGGAATATCTTCCCGTCTTTCTCTCAAAGGAGGAAGGTTCAATTGCATAACTTTCAATCGATAGAACAAATCTTCTCGAAATTCACCCTTAGAAACCAGTTCGCCTAAATCCCGATTGGTTGCCGATATAATGCGAACATCTACCGGGATTCTTTGGGTAGAGCCCAGTGGTTCAATTACTCTCTCCTGCAAAACCCGCAACAATTTAACCTGAACATCCTTTTGTAAGGTTCCCACCTCATCCAAAAAGAGCGTGCCGCCATCTGCTACTTTAAATCTGCCCATTCTGCTGGCAACCGCGCCGGTAAATGCTCCCTTAACATGTCCGAACAGCTCGCTTTCAATCAGGCTGCCAGGCAGCGCAGAACAGTTGACAGGAACGAAAGGTTTGTTTTTTCGGGGACTAACGCTATGAATCGCTCTGGCAATCAATTCTTTCCCGGTTCCGGTTTCTCCCATAATGAGCACGGAGGTGTTATACTGCTTAATCGACTCAATTAAAGCATAGATATTTCTCATCGATTCCGATCTGCCGATAATCTCCCCATAGCGATCCATTTGCAGGGCAATTTTACGGAGCCTCGTGGTTTCTGAGACGTCATGCAAAATCAAAACGATTCCGGTATCCGAACTGTTGACCTCTTCAATAATGGCAGTGCTTACTAAATACGATGTGACTTCTCCGTCGGGCGAGACAAATTCGAGAGTGTAATTGCGTATGCCTTTGCGGGTTCGAGCGGTTTCCTCTAGCACCTCCAGCAAGCCGGGAATTTTTTCTTTGAAAACTTTGAATGCCTTTTTACCGATAATTTTTGAAGAAGATAACTGCAGCATTTCGCATATCGCTTTATTGGCCGTGGCAATGTTCATCTCCGCATCCAGAATGGCAACAATCCCGTCCGGCAGACTATCAAATACGGTTTTTAACTCATTAAACTTCTGGACATATTCATTTAAGGTAGACGAATACTTTTCTTTCCCCGGGGAAGAATTTTCAGGCATTTTCTCACTTCCTGCTACAAATATTTGCTTTTAATATAGCTTATTGATTCTTGGTAATCAAATACTTAGGAAAGGATAATAGGTGAGTTGCTCTTGCTTGTTAGTTTCCTAAAACTTAAATAGCAGATTTTAATCCACCTCCCAGGTATCTCCGGTCAAGAGCAGTTGCTTTATATCGCCAACGCCTTTTTTCTCGGTGACCAGCTTCATCTGTTCTTGAAAAGTTTCGTTATAAATATCTTTATCAATCGCCTGAAACACGCCAATCGGAGTGGGTAAATCGGAATCTTCTGTCATCTTAGACAATACATAGGGATACAAGCCATTGGTGGTTTTCTCGGTATGCACGATTGCCGTATCATCTTTAGACGCATTGTCTGCGGTGTTAACTTTCTCTAATTTCCAGTCTTTCATTCGCAGCGCATAGTTTTGTTCTTTTCCGTAAATGAGAGGTTGCTCATCTTGTAAATATAGCAGATGCTCTAATTTGGTGGATGCATCGGTTAAATCCTGAAAAGCGCCGTCATTAAAAATATTGCAATTTTGATAGACTTCCACAAACGAACATCCCCGGTGTTCAGCCGCCCGCTTGAAAATATGTGCCATGTGCTTGGTGTCCCGATCGATTGTTCTGGCCACAAAGCTGGCGCCACCACTTAATGCCAGTGAGAGTGGATTAAAAGGTATATCCAGCGAGCCATAGGGAGTCGTTTTGGTGACCTTTCCCACCGGGGAGGTGGGAGAATACTGCCCCTTGGTAAGCCCGTATATTTGGTTGTTGAATAAGACAACATTTACATCCATATTTCGGCGGAATATATGGAGCAAATGATTACCGCCGATGCTGAGTCCGTCGCCGTCACCGGTTATTATCCAGACCGACAATTCCGGATTCGCCAGCTTGATTCCGGTTGCAATGGTCGGCGCACGGCCGTGAATGGTATGAAACCCGTATGTATTTAAATAATACGGAAATCGACTGGCACAACCGATTCCGGAAACGAAGACAAATTTTTCCCGAGGAATCCCCAAGTCTGGCAACACTTTTTTCATCTGGGCCAAAATCGCATAATCGCCACAACCCGGACACCAGCGCGGATCCTGATCGGAGGCATAGTCCTGTTTGCTCTGTTTAGCAATTCTATTTTCAACTGGAATTTTGTCAGACATTATTTACTCCTCAATCAATTTTTCAATCGCAGCTTTTAAGTCTTTGGCTGCTAACGGTTGGCCTTTTACGCGATTGAAACCAACCGCATCAACTAAATATTCATTACGGATAATATTTCGCAATTGTCCCATATTAATTTCAGGAACGATGATTTTCTTAAATTTGTGAATAAATTGAGCCAGATTTTGAGGGAGCGGATTTATCCATCGCAGGTGATAAAAGGAGACTGCCTTAGCTTCTTTTTGTAGTTGTTCCACCACTGTTAAGACTGTACCATAGGTACTCCCCCAGCTGATTACCAATACCTCGCCTTCGGGATTTCCATAAATAGAAGGATCTTCCAGGAAATTACCGACTCGTTTGATTTTTGCCGCTCTGAGCTGGGTCATCTTATGATGGTTGTCCGGATCATAAGAAACATTTCCGGTAATGTCTTCTTTTTCCAATCCACCGATGCGATGTTCAAATCCCTGAATGCCGGGGAGTGCCCATTTGCGCGCCAACGTCTTTTCGTCCCGGTGGTACGGAGCAAATTCACCTTCTTCTTGTGGAAGCGGGAGTTGAATCGCCGGTAACTCATCGGTATTGGGAATTTTCCAGGGTTCGGCGCCGTTTGCCAGGTAGACATCAGACAATACCAGCACGGGTGTCATGAATTTTATGGCAACTCTTACCGCCTCATAAGCTACTTTAAAACAGTCGGACGCACTTCTGGCTGCCACCACCGGCAGAGGGGCTTCTCCACTTCGACCGTACATGGCCTGTAACAAATCAGCCTGTTCGGTCTTTGTGGGGAGCCCGGTGCTCGGTCCGCCTCTCTGAATATTAATGACAACCAACGGTAACTCCGTCATCACAGCAAATCCTATAAACTCTGATTTTAAGGCAACACCTGGCCCACTGGTTGTTGTAACCCCGAGGTCTCCGGCAAAAGAAGCGCCCAGAGCAGAACCAATGGCTGCGATTTCATCTTCCGCCTGAAAACTTTTCACGCCAAAATTTTTGTGGATAGACATGTATTGCAAAACATCGCTTGCGGGGGTAATGGGATAGCTTCCATAAAAAATATTACTACCGGCTTTTTGACTGGCCGTGATGAGACCCAGGGCAAGCGCTTCATTACCGGTAATCTGCCTGTAAATACCGGGTTCAATTCTGGCCTTAGGGACATGATAAGAGGAGACGAAAATTTCGGTTGCTTCCGCATAATTACGGCCGGCTTTTAAGACCCGGCTATTGGCTTCCCACCACACCGGTTTATTGGCAAACTTTTTAGCGATCCAATCCAGGGTAGGTTCGATCGGCCTTCCAAACATCCAGTAAACCATTCCCAGTGCAAAAAAGTTTTTGCATCGTTCTTTTTCTTTATGGGATAATTCTGAATCTTCCAGGGCATCTTTGGTTAAGCGTGATATTTCAACCGGAAAAATCTGGTAACCTTCCAGATATCCGTTTTCAAGCGGATTCTCGCTGAATTGAGCCATTTTCAAATTGCGATTGGTAAACGCATCGGTGTTGACAATGACAATCCCATTTTGCTTTAAATATCGCAAACTGGCCTTTAGCGCAGCCGGATTCATTGCCACCAACACATCGGCTTCGTCGCCAGGCGTATGCACTGCCCGGCTGCTAAATTGTATTTGAAAGCCGGAAACGCCATAAAGAGTACCGGCAGGCGCACGGATTTCGGCCGGAAAATCCGGCAATGTGCTCAAATCATTTCGTGCTAAGGCAGTTGCCCGGGTAAATTGATTCCCGGTCAATTGCATCCCGTCACCGGAATCCCCGGCAAAGCGTATTGTAACTCTATCGAGTTGTTTTGTCTCTTTCATAATGAATATCCCTCTTCATGCATCACCGAATTATCCAAAGTTATACGAAATCAATACAGATGCAAGGAAAGTTAAAATGCTTTCCCATTGAGTGATGTTATTCTTCCTACAAAAACTGAAAAAGGTTTTTAGTTAGTTCTGAATAAAACTTACTCGTGGTCAGAACGGTTTAAATACATCCCACTGATGCCATTAATTCAAAAGTATAATGAAAATATTTATAAGGTGAGCTAAATTTGGTTCTCGCAAAGTTTCGTATAAACATACAAAATAAGGTATATTTATTTATCCTCGGATTTGGGGTCTTTTTTAAACATTTGAGCGGCTTTTTTCAAATCATCCGCGCTAGCATCACTCGCACGAATATTTTCCTTTTTAATCCTTTCGTACACTTCTTCACGAAAGATTTGTATATCTTTGGGGGCTTCAATTCCAATTTTCACTTGCTTTCCATCGATTTCTACCACGGTGACTTTGATCTCGTCACCGATATTGATGGACTCACCTAACCTCCTTGTTAAAACTAACATAAAATCACCTCGTTTATTTAGTTTTTACAATTTACGGAAAATAGCAACTAATGTCAACACTGATAATTGTAATTTAATGTACTTATCACTATTCCCATAACATCAAATGTAATAAAATTAAACGATTATAATGAAAATATATTAATTATTTTTTATAATAATCAAGTATTATTTTTTTGCAATAAGATTTTAATGTGTGATTTGAGTCACACTGGATACCGAAACAAAAAAAGGAAGGTATGAGCGGCCTTCCTTTTTTATCCACCTTTTATGTTATTGAATTTAGTTAGTCTGAGGAATTCTCCTGTTTCTCCTCAAATTTGCCTACAATAACTTTGCTTGGTCTTAACAATTTATCTTTCAGCTTAAAGCCTTCTTGAAAGACGTCTAAAATTATATCATGCTGCTTTTTATCGTTAATCGGTTGCATCATTAACGCTTCATGAATCTGAGGATCAAATGGCTTCCCTGATGATTCAATTTTTTCCAAACCTTCTTTTTCCAACACATTTTTAAATTTTTCATAAATTATTTTAGCACCTTCAGCCATAGTCTGCTCACTATCCCCACTCGATGAATTTTCCAGCATAATTTTAAAATCGTCTAAGATGGGTAACAAATCACGTATGATTTCGCCGCGAATATAGTCAGCAAAGTCTTTTTGTTCACGTTCCACTCGGCGTTTAAAATTAGCAAACTCGGATCTTAATCTTAAATTCTGCTCTTCCAAAGCTGCTAATTTCTCTTTGTACTGTTCTTCATTTATGTCAGATGAAGGTTCTTCGGCAGTCTCTGCCTCAATCACCTCTGCTGCCTCTACAGTTTCTCCTTCACTGTTCTGATCAGAATGGTTTTTTACCGTTTCTTCATTTTCAATCGGGTTCTCATCATCATTTTTCTGGTTTTGCTCGGCTTCTGTCAACGTATCCTGTTCGTATTTTTCTTCATCGTGTTTTTTTTTGCGCATAGATATACGCCCTCCTTCTCAGTATTCTTGACTTTCTATTCAATAAAAACGGACTGGGCCGGAAAGCTGGCTATGTTACCGGCCCAATCAGGAAAGGTTTACTTCTCTTCTTTGTTATCATCGTCCACTACTTCGTAATCGGCCTCTTCAACCGATTCATCTTTACCGCCTTGAGAATCTTTTGGAGAGTCCTGGCCGGTTGCCTGACCTGTATCCTGCCCCTGTGCACCGGCTTGCTGATACAGATCTGACGACACTTCATTCCATGACTGATTCAACGCATCCGTGGCAGAGCGGATTTCCTCTAAATTATCGGTCTTGCTCGCTTCTTTTAGCCGCCCCACGGCTGCCTCAATCTTGTTCTTGGCCTCATCACCAAGTTTATCGCCATATTCCTTCAGGTTATTCTCGGTTTGATAAACCAAGCTATCGGCGGCATTCTTGGCGTCAATTAATTCACGGCGTTTTCTATCTTCAGCCGCATGATCTTTGGCTTCTTTCACCATCCGATCGATTTCTTCTTCACTCAAACCGCTACTGGCTTCGATGCGGATTTTCTGTTCTTTACCACTTGCCAGGTCTTTTGCGGAAACATTGAGGATACCGTTGGCATCGATATCGAAGGTTACCTCAATCTTAGGTACTCCCCTCGGAGCGGGAGGAATTCCGTCCAAAATGAAACGCCCTAAGGTGCGGTTATCTTTGGCCATTTCTCGTTCACCTTGCAAGACATGCACTTCTACGGATGGCTGGTTATCCGCCGCAGTGGTAAACACCTCGCTTTTCCGGGTGGGAATGGTGGTATTTCTCTCAATAAGTTTAGTAAAAACGCCACCCAGCGTTTCAATACCAAGGGATAGCGGCGTTACATCCAATAGCAATACATCTTTTACATCTCCTGCAAGTACACCCGCTTGAATTGCCGCACCAACTGCCACAACTTCATCAGGATTAATACCTTTATGCGGATCCTTGCCAAACAGTTCTTTTACAAGTTGTTGAATACGTGGTATCCGGGTTGATCCACCAACTAAGATGACCTCATCAATATCACCGGTTTTGAGCCCCGCATCTTCAAGTGCGCTTTCGCAAGGACCGATGGTCTTTTTAACAAGGTCTTCCACCAACTGCTCGAATTTGGAACGAGTTATGGTCATCTGCAAATGCTTGGGTCCGCTCTGGTCGGCAGTAATAAACGGCAGATTAACATCGGTTTGTTGGGTGCTGCTTAACTCGATCTTGGCCTTTTCTGCTGCCTCACGTAGGCGTTGCAGAGCCATCGCGTCTTTGCGGAGATCAATGCCCTGTTCTTTCTTAAATTCCTCGGCAATATAATCCACAAGACGTTGATCGAAATTGTCACCACCGAGATGGGTATCGCCATTGGTCGCCTTGACTTCAAAAACACCGTCACCGATCTCAAGGATGGAGATATCAAAGGTTCCGCCACCGAAGTCGAAAACAGCAATTTTTTCATTGGATTTTTTATCCAATCCATAGGCTAACGAAGCAGCCGTCGGTTCGTTGATAATTCGCTGAACATTAAGTCCGGCAATTTCACCTGCCTCCTTGGTGGCTTTTCGCTGACTGTCATTAAAATAGGCCGGTACTGTAATCACAGCTTCGGTTACCTTATCCCCAAGATAATCTTCCGCGGTCTGTTTCATCTTCTGCAAAATCATCGCCGATATCTCCTGAGGCGTATATTCTTTACCGCCGGCTTCTACAGCAGCCAGATTGTTGAGACCATCCTTAACTTTATAGGGTACCATCTGCGCTTCCTCAGAGACTTCACCCTTCCGACGTCCCATAAACCGCTTTATGGAATAAACCGTATTTTCCGGATTGGTAATCATTTGTCGCTTTGCAGGTGCACCGACTAATATTTCATTATTTTTTGCAAATCCGACGATTGAAGGTGTGGTACGCGATCCTTCTGCATTGGGAATTACAACCGGTTCACCTCCCTCTAATACGGCAACAACTGAGTTTGTCGTTCCTAAGTCTATACCTATGACTTTCTTGGCCATAAATCAAGCCCTCCTTTCGAGTTTTAGTTTATAAAGCTGCATTAATTTTCATAATTAAACGTTCGATTTTTTCCCGATGATCACTATGATCATTTTTCAATTTTAATAGGACATCTGCATACTCTGCCAGGCCGGTTCCTTCCAGCCAAATTGTTTGGTCAATCAATCGTTCACCCAATTCGTTCTCCCGCTGCAAGATTTCGGTAAATTGACCACTTGGCTCAGCATTATAAGATTCAAATTCCCGGGTATCGATGGTTCCGCCTAATTCAACAATAAGTCTTTCGAGTTGGCGCAGATGTTGTTTTTTTGCCTCGGCTAAATTTAAAGCATCTCTGGTTAAATGATTGTACGGCAAATGATGCGCTTCCGCTTCCATATGTTTGATAAGAATTGCTTCATCTCGATAATTCTCTTTCAATTGGTCAACAAATTGCGCTAGCTTCTCGGAATCAACCTTTCCCGATCCTTCCAACTTCTCTATCCAGCGGTCAATTAAACTTTTTCTGGCCATATCATCCTCACTTTTGTCAAAAACTTTCTATCACCACTTGTTTAACAAATGCAGAAGATACCCAAACTTGAATTCCATACAACCAATTTACAACAATAATGCCAAAAATTAGAATATTGACTTAATTGTTTGTTATTGATAAGTTTACATATATTCATTGCTAACCACTAAATGCCTGCATTCTGAAATGCCTGGGTGTCAGTCTGCCACCATTTATGTCACTATGTCAAACATATTCCGAAAATGTCCGCCTGATTGACAACCGCCTGTCCAGATACTCCTGCAATCATAAGACGGAAAAGAAAATTTTGTTATTATTGATTACCGCATGGGGTTTGCCTTTAAGCGTCCAACCCAGAAAAGGGGAATTCGCAGACTTGGATAAAAACCGGGTCTGGTCAACCTTCCATTCTTTCTCGCTATCAAAAATTGTTAAGTTAGCTTTTTTTCCTTTTTGAATGGTTGGCGGTTCAATACCCAGGACTTTGTAAGAATTTATGGTGAATTTTTCGATTAACGAAGAAAGATTCAATACCTTTTGATGGAAGAGTTGGGTGGTGCTTAATCCCAATGCCGTTTCCAAGCCAATGACACCAAACGGCGCATAGATATATTCCGAAGCTTTTTCTTCCCATGAATGGGGGGCGTGATCGGTTGCTATGACTTCAATTGTATTATCTCGTAACCCTTCAATCATAGCCTGCCGATCTTCCTCGGTTCGTAAAGGTGGTTTCATTTTCGTATTGGCGTTAAATCCTCGTACCGCTTCCTCTGTTAAGGAAAAATGGTGTGGCGTGACTTCTGCGGTTACCGATATACCCCTTGCTTTAGCCTGTCGAACTAATTCGACAGCATTTTGGGACGAGATGTGCGCAACATGGAATCTGCCCCCGCAATATTCAGTTAACATGATGTCCCGGGCAATCATTATATCCTCTGCAACGGAGGGGATCCCTCCCAGGCCAAGGGCTGTGGAAATGTATCCCTCATTCACATGTCCGGTGGTTGTCATGGTTTGATCTTCTTCATGCCCGATTACCGGGATATTGACCATGGTGCTGTATTCCAGCGCTCTTCGCATGACCTCGGAATTCATGACCGGATCGCCATCGTCGGAGATTGCAACCGCACCCTGTTCCATCATCTCCAATATTTCCGACAGTTCTTCTCCTTTACGGCCTTTGGTAATTGCTGCAATCGGATGCACATTCACCAGCGAATTTCGAGCCCGATCCTTGATATACTGTATTATTTCCTGATTATCAATTGGGGGGTCGGTGTTTGGCATGCAACAGACGGCCGTAAACCCCCCATTGGCAGCCGCAAATGCACCACTTTCCACTGTTTCTTCATCTTCTCTTCCGGGTTCCCGTAAATGCACATGCAGATCCATCCAACCCGGACTGACAATTCGCTCCTCGAGATCAATAATCTCAGCATCAGCCATGTCACCACTTGTTGGCGAAACCGTTTCTATCATTCCATTTTGGATAAGAATGCCTGACATTGTGTCAAGTTTAAGCGATGGATCAATAATGCGCCCGTTTTTTAATAATATCTTTGGGGGAAGCGATTGAAAATTTTGTTGTCCGCGAGAAACATCTTTAGTGAATTTCACTTTTACCTCCTGCTAATAAATATAAAACTGCCATCCGCAGGGCAACCCCATTGGTTACCTGCTCCAAAATAACCGAATGTTCGCTGTCTGCAACATTGCTGGAGATCTCTATGCCCCGGTTCATTGGCCCGGGATGCATAATCAAAATCGGTTTAGAAGCCCTGGAGAGCCGTTCCCGCGTTATTCCATAATAATTGTGATATTCGCGCAGAGAGGGGAATAATTTGCTCCGCTGGCGTTCTAACTGCAAACGAAGGATGTTTAACACATCGACCTGGGGGATGACTTCATCCACATTATGATAAACCTCAACTCCCAGGCGATCAATATAGCGGGGAATTAATGTTGCGGGACCACACACGATGACTCTTGCTCCGCTGGCGATCAGACCGTAAATGTTGGAGAGAGCCACTCTGGAGTGGGAAATATCCCCAATCAGTCCGATGGTTTTCCCTTTCAGGCTGCCCAGCTTCTCTCGAATCGTAAACATATCCAATAATGCCTGGGTAGGGTGTTCGTGTCCACCATCACCGGCATTGACAATGTTGGCTTCCATTACCTGGGTTAAGAGATGTGCAGCTCCGGGAGAGGAATGGCGCACTACTACCATATCGATACGCATGGCTTCGATATTTCTTACCGTATCAATTAATGATTCCCCTTTTTTGACGGAACTGGTGCTGGCGGAAAAATTAATTGTATCGGAGGAGAGACGCTTCTCTGCAAGCTCAAAAGAAATTCTGGTTCGGGTTGAGGGTTCGTAAAACAAATTCAGAACCGTCTTTCCCTGCAAAGTGGGAACTCGCTTGATAGGGCGATCCAGAATTTCACGAAACGAACGCGCTGTATCCAGGTAGAGTTGGATCTCTTTACCTTCCATCCCTTCCAATCCCAACAAATGACGAGATTTTAACATCATAGTCCTTCTCAATTATTTAGATTTATGATTGGAAGAACAATCTCCTGAACTCACTAAGCCGGTTAGAGATCATTCCTCTGAAGTTTCAATTAAGTAAACAGCATCTTCTTCATCTATTTCTTCCATTTGGACCCTGACCTCTTCGCCGATGGAAGTGGGAATATTCTTTCCGACGAAATCTGCTCTAATCGGCAATTCGCGGTGGCCACGGTCAACCAATACAGCCAGATAGATTCTGGCCGGTCGGCCGAAGTCCATTAACGCATCCAGCGCCGCTCTTGCCGTGCGACCGGTGTAAAGAACATCATCCACTAAGACGATGTTCTGCTCATCGATGTCAAAAGGAATATTGGTGACTTGAACTGAAGGCTGTTTAAGTCTGGTTCGAAAATCATCCCGGTATAAGGTTACATCAAGAAAGCCGGTAGCAACTTCTTCATTTTCAATTTCAGTGATTTTGTTTGCCAGCCGCTCGGCTACAAATGCGCCTCTGGTACGCAAACCAACTAACACTAAATTATCAATCCCTCGGTTTTTTTCTAATATTTCATGAGCTAATCGGGTTATGATGCGTTGAATATCCTGCTTATTGAGAATCGAGGCTTTAATTTTTTCTGACATTGGCTCTCCTTATTTTGAGCAAAAAAATAGCCTTTGGAAGTGCTTCCAAAGGCCACTATTCAAATTAACGACAGAATTTTTTATTTTGATGTTTTTGCTATACATTCCTTTTACTACCTCTCCGGATAGTATTAAAAGGCCATTGACCTTTTTATAACTTAGTGGGCGGTACAGGATTTGAACCTGTGACCTCTGCGATGTGAGCGCAGCGCTCTAGCCTACTGAGCTAACCGCCCGATGCAAAGATCATAACCGACTCATATATTGCTGCGCTTTTCCAATCAACGGAGAACTCTCATAATTGTCGAGGAAACTCTGAAACTCTTCGCGAGCTCTTTGGCGATCGTTGAGTTCAAAATAGCAAAGTCCTAATTTATATTGAGCATAATCGTTCTTGTTAGAATTCTTGTAAGTAAACACTTTTTCAAAAGCCAAAATGGCAGATTTGTAATCGCCTAAGAAATAGTAACATTCACCAATCCAATATTGGGCATTATCCGCCAGACTGTGCTTGGAATCTGCAGCCAAAAGCGACTCAAATACTTCAATCGCCTCATTATAGTTCTGGTTCTGAACGAGCTGATACCCATAATTGTACTGGTCGCGATATTCAGAATCGCTCATGCTGGATTGATAAGAAACCGATCCCATTTCCCTGCGAGTGGAGGTGCGTGGACTCTGGTTTTTAGCCTCATCTTCCAAAGCTATCATTTGTACTTTAAGGTCCGCAATAGTTTTGTTTTTCTCTTTTAATTGCTGCTTTAGATCTTCCACTTCTTTTTCTAACTGACTCACGTCTTGATTATCGGTTTGCTCGGTATCTGCCGTCGATACATCGCCCTCACTACTCTCGCTCGTTTGCAATAATTGGAGCAAATCATCATCTTCGCTTTCCTGAGACGTCTGCTGCTTGTCTTCCGGAGTGATTCCTAACAATCGTTCGATCTCCGTATAGTCATCTTCCTGTGAGACATCTCGTGGTTCATCAGTAGTCTGCTTTGAACCGGCACAACCGATAACTAATGATATAAAAATGACGGTAACAATATAATACATCAGGGCTCTTAAATTAATATCCATCTTACCTCCTGTAAGAGTTACATCATAAAAATTTATAAACTAAAATCAAAGTAGTCAAGAAATTGTTATGCTGTTGACAGGTTTTTTCGCATCATACTTCGTTTAATTATGATACTGATCCCGCTGATAAACATGAAAACACTAATGAGTTGATTAATATCCAATCCATCGATTACAAACATTTGTTCTTCATAATATCGAAAAAAATCGACTGTAAATCTCCCGATGCCATAGCATACTAAGAATAATCCTGACAAAAAGCCATCATATAATTGTCTCCGGTCTAAACCGATTAATATCAAAAAAATTAGTAGCGCATAGAATGAAGAGTACAATTGAGTCGGGTGAAGATAGCTGTTTTTCATGATTAATCCCGCCGGGCTGTGCAGAGGAAACCTAACCGCCCAGGGCAAGCTGCATTCTTTTCCGAAACAACAACCATTCAAAAAACATCCGATTCTCCCGATAAAAATACCTAATGCCAGAGAGGGGGCAATGCTGTCTGTCACTTTCCACAACGGTAATTTTTTATGTTTCACATAAAAAAAGCCAACCGAAATAGCAGCCAGGACACCTCCCAACAAAACCAAGCCGCTTAAGCCAATGGTGCCATCGCGTTGGATGGGTAAGAGCGTGTATAACCATCGCCCTTTAAACTCTTCAAGATGAAAAAGTACATATAGCACCCGGGCGCCGATGATGGCGCTAATCATCACCACAAAGGCCAGATTCATAACGGCATCGATTTCAATGCCTCGTTTGGCGGCCAATTTGGAAGTGACAATAAGCGCTAAAATAAAAGCCAGTGCCAACAATAAGCCGTAACTGCTGATAACAACCGGCCCCACCTGAAATAATTCCGGATACATGATTAGCCCAAATTAATATTTATAACGATGACGATAAAAATTTAGCAGTAATCCAACCATGATAAGATTACTCAACAAGGCACTCCCACCATAACTGATAAAGGGCAATGGAAGGCCGGTGACAGGAAATAACCCTACTGTCATGCCAATATTCACAAACATGTGAAAACATATAATGGTGGCAGTACCAATAGCAACGAGGCTGTTAAATCGACTTTTTGAAATGTTGGCAATATGAACCGCTCTGAACAGAAATAAGGCAAACAAAATCAACCCTATTATCACTCCCATAAAGCCAAATTCTTCGCCGATTACAGCATAGATAAAATCCGTATGTTGTTCGGGAAGGAAACGTAATTGAGTTTGCGAGCCTTGTAAAAATCCTTTGCCAATAAGACCGCCGGAGCCAATGGCCACTTTGGATTGAATGATCTGATACCCCCCCCCAAGCGGATCTGCTTCCGGATTTAAAAATATTTTAATTCGCTCTCTTTGATAGTCTTCTAAATGATTCCATAGGATCGGGGTAATGAGTCCAACACCAATATTTAACACAAAGTGAAAGAGACCGGTTAATACGGATGGCTTAATCAGGACTAAATATACTGCCAACAGAATCATTACTGCAAAAAATGTATAGTAATTAAATGACGCGATCATTACACACACCGGAACCAGAATTAAGAGAAGGTTGCGTGGCGCTAATCCGGCCCAGTAAAACAAAGGCAGGGTGATAACTGCAAAAACCAGGGCAGTGCCCAGATCCGGTTGCCTTAAAATTAGTGCGAATGGTAGAAGAATTATAGCGCAGGCGATGAAAAAAGTTTTTATTTGATTAATATTGTGATATTCATTGGAAAGGAATCTTGCCACTGCTACAATGGTTGCCAATTTGGCGAATTCTGACGGCTGAAAACCAAAAGAGCCAAGCCTGAGCCAACGAGTTGCACCATACCCGGCAGATCCCCAAAATAATACGACAATCAATAAGATAATGGAAAGCCCATAAATAACATAGGCAAGATTAAAAATGTAGCGATTGGGCAAATAGACGATGGTTAACATAATTGCCAGTCCGATGAAAATCCACCGCAACTGAGCGACAAAAAAATTCAGGTCGGTTCCGGATTGCAGCAGCGACTGGGAGGTTGAGTAGATTGCCAACAGTCCCAGTATTAATAATCCGAATACACTCGCGACAATTATTATGTCCAGGGTTTTTAGTTGCTCTTTAATCATCAGTGATCGTTTTGCTGTGCTAATGAATCGGTTATCACCATAGCCCCAGCCTCTCTCAGACTGTCCAGACGGGCTTGTTTTTGCTGTTGTAACCATAGCTTTCGACGATATTCCCGCCAGGCGCGATAATTGAAATCTCCTTTGAGATAAAAGTAGCGCCGTAAATATTTTCCGGCGATTGGTGCGGCGACCCCACCACCGGAACCGCCGTTTTCGACAATTACAGCCAAACAAATTTCCGGTTCTTCGAAGGGTGCAAATCCGATATACCAAGCATGATCTTCCCCATGAGGATTTTGCGCAGTACCGGTTTTGCCAGCCGCGGAGATTTTCCAAACTCGTGCTTGCCACCCCGTACCGCCATCTACCACCTGACGCATTCCGTCTCTCGCCACTCTAAATACTTGCGGATCTATGCCTTCTATTTGTTGAGGCGTTTGCGTATAGGTTTGTGTTTCTAATGTAATCTTGTCCACCAGCTTTTTGGTTAAATGAGGTTGATAATAAGTGCCGCTATCGGCAAGGATCATAGCAAATTGTGCCATTTGTAACGGAGTGACTAACAACTCACCCTGACCAATAGCAATATTAGCAATCAATCCTTTGGTCCAACCATTTTTTCCGTAAACTTTGTCATAATATTCTTTGGAGGGAACCAGGCCTGCCTTTTCAGCGGTTAGTTCAATTCCGGTTTTTTGTCCGAAGCGAAATCTTCTACTGTATTTGCTCCAGTTGTCGATACCAATTTTTAATCCTAATTTGTAAAAATAAACATTGCATGAATTTTTAATCGCTCCCAGCATATCAACTTCACCATGCCCTCCCGCTTTCCAACACCGGATTACTCTCCTACCAATTCGGTAATATCCCGGACAAAAGTTATGCCACTGAGGGGTAACAATGCCCTCATTCAATGCGGCGAGCACTGCAATCATTTTATAGGTCGATCCTGGCGGATATGTGGCCTGACATGTGCGATCAAATAAGGGTTTTAAGGAATCTGCCATTAATTTATTCCAGATCTGTGGATCGATCGCCTCGGCAAATGCATCTAAATTATAGGTAGGTTTGGATACCAGGGATAAAATTTCTCCGTTGCGAACGTCAATTGCCACCAGTGCGCCGGTTTTCTCTCCGAATAAAGAATCCGCATACTGTTGTAATCGAGCATCTATGGTTAAATACAAATCGTCGCCCGGATGAGGACGGGAATTCTCTTTTGCGGAAAGTTCTTCCACGGTCTGCCCGATTGCATTCACCTTTAAATACTGATAGCCCTTTTGTCCTCTTAAATGTTTATCCAATGTTTTTTCAATGGCCTTTTTGCCGACGATGTCTCCCTGTTCGTATTCGGACTGTTTTGTCAATTCACTTTCACCGACTTCCCCTAAATAGCCCAATACATGAGCAAACGAAGTTTTATACTCGTAGTGTCGCTTTGGTTCAACCCGCCATTCCAATCCGGGCAGTTCCAGTTTATTTTCCTGAAGTTTGGTCAAGGTTGGCAGGTCGACATAACGGGCCACTTTTACCGGTTGAAACCGACGTGCATTACGAAAATTTTTCTTGATTTCCCGTTCTTCTACCCCAATGGCGTTAGAGACCACAGAAATTGTATGGGGATTGGATTGCGCCGGCACCAAGTAGAGAGAAAATGAAGGGCGATTATCGGCAATAAGGATGCCGTTGCGATCGTAAATTAATCCCCGCGCCGGGATTCGTGGTTGGACTTTGACGCTATTTCGAAGAGATTTTTCTTGGTATACTCGCTCATGCAAAAATTGCAAACTGTAAAACCGAATTACTAAAATTAAAAAAATGAGACTAATTATACCGTAAAAGACATAGCGTCGGGGATTGCCCGCCCGAAAGTTGAGTTCATTCATCGCCTTTCAACCAATTTCCAATTATAAAGTATATAGAGGTACCAACTAAAGCTGTATAAAAGAGATTGGGAATAATCTGTTTAAAAAGAATTACCAGCCAGGATATCTCTCCACCTAAGGTATTAATATAATAAAAGATCAGATCGTGTGTAAACCCTGCTATAAAAAGCGTAAAAATAAATTGACTTCGCTCTTGGAAAAATCTGCCGATGCCCCCGGCAATAAAGCCCGTGATTGTTTTGGAGAGGGCCCCTAATCCTAACAATCCTCCCGAGATCAAATCACCTAAAACACCGATCAAAAAGCCTGCGGTAGTGCCGACACTCTGTCCGAATTGGAGTGCAAACATCACCAGAACAATGAGTATTAAATCAGGGCTCCAATTTAAAATTTCTATAAATTTAATGAAAGTGGCCTGCAACAAAAGTGCAAGCGCAAATACCAGAATATATCGTACATAAGGATTATTCACTAACGCCCTTCTCCGGCTTTTTTTCCCGAACTACAAAGACTTCCTCCAAGGCATTAAAGTTTACCGAGGGTTTAATCCGGATGGTCTTAAACATCTCGTATTCATCCTCTGTATAAGAAGCCACCACCCCAATTTTAAAGCCAGGGGGGTAAATTTGACTAAGTCCTGAAGTAATGACCAATTCACCTTCTTCGATTGAAATGTTTTTCGGGATGTATAACAAATCCAGCCAGGCGTTACCGGACCATGCAATTACGCCATTCTCACGACTGTTCTGTAGTTTGGCACTTACCAGTGAGTTATGATCTGCCAATAATTGGACGATTGAATGATCCTTGGTGGTAGAGATTACTTTGCCAACCAGTCCGTCAGCATTGACAACCGCCATGTTTTTAAACACATTATCCTCACGCCCGATATCCAACATGATGGAATTAATTCCTTTTTCCGGGCCCCTGCCGATCACATGCGCTGTAACAAAATTGTAATCACTCTCTTTCTTTAGTTTTAACATGCGGCGTAAGCGGATGTTTTCCAGCAACATTTCCCGTAATTTATGATTAGTCAAATGCAGTTGAAAGTTTTCACGCTTTAATTGCTCGTTCTCCTCTGATAAATCCCGGTATGAAGAGAGGGTATTTTTAATGGAATCTATAAATTCAATAGTCTGCAAAAGCGCCCAGCGGACTCCGCGTAACGAAGACGGCTCACTAAAGTTCATTAGCAGGATAGAAAGAAAAATGAATAATAAGAGAAGAAAAACCGACTTTTTAAAGAGAGAAAAATATGAGGGCAACTTCATCCGGTTTCGAATTCCCTCCTTTAAGGGATAGATAGGATTTACTACATGCGTCGATTACTTTTAAATAATACCCGGTGATATTTAGGGAACTCCTCTATAATTTTGCCAGTCCCGCGAACAACGCAACTTAAAGGATCATCTGCCACATTAACAGGCAACCGGGTTTCCTGCACAATCCGATCGTCGAGACGACGTAACAGCGCCCCGCCACCGGAAAGAATAACCCCACGATCCAGAATGTCTGAAGCTAATTCCGGCGGGGTATGCTCGAGTGTAATTTTAATTGTATCTACAATGGTATGGATGGGTTCATTAAGTGCTTCCCTGATTTCCACCGAGTTTACTTCGATTGTTTTGGGAATACCATCTACCAAATCTCTGCCTTTGACAGTGGTGGTAATTTCCTCTTCCAGGGGCAATGCCGATCCGATTTCACATTTCAGATTTTCGGCTGTTTTTTCCCCAACAAGCAAATTATAATTTTTCTTAAAATATTGAATGATCGATTCATTCATTTCGTCCCCGCCAATCCGAATGGAGGTATGCAGCACAATTCCGCTCAGAGAAATTACCGCAATTTCTGAAGTCCCACCGCCTATATCGACGATCATATTTCCCACCGGTTTGTCAATCTCAATATCGATTCCAATTGCCGAGGCCATAGCTTCTGCCACTAAATAGACTTCTTTGGCGCCGGCTCGCTCCGCGCTATCCCGCACGGCTCGTTTTTCAACTTCGGTAACGTCGGAGGGCACACAAACTACAATCTTTCCGATACTGATCCGATTCACTTTTGCTTTTTTGATAAACTCCCGAATCATCGCCTCGGTTGCTTCAAAGTCAGCAATGACCCCGTCTTTCAAAGGACGAATGGTAATAATATCCCGATGAGTCCGTCCCAACATTTCCCGGGCCTCTTGCCCAACTGCCACAATTTTATTGTTATGTTCTTCAAATGCCACAATTGAGGGTTCATTCACAACAATCCCTCTTGACCTGACATAAATTAAAGTATTGGCGGTTCCCAAGTCAACACCGATATCAGTGGAAAAAAAATCAAATAACCCCATACAGACTCCGTTCCGTTAGTGTTTAAAATGCCTTGTTCCGGTAAAAACCATACTCACCTGATGGTCGTTTGCAGCTTCTATCACCTCTTCATCGCGGATTGAGCCCCCCGGTTGAATGATGGCAGTCACGCCGGCTGCCACCGCTCTGTCGATGCCATCCCGAAAAGGGAAAAAGGCGTCGGAAGCAAGCACGAGCCCATTTAGCTCGCGATTGGCCTGTCGGGCTTTCATTGTCGCGATTTGGACCGAATCCACGCGTGACATTTGCCCTGCCCCCACGCCATAAAGCTCCTGATTTTTGGCCAATACAATCGCATTTGATTTCACATGCTTAACTACCTTCCAGGAAAACGCCAGATCAGTCCAATGTTCAGATGTCGGTGATTTTTCAGTGACAACTTTCCAGTCAGTCTGATCTTCAATTAACCTGTCATCTTCCTGAATTAAAAATGAACCGCTAATCGGTTTAAATATCCGATCATCACCCCAAAAGGTTGTCGGATCTAATTGGAATAATCGTAAATTTTTTTTCTTTTTCAAGATTGCTAATGCATCCTCTTCAAATTCCGGCGCGATAATGCATTCGAAAAATATTTTCGACATTTGTTGAGCCGTATCCGTATCCACGGGTTGATTGCACGCAACAATCCCGCCAAAAGCCGATAAAGAATCTCCTCTGAACGCCTTTTCAAAAGCATCTGACAAATTCTTCTGGCTAATAGCTGCCCCACACGGATTGGTATGTTTGATAATGGCGACAGCAGGTTCATTTAGTTCCAAGGCCAATGCGTAGGCGGCGTTAACATCTACATAATTATTGAAGGAGAGAGCTTTACCCCACAATTGGTGGGCAGCAGACATGCCCCGCAGAGAAGTGGAATAGGGGCGGTAAATAGCAGCTTGTTGATGGGGATTCTCGCCATATCGTAAATCGCTGGCTTTCTCTAAAAAATAAACTTGATATTGGGGGAAGGAAGTTTGAATCGCATTGCGGATTGCTAAAAAGCGGTGTACTTGACTGTCATACCAACTGGTATAAAAGAATATTTTGCCGGACTTTTGTTGACTGTATTCTTCAGGGACTTTGCCGTTATTTTGATCGAGCAGCTCTAACAAATGGGGATATTGTTCGGGATGGAAAATTGAAACCACATTTTGGAAATTTTTTGCTGCAGCCCTTAAAAGCGCTGGTCCGCCGATATCGATGTATTCAATTGCCTCATCAATCGACAGTTCCTTATTAACCGCTTCTTCTACAAAAGGATATAAGTTAACCACCACCAATTGGATGGGCGCAGCATCTATTGCTCGCAAATCATCCAAATGTTCAGGCGTAGATTTAGCTAAAATTGATGCATGAACTTGGGGATGAAGCGTTTTTACCCGACCATCTAAAACCGGAGGATAACCTGTTATGTCTTCGACAGTGGTAATCGGAAGTTTATGGGATTTAAGATATTCTGCGGTCCCCCCACTGGAAATGATCTCAATATCATAGTCAATTAGTTTTTTTACCAGGTGTTCCAGATTGGTTTTGTCCCAGCAGCTAATTAGCGCACGTTTAATCTCTATCATGATTTCTTATTCCCAATTAATACTCGTTGCCCTTCAACCACAATCTCATTCTCAATCAAAAGGTTTATCGCTAACGGATATGTCTGGTGCTCTTCAGCCAGCACTTTTTCCGCAATTTCCTCCGGCGATTGACAATCACTAATATCCACCGCACGTTGCAACACGATTGGGCCGGCGTCATATTCATCCGTGACCAGATGTACAGTTACCCCGGAAACTTTTGCCCCGGAGTTAAACACCGCTTGGTGAACCCGTTTGCCATACATACCTTTTCCCCCAAAAGCAGGTAACAGGGCGGGATGAATGTTTACAATGCGCGCAGAATACGCGTTGATCAGATTTGAAGGGATTTTTTTGAGATACCCTGCCAACACGATCAAATCTATTGCAAATTTATGTAAATGCTGAAGCAGCTCCTCACCGAATGCTTCCGGGGAGGCGAAATCCTTCGGTTTTATAATCCTGAAAGGAATATTTTTTTCTCGGGCAAATTGCAGTGCACCAGCCTCATCATTGTCAGTAATAAGTAACGAAATATCTCCTGAAATGACTCCGTTTTCAACATTTGTATGAACTGTTTTAAAATTACTTCCCCTACCTGAAGCAAATACGGCAATTTTAGTCACTTCTTACGCCTCATTCATTAAGCTCCAAATATAACACCGATTCGAAAAAGTGTCAATTTAAAAACCAACCCGCTCGTTAACGCCTGACAATAAATTCTACCCATGATAATTCAAAGGGATTTGTCCTCAAAGTTGCTTCCGCACCTATCGGTAATGGCATTGAGGTGACAACGTGTCCGTAAGGGAAATTTGATATAATGGGTATATTTTCGGGAATTAACGGCACAAGCAGTGGGAGTACATTCAGATATTGATCTTCATACAAAAATTTACCCAATATGATGCCCTCCACTTGGGGCCAGAAACCCGTTAATGATAATTGATGAAAATATCGGTCAATACGATATAATGGTTCATTGACATCCTCTAAAAATAAGATAATCTTTCTATTCTCAGGCCAAAAAGGAGTGCCACACAGCGAGCAGATCATGGAGAGTGTCCCACCCAGTATGATCCCTTCTGCCTTCCCACCGCGATTTATCTGCAAAGGCGTGGAGATGTCATTTGCTGAAATTCTTGACCGTTTGCCGGACATAATTTCAAATCCTGTGGCCACAAAAGGATTATTCTCGCTCATCTGCATGGTAAGCGTTAATCCGCTGAGCGTCGGAATTTCTATTTGTTGATATAAGGCCCATTGAAAAACGGTCAGGTCACTAAATCCGATAATTAAGCGGGGATGAGCTTCAAAAAAGCGATAATTAAGTTCTCCCAATAATTGAATGCTGCCATACCCGCCTCGAAGAGACCAGAGTGCTTTAATTTGATCGTCTCTTAAAAAAGTCTCTAAATCCTTCAAGCGTTTTTGAATGGGGGCAGCGGTTAAGCCGAAATCGGAAAAAGCATGTTGAGAAAACTTATAGGAAAACTTGTGGTGTTCGAGGAAAGATAGCCCGTTTTTAATCTGGTCTTTCTTTACCGGGGCTGCCAGCGAGATCAGTCCCACAGTATCGCCAGGATTGAGGGGTGTTAAATGATATTTGGTCATTTTAACTGGTTCCAATTTCCAATCACTGATTTCAACATTTTGTTGATTGCTTCATAGCAAAAGCTGCGGCACCCATCCAACCTGCCTTATTCCCAAGCTTTGCTAAAGTAATTTCAGCGCCATTCATCGCATTTTCCATCGCCAGAGAAGCTGTTTTTTGCGCAACTCGTTCTGTAAACCATTTGCCAGCCTCGCTAACGCCACCGCCGATAATTACTGTTTGAGGGTTAAAGATATTTACCAGGCTTGCGAGGCCAACTGCTAAAAACTGGATTTCTTCGTTTACTATCTGATGGGCAATTTCATCCCCAATGTCATATTTTTGAAAAATCTCAAAACTGTTTTTTATGGCTTGCTCAGATTGTAATTCATTATAGCGATTTATCATCGCTGTGGCGGAAGCATAAGTCTCCCAACACCCCATCCCGCCGCAACGGCATTTATTTCCATTATAGCTGATACTCATATGCCCTAATTCAGAACCGGCATAATTATGGCCCCGGTATAATTCTCCGTCGATTATGATACCCCCGCCAATGCCGGTTCCAACTGTAATACAAATAATGTATGATTTCTCATTGCCGGCGCCAAATTCAGACTCACCAAGCGCCATCATGTTAGCATCATTGTCCACATAGACGGGGAGGGGAAGTACTGCTTCTAATTGTTTCTTAATATCAACCTGGCGCCAATACATAAAATTGGGCGTATTTCCGTGAAGAAATCCTCTTTCTACATCAACGCTTCCCGGTGTACCAATTCCTACCTTCTCAATAGATAAATTTTCACTTTGGGCCAGCTTTAGTGCCTCTTGTGCTGAGAGAGCCAGATTATCGAGGATTATCGCCACAGGTTTTTCCGCCTGAGTCGGTCGCGAAAATTCCTTTATAATTTCGCCATCGGATGAACAAATCCCATATTTTATCGAGGTTCCACCAAGATCAATTCCAACGGCATAGGATTTATCGCTCATAAAAGTGTTCCTTTTTCCACTGCCTTAGCAAAATTTCTAACAGATTCAAATAAGGCTTCATCGGTGTCTGAAAAAGTTATCTTTCTTCGGGCCATGACAACTCGGGCAACATCAATAGCTTTTTGAAAATCAAATTGTTGCAGGCCCTCTCCCCCTCCCCAGGAAAAAGATGGTATAAATTTAGGAGGCATGCCCGTCCCGAAAATGTTGCAATTAACTCCAACAATGCTGCCCGTATTGAACGTAGTGTTAATTGCACATTTGGAATGATCTCCCATCAGTAAGCCAAGAAATTGCTTACCCGTATTGACCAATTCCCCGTTAAGGTAAACTTTAATCGTACCGTAATTATTTTTTAAATCGGAGTTGTTTGTATCTGCACCTAAATTAATCCAGGAACCCAGATAGGAGTGGCCCAAAAAGCCATCATGCTGCTTGTTCGAAAACGCCTGAATAATGCTTTCCTCTACCTCACCACCTATTTTACAGACCGGTCCGATAGTGGTGTTTTCATAAATCTTGGCGCCAACTTTGATGACTGAGTTTTTCCCGATGTAAAGTGGTCCTTCAAGGACGGCATTCGCCATAACCTTAGCACCTTCATCAATCCAGACCGGACCGTTTTGGGCGTCAATTACAACACCGGGATAAATGACAGCATTCTGCTCAATGGTGATTTTCTCAGAATTTATGGAATGAACGCCTTCATAAACTCTTCCTTCGACCTTGCCATTGTTAGCAATCGAGTCATAATCATTTATGATTTCGCTTCCATTTTCTTCAATTAAATTCCACAAATAATCCGCAAGCTTAGTTGAATGTTCGACTGGTGAATACGCCTGGCTAACTTTTTTTTGATTTACTACGCCGTTAGTTATCATGGTCGCTAATCGAGTCGGAGTGGTCTGAAACGCTAAAACAGTTTGGCCCCTCATCAAGCAACTATCTTCCTCCAGATTTCTCAGATAAGTCAGGTCCTCTGATCGTATCAACCATCTGCCATTAATGAGGGTTATTTGTTCATGTTGCCTTAATTTCCAAACGGAGCGGGCCTTATCCAGATAATTATCCATAAGATATTGACGAGCCAGATAGAAACATGGTTGTTGCAAGATATTTTCTATTTTGTGAGCAATGGTTAACGCACCACACCGCAATTCCCAAACAGGGCGGAAATATACCAATGGCAGAAAATTTAAATGGGTATCATCTTCGAATAACACAAATCTCATAGCTGAACTCAGTTATTCATGAATTTATAAGTTAATAAAGTTACTATAATAGACGGAATGAATATGTAAAAAAAAAGCAGTGTTTAACAACACTGCTTTTTTTATCAAATATTGGCAAAAAGCTGTCACTTTAGAGTAAAGTTAAAGGGGATACTCACCCACACCTTAACATATTTATCTCGTTGTTTACCAGGTTTAAATTTGAACTGCCTGGCTGCTTCAACTGCCGAATCATCTAAAAGCGGATGAGATTTTAATACTTCTACTTTTTCTACATCACCTTTTGTATTTACCAGCACTTTGACAACAACTGTACCTTCCACTCCGGCCTTCTTGGCTAATTCCGGATATTCGGGATTCACCCGTTTAATTTCCTTCGGCTTTTCAGAAAGAGCAAAGAAGGGCACAATTGGCTCTTCTTCCTCTTCCGGTGGAGGTGGCGTATCCTGTGTTTGTTGAGAAAAGTCAACTTCCGTTTCTTCAATGGTTAAATCTTCCGGCAAATCTTCATCTTCCGATTCAATCGGAATTTGCGGACGCGAGGGTGGCGGTGGTTTTTCCAATTGTTGTGTGGGAGGAATCTGTTCAATTTTTATTTCCGTATCTACCTTTTTTTCTAAGGTGGGAGGAGCTTCAAATTTCTTGAAAGCATAAAACAGCAGCACAACTAATACCAGGGTGACGATCAACGAGGCTTCAAACCATCTTTGATATCTTAATTTTAAATCCGCTTCAGGGTTTTTATGAATTAATTTTCTTTGAGCCATGTTACCTCCTTACCCGGCAGCGGGAATTGTTGAATAGTTTATTTTTAAGGTATTTGCTTCTCGTAGTTCCTGTTGGACATCGTTCACAACACCCATATTCGCATTCTTATCAACTTTCAAAGAAATTACTAATTGTGGGTCTTTTACCAATTTGTTGTAAGCGATGGTTCTTAAGCTCGATAATTTATTAATCGTTACGTCATCGATAACAACCCGGCCATCATCAGCGATCCAAATAGTCGAAACATGTCGTTTACCAGGCAATTTTTCTACCTGTCTGGCGCTTGGTAAATCAACTTTTAGTCCTTCATATTGCCTCAACACAGTACTGACCATAAAGAAAATTAGCAACTGAAAAATGATATCAGGCATTGAGGCTGTGGGAACACCTATTTTGGGTTTTGTTTTTTTCTCGATTTTTACAGCCATAAGTACTCCGTCATTTTAATTGGCATTAAATGCCCGCGCCACATCTCTTCCGCTCCGTCAACATAATAATTATACGTGACCAAAGACCATAAATTTCCATTAAAGCCAAATGCGCACTACGTCTCTTCCGGCTCAGCAATTGATATCCGCGTTGCTCCTGCTTGTTTTAACTCATCCAGTACATCAATATAAACTTCATATTGGGTTCCACGGGTCGTTTTTAGGGAGACAATCAATTTATCATTTTCATTCAATTTTCGACGGATAATGTCGGAAACTTGCCGTACTTCTACAAGCTCATTGTCTAATAAAACAGACCCTTCATCATTGATTAAGATATTGGCAATATTTTTCTTCGGAATTTCCTTAAAATCCTCTTCAGCGGGTGGCAAAACCAAATCCAATCCTTTATCAACATCAATTGTTGTGGCAACTAAGAAAAATATTAACAGTAAAAAGGCAATATCCGCAAGTGAAGAGGAAGGAATTTCAACATCATCTTTTTCTCGTTTCCTGACTGCCATAGCTAAAACCTCTTAAAAAGAGACTATTCTTTTACTTCTTTGACATCGATTAAGGTATCTACCAACTCAGCGGATGCTTCTTCCATGTCAACAATCAATTTGTCGATACGGGAAGTCGCCAGATTGTAGAATACCTGAACTATAATTGCGGTAATGAGACCAAATAAGGTAGTTAAAAGTGCCTGGGAAATACCGCCGGCAACGATTGCAGGGGAAATATCATTAGCGGTTTTAATCGCATCAAAAGCCGCAATCATTCCCCATACAGTACCGGTAAATCCCAATAAAGGCGCAACAACGATAATAAATCCGAGCCAGACCATCCATCGCTCCAGGAATGCCATTTCGATAGAACCAGCATTGGTAATGGCTTTTTCGGCACTCTCGATTCCATCCTTGGCGCGGCTTAATCCAGCGTGCATTATCGATGCAACAGGCCCCCTGGTACTTTCGCAAATCTCCAACGCTTTGTTAACCCCGCCTTCTTTTAGAGCTGATCGAACATTGGCCATAAACTTTCTCGTATTAACACCCGCTCGTAATAACGTGAAAACCTTAACAATTCCTATCGCGATGCCCAATATCAACAAGACCAGAATTGGGTGCATAAAATTTCCGCCCTCATTATACAGTTCAACCATTGGCTTGAGCCTCCTCAGTTCATTTTCTTATATATTCCACAATTAATTTTGCAAATATTACTGATTCTTATTAAAAAAGTCAATGATTTTTTTGCCCAAGACAGTACCTCACGCTCTCTCAAATTAATCATTATTCTACAATTAGCTCCATTCAATTTAAGGATGCGAGCTTTTTTGCTTCATCAAACAATTTCAACGCTTTCAGAAACTGATTATCCCCGTTTAACAACGTATAATAATATGCGTCGCCATTCCAAAATTGTCGCGCTATTTCTGCTTTTAATCGCAATTTAATAAATTGAAGGTCCGTCTCAAAACCCTTAATATCCATTTCTAAATCTTTATCAAGGCAAAAATTCTTAAATTGCTCAACTATTAATTCATCTAGGTTGAATTTTTCATTAAATTCCCGGATGGAATTGAAGTGCTCAGAATGCGTTCCAGCAAAGTGATTGGCAAATTCAAAGAAGAGGCGCTTCTGAATAAGCTTATTCATGAGTTTGGGGGATTTCGATAAATTGGTTTTTTGAACGTAAACATCAGGCTGAATACCTCCGCCGCCATAAACTGCTCGTCCTTTTTCGGTATAATAAATCGGACGATTCTTTAAGCTGTCTTTACTAAACCAGCTTGAATCAGGGATATCTCGATAATACTCCTCTATATCTTTCCCATGATAATCACGCTGAATGCACCTGCCTGACGGGGTATAATATTTCGCTGTGGTGATTCTCACTGCAGAGCCATCACGCAAAGGGAATTCTTTTTGTACCAGTCCTTTTCCGAAGCTATTTTCACCGATAATTAATCCCCGATCAAAATCTTGAATCGCACCGGCGACAATTTCCGAAGCAGAGGCAGAACCCTGGTCAATCAAAATGATTAATGGATAATTGCGCACAGTGCGACGACCAAATTGGTCTGCATAATATTCTTCATCAATTTGTTCGTTACGTCCCTTGGTATAAACAATTAACTTATGACCTGAAATAAACTTTCCGGCTAATTTGACCGCTTCTCTTAAATAGCCACCGGAATTTCCGCGCAGGTCTAAAATTAATCGTTGCATATCTTGTTTTTCCAAATTAACCAATTCATCCTCCACTTCCTTGGCGGTGATAGCAGCAAAGCGGTTTAAAGCGATGTATCCGGTACTATCATCATACAGAAAACTTGCCGTGATGGTAGAAATCGGAATTACATCACGCACAATGGTCAGTTCAAATGGTTCTTCAATTCCTTCTCTCATGATGGTAACATCGACTGATGTTCCTTTTTCACCTTTTAACTTTTGGGCGACCTCCTCCCTGGAAATCCCGATTGCAGATTTTCCGTTAATCTTGATAATCCTGTCCCCGGAACGAATTCCCAAATGATCTGATGGGGAACCGGGTATTGGAGAAATGACGGTCAAATAACCCTCGACAATATCAAATTGAATACCAATACCTTCGTATTTCCCGCTAAAATTTTCTTTATTTTCTTTGACTTTTTGTTGAGGAATATAAACAGAATGTGGGTCCATCTTCTCTAGCATGCCGGAAATAGCACCTTCCACAGCGTCATTCCACTCCACATCCTCCACATAATACATTTGGGCCAATTTCGCCACGCTCATCAGCTTACTTAGCTGAATACGCATGTTTTGCCGCACATCAGCGAACGCGTTATGTGTCAACACAAATCCAATTACACCAAGGATGATGATTGCTACGATTAAAAGGGTTGAACCTCGACGTGCTTTAAGCATTCGGTTTTACCTCCGCAAATTGATTGGCGAGAATTTATTTTTCCATCTCAAATTGATACTCTGGTAATGAGCGATTAGTTCGGTACAAAAATCTAAGTTTTCTTTCTGATCATTATCATCGGTAAATAAATCAGTTCTGATTTAAAAAATAGGTTTTTCAAATTACAGGATCAGGGCACCAGCACGGAAGCCGTGATTACCGTGGTCCATAATCCGTTTTCATCCCCACACGCTGTTTGCGCTATACTTGAACTTTCGACAATTTTCCCGGAGATTTTCCAAATTTCTTTTTTTTCATCATAACTCAAATTGGGGTCGATCTTTACCCCCAAAATTGTTGCTAACATTGTGGCGGCGAGCTCCTCGGCATATTTTCCTGCTTTTTCTTCACTTTCACCAAATCCATGATGTTCGGATAGATACCCATACATACTTTTATCGGTTGGCATCGCAACTCCGACAGAGGAAGCAATTAAGCGATGAGGTTCATTTGACGCATTTCTGCTTAATACCACATGAACAATTTGTCCGGCATTTAAACCTTCCAATCCCTCTTCGATCGATACCAATTGGCAATTGGGTGGAAAAATGGAAGAGACTTCGACGATATTAAACTGGGCGATCCCTGCATTTCTCAAAGCCATTTCAAAACTGGCTAATTTTTCTTTATGCACGCCTGCGCCTTTGGTTAAAAACATTTTCCGGGGAATGTACACAAGGCTACCTCACTGATTTACGATAATTCGCTCTGGATTTACAACTTTATCGACGAATTCAAAGTTTCTTCTTCCTGAGCCCATTTCTTGATTTTTTTCTTATTGCGCCAGCGAACCAAATAAAGAGCAAAGAATAAGAAGATAATTAACGAAAACCATAATAGATTTTCAAAATTCAATATTACCAACCAACGGTATTTATCTTCAATGTATCGATACCAGAAGACTTCAAACTCCAGTTGGTTCATTCCAAATTTTTGTTCTAATGCCCAATGCCAGCCATTCTGCAAAATCAAATTATGGAAATGATGCCAATCTTCCGTCCCGAAAAAATGGGTATTCATAAAGTCAATTGTGGATAACGACAGCAGATAAGCCAAATTGGCTTTTGCTTGTGAAAAGCTGTTGAGACTATCAATTTCTTCCAGAGGTGGAATTTCTTTGGTCATGATCGCATTGGCAATTTTGGTGGCATTGAACATGGATATGTGTTGCCCGCTCATATATTCGGCCAATCCTTCGTTATACCAGAGAGGAATTTTAATGGATTGGAATTTAGAATCAAAATATAGATGAGAAAGTTCATGCAGAATATCTTTTTCCAAATTCAGTGTTGACCCGGCCCAGGAGGGACTTTTGACCACTACAAGATTTTTGTGGGGAATATACGCTGCACCAGCCCACTGGGGAAGATTAAAATTACCGGCACTCCGAAACGCAATCCTGGAAGCGGCAATGATGATCCGAACCGGATCGTTAATTTTTATCTCATAAAATTTCTCAAAGCGAGGGATATGGTTTTGTAATAAATCACCAACTATCTCGCCTGTTTTTTGGTCTTCAGGCGAGCAATAAATGGTAAAATTTTTATATGTCAAATGAATTTGCTGCGGGGCTTTGGCATTGGTTACTACAGTTAAATATGCAATAAGTAACATCGTGATTTTGAAATTTCGATAGAAACTATATTGGTTAAGGGGTAAATGCATATCGGTCTTGACTAACTAACTCGGTTCATTACTTTAAATTGCCATAATGTTCAATCTCTCTCCTGCCCTTCTCTTCATCCACAAAATAAAACATTAATCCACCTAATAAAAACAATAATGAGACCGAGGCAATGCTCCAGCGGGAAGAAATTTGAGATATTTGGGAAATTTCTTGAGGAGTTGACATGTCTGTCACCAATAAATTTTTAACCAATAATCCAACGGCTCCCATCAACACCGGCCCGATAATGACAGCAAATTTTCCGATCATATTGTAAAATCCGTAAAATTCACCCGATTGACTCTTGGGAATAAGTCTTGAAAAATAAGAGCGGCTTAACGCTTGAATACCTCCCTGAACGCAGCCGATTAAAATAGCCAACACGTAAAATTCAAACGGTTGGCTCATTTGTGCGCCCCAGATCGTAATTAGAATGTAAATGCCAATTGCCATAAAAATGGCTTTTCTTACGGTCCAGACCTGGCCGATTTTTGTGTAAAGTAAAGTAGCCGGAAATCCAACAAACTGCACGATTAGGAGAGCGACGATCAAATCAGTATGTTCAAAACCAAGTGATAAACCGTAATCGACAGCCATACGAATAATTGTATCTACACCATCAATATAAAGCCAATAGGCGACAAGAAATAAAAAAACGGTTTTCAGATGCTTTATTTTCTTAAAAGTGGCAAAAAATTGCTGCAAGCCTTCAATTATAAAATGCTTTTTTAATGGCGCTGGTTCGCTCCTCGGCTTTTCTGCTATCCACAAAATGGAAAGCGCTGCAAATCCGCCCCACCATATTGCAACCGAAAGAAACGAATATTTGACTGCAATGACATCATCTCGAAAACCAAAAAGATCGGGCATCAGAATCATTAATACATTTAATGCTAATAACAAGCCACCACCCAGGTATCCTAAGGAGAAACCCAATCCTGATGCATAGTCAATATGATCTTCGGCAGCGACGTGCGGTAGCAATGAATCATAAAAAATAATGGAGCCTGAAAATCCCACCACTCCCGCTACATAAACCAAACTGGCCAATCCCCAATCTCCCTTTTGAATGAAAAATAGAGATGTTGTCATTAGCACCCCTAAGTAAGCAAAGAAAATCAGAAACTTTTTTCTGGCCGTTCCTTTATCCGCAATTGCACCAATTATTGGAGCCATAAGCGCTACCGCTAAGCCGGCTAAAGAATTTGCTAATCCTAACTGAGCGGTACTCATGTTCACATCTACCCCGGCGCTCCAATATTTTTTAAAAAAGACCGGAAAGAATCCGGCCATTACCGTGGTCGCAAATGCGGAATTTGCCCAGTCATAAATCGCCCATCCCATCATGGATTTGGTGATTTTATCCGATTTGAAAATTTGTAAGATTTTTTTCATCGAATTTGGGAGTCCGTTTAAAGGTTCATTTGGTAAGGGGAGAACGTACGGCAACGAGCTTTTAAAATCAAGCGTGATTCAAAAAGCACACCAGAATGGCAAATAAGTACTCTCGGTAAGACAGATTAAGTAACACCTGAATTTTGGAATTATTAATAACGAGAAAGGAGGACAATCAGCGAATGAAAATCGCAACGGATATCCTTACAGTTGTTTTTGCACGTGCTGCACAACCAAATTAATAATTGATTTTAAAGTGTCAAAAACACCGGTACCTCTGATAGCTACTCCCTCAAATTGGGGAACGCCGAAAAAGTTAAGCTTCTTCTGTAGATATTCCACCGATTCGGTATTCGGTAAATCGCGCTTATTGTATTGGATTACCCAGGGAAAATTCTCTAACGAATACCCCATCGACATTAAATTATTCTCAAGATCGAGCAGCGTCTCGATATTTCCTTCCATTCGATCTTTTTGTGAATCGGCAACAAACACAACCCCATCAACTCCATTTAAAATAATTTTACGACTGGAGGCATAATAGACCTGTCCTGGAACGGTATACAAATTAAATTTTGGTTTCTTGCCCTTAATTCGTCCTACTTCGATCTGCATAAAATCGAAAAATATGGTTCGATCTTCTTTTGTTTTTAGAGTGACCAGCTCACCTGTCAATGACGGATCCAATTTGGAGTGAATGTATTCGAGATTGGTTGTCTTACCGCTCATTCCTGGCCCATAATATACAATTTTTAGATTTATCTCTTGTAACGCCCAATTAATAAACATAGATCGCTCGCCTCGCGTTATTTGACCTGTCGAATACTACATACAGTTAGTTATAAGTAATTGCTTTATTTGAAAGAGTCGTCCAGCATATCGCCAAGCATGCTGCTGAAATCCTGATCTAATAGTTTACTGGATTCCTCATCCGATTCAGAAGCTTCGAAAACATTCAGCAAATTTTGTATCGCTTTTTTGGTATAAATTCTGACTAATCCCAGGGTAACGCTCACATCAAAGACAACCACCAGGAAGAAATTATCGCCAACATTGGAGAGATAGACATTTCGTTTTTCCCCCTCATGAAACAGCAGTTTAAATTTTGCATCTTCGCCTACCAATTTTGCCATTTCCGAAGTGGCGGCAAAATCACTTGCGGCAAGGGCAGATAAGATGGCGGTGTTTATATCATCGGTATTTCCTCTCTGGGTAATAAGCTGCCCGCTAATATCCGCTAACAATATGGTGGAGGCTTTTGTCTTGGCAGCTAACTCGGATAGCACTTTGGTAATTTCATCAAATTGTTTGGCAGTTAAAATAATTTGACGACTACCATCTTTTAATTTCTTTACTTGTACCATGATAGAATGTCTCCCTAAGTAATTTTCTAAAATCTCCCAATTGTGGATCGGGATTTAAGTCTTTCCAAACTGGCCCTTAGACTTTCTCTCATTCGGTCAATGGCAGCCGCTAACACCTGTAACTCATTTTTCACATTGACCTTTATAGATGTATCAAAATTTCCTAAACTAATTTCCTTTGCTGCTCGGGTTAAGTGAGTCACCGGTCGCGTAACCTGGACGGTAATAATCGTTAAGGCAACTATAATGGCCGCAATCGTTCCAAGTATAATAATTACACCAACATAAAATAATGTGGTATTAACCTGATGATCAACTACTGATTTTTTTAACCCGACCCTGACAAAACCGAGTAATCCTTCTTTTATGGGAAACAAAATCTCGTAGATTTCCTGCTCTTGAATGGTAAATGATTGTAGATTATATTCCTCGTCAAGTGAAGGATCAATATCTGCATACACGCTGTTATCCTTTAATTCCTCCGGTATATCCCCGTTATAAGTATCGGTAACTATATTACGTTCAGCATCGACAATTAATATATATTCATTACCACTTAAATAATAACGATATTTTTCTAATGTTTTCTTTAATCCGATGACATCTTCTTCAACAATTTTTTCCGCAGCTAATTCGGCAATGCTTTTCGCTATTATCTCCCCTTGAATAAGCATAGAATTTGTTAGCGTTCGATTCAAGTAATAGGAAATAACAATAAAAATCAAACTGCTAAACAGAACAGCCCCTATTAAAATGTAGATAGTAATCTTAAAGCGAAGGTTGTTATAAATACTTTTTGACTTTTCCATCAAAATAATTCCTTAATTACCACTATCATTTCCTTTTGAAAATTATATCGTTTTTCCTTATTGGAAATTTCCAGACTGATCAACTCGATTAATATTGGCAGATATTGGCGCTCTAAGTTAAGGCGATTCCGTTTTAGTTCCGCTAAAACATCATCAATTAAAATATTGGCCACAGGGCCTACATAATGGGTGAATTGATACTCTATTTTTTCAAATATTTCAGCGGGAATACGATGATTTTCCTCTCCCCCTTTAACCAGTTCCAGCAGGCCTTCATCCATCAGATGTTTAAACATGGCATGTGTTTCTTCCGGATTCAGGGCTAATGTATCCCCGATTTGTTTGACACTTTTTTTACCATTCAGTTGAGTAACAATGGCCCATTCTAAGGATTTGAGCTTTTTTTCCGAAGGAGAACGATGTTGACTCAGTTTAAATACCATATTTTCATGCATTTGGAAATTTTCACTGCGAGCCAACCTTGTCCTCCAGAATATTTTCTAACATGATTTTTTCCACATCATCCAAAGCAACGGACTTTATTTGATAAAATTTCTCTCTCCACATTTTTTTTAAACTTTTTTTGACCTTTCGTGAGTCTAAAAATTCTTTAATACAGACATTGACCATCATTCGAATTAGTGAGAGTTCAATATCGGGTTTGGCAATTACTACCAGGAAAAATTTTGAATGATTCCGCACATAGAAGATACCTTTATCGAACGGCACTGCCAATTCGTCAATATCATAATCGAGATATTCTTTTACGCCAAAAATATGGAGAAATGCTTCGCCGAGTTCGGAGAAGGTAGTCGCACTATAGTTAGGGTTATTTCCGGAACCAATGATCTTGCCTTCATTATCGAAGAGCACCACCGCTTCCACATCAGCAAGTTCTACCAGCTCATTAAAAAATTCATTTATCATTGAATATACCCCCTGAAAATTTTGGCAGCCAGTTTCTCAAAATCCGGTTGAGCCAGGGGAATATCGTTTTCTTCAGCTATTTTTAAAAAATCATTGATGACTTTCTCAAAGTCCAACTTTCGAAATCGACGAGGGGGGACTTGTTGCAGTAACTTATTTAGGACCAGGGAAATTCCCTGTTGAAAGGTCGATAGCTGTAAGACATTTTTTATTCTTAAGTATTGATTGGTCAGATACACTTCTCCTTCCTGTGGATTCAAAAATGGATAGTGATCAGAAACCTCTGTACAGGCTTTGCCAAAATTTTCAAAAAATTTGTTCTTTTTCAAATAATCGTTCATCAATCTGCGCATATAAAGCAACAGTTGATGCCAAAATAAGATATATTTTTGATGTTGCCAGGGAATAATGAACGCCTCGTCCTCAATAATTATTCCCGGTTCAAATACGCAATGCACGTTGACCTGTGGCTGAATCAGTTCACTGATTTCATGGAATTTGTGAAATACTTGCTCACCACTGGCAACCTTACCTTTGTTAGACATAATTACAGCTTCCACCGGACTGCCTTCCAAAAAATATACGGTTCCGATTCCTCTTTTGCCACTAAACTGCAGGTCCACAAATCCATTTATCGATTCTCTTTCCAGCAGATCGAAAACTTGTGCTAAAGAATAGTTTGCCAAGGTATCTTCATCTTTATATAATAATGATTGCAAGGCGTATGCCAGTGCAAGAGCCACCTCGCTGGACAACGCAAAGACATCCAGGCTACCCTCCTCATCCCTGGATTTTTGAAACACTCGCAGTACCGCTTGTTCTCCGGTTAGATAGATATTTTGTTCGGACGAATATCCTTCAATAATTCGCCCGGTATCCATTACAATAACGCCTTCATACCCCCAGTAATTCAATTTTACATATCCGCTAAAACGGTTCTCGCTTAAATCTTCCATGAGCTGATCGAAACGCGTAAAAGAAGTACTCAAATTCTGGTGTTTTTCGATACCTTGCGGCAATAACACAGTAACAAATCCTATTTGCTTGTATTCAGTTGTTTTAAGACTTTTTTTACCATATGCGTAAAGTCCGGTGTAATCACTTTCAGATCGGTTTCAATAACAATTAAATTGGGTCGAAATTCAAAGATAAAAAAATAACCATCATTTTTTCTTAACACAATATATTGAAAAATATCAGAATAAAACAAATTTAGTAGTTTCTTTAGCTTATACCAAACAAAGGTTAAATATAATGGATGCAATGAGTTATTTAAATTTCCTTCCACGACTTTGCCATTATAATTCAACACAAACACATTCTGAACGTTTTTTAATCCCGACAACATTGCAAATAATTGACGCGGTATCGGGGCACTGTCAATCTTCTTTTCATCAATTAAGCGCAGTCCTTCCAAAACGATTGAATTCCACGACTTACTTATGGTCTGCTTTGGCGGTTTTATTCCGGCTTCGACCCTGAACTCACCCTCAGTTAAGCCAAGCATTTCNNTCCCCTTCAAATTGATCGAATTCGGCGTGAACGATCGATCCACCGGAAAAATAAATCGCACCAAAACGATCACCACTTTTTACACTGACCCTGGCTACATTACGCTCGATACAATTTATTTGAATGATGTTTGCTAATTTTAGATCTTTTAAATTTCCGACTAATGCCATATTTTATTCTAGCATTTGAATAACTAAATCCCTTAATTGGTGTATATCGAAAGGCTTTTCAAAATAACTGTCTGCTCCTAAATTATATGCTTTCTCTTCCCGGTCATCCGATCCATATGCAGTAATAACGATTACCCTGGTTGCCGGTCTTTTCTTTTTTAAAATCGCGAGCAGTTCCAGGCCATCCATGCCCGGCATCGCCAAATCGGTAATGACAATATCGAAGGGGGATTTCTCAAAGCGCTGTAATGCCTCTTCAGCCCGAGAAGCAGTAACCACTTCGCAATCTATTGAGGCATTAATAAACGTTTGATAAAGGGTAAACGTAATGCTTTCTTCGTCATCTACAATTAAAAGACGCTTCAGATTGTTTTTTTGGGTGTGCATCTGTAATATAATCTCCTAATTTAGGAAACGTGAGGTTGATGATATGCAAACGTGGGTAACGATAAGATGAAATTACTTCCCTTGTCTACCTTACTAATTACATCAATTTTGCCCCGATTTTCTTCAATCAAGCGACTACAAATCGAAAGCCCCAAACCTAATCGGTGAGATTTCGTCGTGAAAAAAGGATTAAAAATTTTAGATAATTTTTCCGGTTCTATCCCTGGCCCATTGTCGGAAATTTCGACTAAGACGTAGTAATATTCCTGAGCTGAGACAGCATCCCTTTCTTCTTCACCAAGTAGATTCAACCTCTTCTTATAGGAAGAGACCTGTATCGTCCCGCCGGTATCCAGCGCCTCGAACGCATTTAGCATCAAATTTAATAGCACTTGCTCGATCTGGCTTTCATCAACATAAACTCCGGGCAATTTAGGTTTAAGGTTTTTGTGAAAGTGAATATTCTTTGATTTTAATTTCGGTTCTATAAGCAGGTAAACACTATCGATAAGCGTTTCAATATCGGTAAAACCAAATTTGGGTTTAGTGGGACGGGCAAATTTAAAAAACTCATTAAGCAGGTTATTGGATTTATCGACTTCTCGTACCACACGGTCGATCAACTCCACGCAGACATCATCACCTTCAATCCTCTCCTGGAGTATCTGAGAAGCACCTTTTATGGCAGCAAGCGGATTTCGAATTTCGTGAGCAATTCCCGCCGAAATTTCACCAAGCGAAGCCAAACGCTTCATTCTTTCAACCTGACTTTTTAAATAATAAGTCTCGGTCAAATCGCGGAAAAGTAAGACCACACCTTGAAACTGGTTATTTTCATCGGTTAAGGGTGAAGTGCTGATACCGGCAATCATTTCGCTGTTATCCTTCTTGACAAAACTGGTCTCCCAGTCATTGATTTTTTTATTGGGTAAAGAGCATAATTTCAAAAACTTATCGGCCTCTTTGGCTGACTGAAAAAAATCGGTCACCTTTTTGTCTAATAACTCTTCAACTGAATAGCCGGTTAAAAACGAGGCGCTTTTATTTGCAAAGGTAATATTGCCATCCAGTTCAATAGCAAACAAACCTTCGTTAATATTTTGAACAATACTTTTATGGAAGTGGTAAAGTTGACTAATGAATCGGGCTTGTGACGGTGGTTCATTTGCTTTAGACTCGTTTTCTGATTGATATCCCTTTCCAAATCCAGTTTCCAAAGGTTTTGTCTTTGAATTCAAAATTGAAAAGATGTGACGCTGTTTCTCTAATTTTGAAGACATAAAGCAGGCTTTCCACTCCTAAATATAAATTGATAAATATATGATTTTTTAATCCAAAATGAAACGATTTTTAGCCTGAATCTCAGCCACCGATTAAAATTCAACATTCTTCTCGGTAAATGATGTTATCCAATTTCGGTAATATGATTCATCTTTTTAATAAAGAGCTATTTTGCTTAATCTTATATGGCTTTAATGCTCGTGTTTAACTAAATTGAATTATTGTACTTAGCAAGAAAAAGTAAAAGGTTTGTCTACTGCATTTTAAAAAAATCTTTTGCCGACAAATGCTGTATGAAAAATGAATTACCAANNACCAATATTGTGCGCAGGCGCATACTGATTGATCCGATTTACCAGTATTATTTTGTCATGAAGTTCTCTATTAAGGTGTTAAAAATAAATCCTATCGGGAGTTACTGTTTGCCATGAAGGACAAACAATTTTCCTCATTGAACCTTTTATTGGACAACGTTGAAGGTACAAACCTGCTTCTTGAATATTATTCCTCATTTAGCAAGCGTATCTTTAATGCACGAGATTTCAGATCAGTCCTCAATATTTTATATGAAGAATTGCGTAAAATTTACGCTAATCAACACATCGAGATTATTCTCTGGCACAACAATCAAAAGTTGGTAAAGTTTTTGTTTGCGGAGCAGAATGGTCAGATGTCGCCGGGAGAGGACTTTTTCGAGCGGAATACACTATATAATTATGTCCTGGAACAACAGCAAGTAGTTTTAACAAACAGTTATGAAAACTTTTGCGAAAATTTGAATGTCAGCACTGCCAATGTATGCGCCAGTTCCTGGCTGGGCGTCCCCATGAAAGTACGCGGAAAGGTGCTGGGAGCTCTGGTTGTTTGGGACGAATCCTCCGAACATTACATGCGCTTACAAGATAAACATTTTTTAACCTCTATAACCGATATGGTGAGCTTTGCCATTGAGAACATTTACTTATACAATTACATTGCCGATAAAAATGGGTCGCTCAGCCTTTTAGAATATCCGCTTCTTACTGGCAATACCCGGAATACTATAAAGAGCGTTCTTTCTCAATTACTCCAATCAGTTCTCAGTCAATCGGGTGTGAGTTACAGTGGTCTTTTCATGCGACCGTACCAATCGAAAAAGTGGCGGGTTATTAATGAAAAATATGAAGATGAAAAGAGTGTCTCATTAGGCATAAAGCTCCTTTCAGGTTTATCCAATATACCGGAATCCATATTTGAAGGCACTTCTTCTATTTTCTGTCACCAGAACTTTGCCTCTCCTCCGCTTAAGGAGGTATTTTCCGAATCCTTTGATGAATTTGATATAAATTCGGCGCTACTCTTTCCATTTGTGATCAATCAAAATTATACCGGCGCCTGGATCATCGGTATGCATCGAAGTGAGGATGAACCCGATCAAAAAGAGAAACAGTTTTATCAATTCATCTCCTATTTAATCACTCAGCTTATTGAGAAGAAAGCACTGCTTGAGCAACACCGGAAATATGACTCTTATATGCGTCATTTGGAACGGATGAAAGTAACCGGAGAATTAGCCAGTAGCGCCGCACATCACCTGAATAATGTTTTTAGTGTGATAATCGGGAAAACCCAAACGTTGCAGAGAAAGCATGAAGGAGATTCTATTGAACATGATCTGGATTTAATCTTAAAGGCAGCATCTGACGGCGCGAATAGTATTCGTCGTATTCAAAATTATTCTTCCCGACGCGATTTATTCGAAGATTCAAAGACAATTGATTTAAACGCCATACTTTATGAAGTGGTCGATATTGCCCGTCCCCGATTTGAAGAGCAGGCTCAGGCCCGCGGTTTGCATTATGATTTAAACATGGCGCCTGGGGAAGTAAAACCAATCAAGGGAGACGCGGCTGCCCTGCGAGAAGTTTTTCTAAACTTGATTAATAACGCTTTGGATGCAATGCCACGCGGAGGAAAGCTTTCCCTGCAAACCACGGCTAAAGAGAACCAGGTGCTGGTTTTTGTTAGCGACACCGGTATCGGAATTCCGAATGAAATTCAGGAAAAGATTTTCGAACAGTTTTTCACCACCAAAGGAAAGCAGGGAAATGGCCTGGGATTGAGCATCGCTGCTGAGACAATCAAGAAACACAAAGGCAAAATTTATGTGGACTCCATCCCCCAAAAAGGGTCCATATTTATGGTGGAGCTCCCCGCTGCCGAACAGGAGTATATTCCCAAGCCCGCTCAAACGGAATTTTTTCAACCTCTTGCTTACAAAGTTCTTTTAGTAGAAGATGAGGGAATCGTTCGTGAAACATTAGCCGAGATGCTGGAAGATGAAGGTTGTGAGGTAACAACAGCTAACAATGCGGAAGACGCCATACTAAAATTTCAAAAACACCAGTGTGATGTTGTGTTTACCGATTTAAGCATGCCGGATTTAAACGGAGTCAAACTTGCGGAAAAACTCAAAAAACTTGACCCGGATATTCCCATCTTTATCATTACCGGTTGGAATCAAATAGATCCTTCGCTGGTCAACTCCAATGATGTTATTGACGGCGTTATCCAAAAGCCTTTTAATGTGCAACACATCAGACAGGAATTAATCCGGGTTGCCGGTAGAAACGGTCAGTTCCATCGGAACGGTGTGACTGTTTCGGTGACCGGATAAAAATTTTTAGAATCCTTCATGCCTTGATTTTATAGTTTTCTTTTAATGCCACTCCTTCTTTAATTATATTCAATACCAGTTTGCTCTGCTACCGGTTATCATCATAACCGGGATTTTAGCAATATTATTAGCTATTGTGTAGACGTGTCAATAAAAATTCGGAGGACTTATGAGACCTGAAATTTTGCAGGAAATTGTTACCCGAAATGATAACAAAATTATTTTCCTTATCATGGACGGCTTGGGAGGCCATCCGTTTTCAGGAACAGACTTAACCGAACTGGAAACTGCCAACACTCCTAATTTTGATAAATACGCAGCGGAAGGAATTACCGGGTTACTCGAGCCTGTCGCTCCGGGAATTACACCGGGAAGCGGTCCGGGACATCTGGCACTGTTTGGCTATGATCCACTGGAAGTAATCATCGGTCGGGGCGTTTTATCCGCATTAGGCATTGATTTTGAATTAACCGACCGTGACGCTCCCGCGCGGCTAAATTTTTGTACGCTCGATAACTCAGGAAATGTTAGTGACCGGAGAGCGGGGAGAATCCCAACTGAAAAGAACAAACAACTGTGCGAGAAAATTCGAAAGCAGGTGAAGTTGAGTGACGGCATCGAATATTTCCTGGAAACCGAATCCGAACATCGGGCAGTATTGATTTTAAGAGGAGATGGCCTGGGAGGAAATGTGTCGGATACGGACCCCCAGGAAACGGGTGTGCCACCGAAAGAACCCCAGGGAGAAGATGAAGCCTCTCAAAAAACTGTCAAATATGTAAAAGAATTTTTAAATCGGGTTCGCGAAGTCTTAACAGACGAACATCCAGCTAATATGGTTTTAGCTCGCGGATTTGCCAAGCACGATCCTCTGCCAACTATGGAAGAACGGTATGGATTAAAATCGGCGGCCATTGCCCAATACCCCATGTATCGTGGATTGGCCCGATTGGTCGGAATGAACGTACTGCCCAAACCGGGGACATACGAAGGCATGTGGGAGCAACTGAAAAAAAACTATAACCAATATGACTTTTTCTTTGTGCATTTTAAAAAGACCGACAGCTACGGTGAAGATGGAAATTTTGAGGCGAAAGTCAAAGTGATTGAAGAAATAGACCAATGGGCCGGCCAATTGCGACAGCTTAATCCGGCAGTAATCGCCATTACCGGCGATCATTCCACGCCGTCCTGGCTGAAATCGCATAGCTGGCATCCGGTTCCGGCGATTCTCTGGTCGGCAAATTCCCGTCCTGATGAAGTTACCCGGTTTGGCGAACGATATTGCCGCAGTGGCTATTTGGGCCGTCTGGCGACCAAACATTTGGTTATGCTTTGTCTGGCCAATGCATTGCGGTTGAAAAAATTCGGGGCATAGTTTTGGAGAATCCGGCTGAGGTTTGGCTTATGAATGCGACAGAAGTGAAAGACCGTGGTGGAGTATTGGAGCGTTGGAGCAACTTATAGAGCAGTGCATCCCCTTTATGCAATGCACTGCTGGGCATAAAGATACCGCACTCCGGATCGTAAACAATGGCCTAAAATTTTAACTAATGGATAACACCTCGAGATTTTCCATCATCTCAACAACACCATCCGCTTAGTTTTCTGAAATAAAGTGGCATTGCCGGCCTTGACGGTTAAATGATAAATGTAAATGCCGCTGGCTACAGATTTCCCGAACCGATCTTTCCCATCCCATTGAATGCTGTAGCTGCCGGCTGATTGTTGTTCGCTAACCAAAGCACGCATGACCTGTCCCAGCACATTATAAATTTTCAATTGGACAATGCCGGCCTCCGGTAACTGATATTCAATGGTGGTGGTGGGATTAAAGGGATTGGGGTAGTTTTGACTGAGAGTGAATTCACCCGGCAGATTATTCCGATCGGACGGTTGAATATCTGTGGTGACATCAAACCAGTTAAACGCAGCACCCATTACATTATTAATGGAGCTACTGCCGAGCTTTTCCATACCAAAACCCATTAATACAATTTGTGAACTCGTAGCCGGATTATCCACCGTTACCCCGGCAATATCGTTATTGGCATAATTAAATGCGGCTGTGGCGTTCCCGCCGGATACCGGATCGACTGCGTCTCTGGAATCCTGCACCACCGCAAAAGGGCTCAAGCCGCCCGACATGGGGTTCCCACTCACCGGATTGATCAGTGGAGATCCGGTAGCATTTCCACTGTAATTGACTTCCAGATAGGATTGCAAAAAAACGCTGCCCTGAGCATCCAAGGATTCGGTAATATTCTTACCGGTTAATAGTAGCTTCCCTCCATTATTCAGAAATAGGGAAAGGCTGTCTTGCTCGGTCTGATTTAAGACGTCAACCGTGGCCTCACCGGTAAACCAGATGATGACCTCATTATCCAGTTGATGCAACGAACTGACCGGAATATTGCTGCCGTCGTTAGCAGATATCCATTTATAGAAAGTGTTGTTGTGTGCGGTGACTGCCGCTTCAAAGATTCCCGTAAAATCGGCATTGGGATCATCATTGACTAAGAAAACGTCCGCCGGGCTTAATTGAAAATCAATCACAGTTGGTGAAGATTGGGAGACTGTTATATTTAATGCAGAGTCAGCAGGAAACGGGAAAGTCTGCTCTAAAACAACTTTGTCATAATCCACCCAAATGCTGTCGGTCACGGGAATATCATTAAAAGCATATTCGCCATTGGCATCGGTCATTACCTGAAGAATCTGAGTCGTCTCAAATAAAGCGCTATTCACAAACAGCTTGACCGGAAAGGACTCCAGCGGCTGATTATCCTGATTGGTAATGGTGCCGGTAACGGCACCAGTCGGCGAAGGCTGCAAATTTATTTCGATCGTATCCATATTGCCCGGCACCGCATTAAGTTGCAGTTGGGATAAATCATAACCGAACGCAACCGCATTTAAATTGATGGTTCCCGATCCGGCAAACCCGGCACTGAATTCCCCATTTGCATTCGTCCGAAACACATTTCCGCTTTCCGTAATTTCCACCCAGCCATTTTCCAGGGGCTGTCCGGTGTTGGCATCCTTTAAAACGCCGCTAACCCGATAAGCCCTGGTATTATTAAACTCGAGTATGTACAAACCGGATTGGGTATCGCTGACATAGATTAAGCCGTTTTGAGAAAACGGGTAAACGCCCCAATCGTTGGGGGTATCAAAATTGCCGACTTCGATGGGGCTGGAGGGATCGGCAACATCCACCGCCTTAAATCCGGAGGAGTAATGAGAAATAAACGCAAAATCCCCTTTAAAATAAGCATTATGAGCGAACTCGTTTTCACCCAGGTACTCACCGACTAAGCGAATATCATTCAAATTTCGAATATCCCACAGTTTGATCGTCTTCCCGACGGTTTCCTCCGTGGTCACCATATAAGTATTATCCGCGGTTGTCCAAACGTTGTGAACATATCCGGGGGAGGGAATATTGAGCCGCTGTGCCAACACGGGATTGGCGGGATCGCTCATATCAAAAATACCGATAGATCCACTGCCGCCCTCGGCAATGTATAGCATCGAGTCTTGGGCAAAGACGTCATGAGAATCAGCCCCGCCATTTGCCGGATAAATCGTAGAAATTTCGACCGGATTTTCGGGATTGCTTAAATCCAGAATTCGTACCGACGGATTAAAGTTAAAGTCTTCAATCACATAGAGCAGCCCCATTTGGATATCAATAAAAATATTATGCGGTTCGCTGCTAAACGCTGTATAAGTCCCAACAACGGTTGCGGAATCCGGTAAAGTGGATAAGTCGGCAATCAACATCTCCGAACCGCCTTCAGTGGTTACGTACATGTAATTCTGATAGGTTTTAATATCATACCAGCTAAAATCGATGAAATCGACAAAATCGACTTCTGATATGTTATTGGGATCCGTGGCATTGACAATACTTACCCCTGTATTGGCACCTAACAACGCATAATCGTTACCATTGGAGGCAGTGTATCCCCAACAATCACTGTATCCGAGATTGGGATAGTTATCCAAATTTGCAATTAAACTGACATTAAGATTTTGAGAGTGTCCGAATGAAACCAGTAAAGACAACAAGAGTAAGGATACTATAATGCGCATTAAAATCTCCTTCTATATAAAAGTGAATTGCATGGAAGAATTGTGAACATTTTTAAAATAATGGAATGCTACAAATAAAGCACCATTCAAAGCAGCTGTTTTTCATAAGTAATTATAAATTAATGAATTAGTAATTTGTGAGATAGCCAATCCAGCTTATTTCCAAGAAAAGTATTTCCTGAAAATTAGAAAATTTTTTCCGGGGGTAGGGCAAATTACACACGCTATAACACACTAAATTGTGGTAATCCGGATTTTATATTATCATAAGATAACCACGCTTTAGCGTGCTTTTGCCTTCTGATGTTATTGTTTTTCTGTACCATCACAACCAAAACACAGTAACTCCTAAATAGTTTGTCAAAAAAGTTTTTACCTTTACAGATTTCTCACTGTGCTTTCCCAAAGGGAGCACTTCGTGCCGCTCCGTTCGGCACGAAGTGCTCCCTTCGGNNTGTCTCGTAACTTATTTGACAGACCACTAAATACTCTGCAACAGAAAATGCTATATTAAATTTAAAAATTGGAGTCAACTGTGAATTTACTTACGTTACTTGGACTTTAACGTATACACCCCATCCCATTGGCTTCCGGGTGGATTTTCGGCAAACTCCTGGCAGCGAAGCAGATACAATCGCGAAGGGCCATCCTCGCCATCGATCTGAAGCGCCTGTCTGAATTGATTCAGTGCCCCATCCCAGTTCTGAGCCAGATAGTGCTGATATCCCTGGTGAAAATACTTTAATATTTCCCTGGTTTTTACCGGGAGCGAATCATTTTTCATAGCCATCAACTCAAAGACTTTGACCGGTTTTTTTCGCCCCGAAACCCGTAGTAAATCAAGTTGTCGACCAATCACCTGTTCCCTGGCCATGGTATAAGTATCTTCACTAATCAGGATCTTGCTGCCATATAATTTGTTGGCGCTCTCCAATCTTGCTCCCAGGTTAACATGATCTCCGATAGCAGTGTAATCAAAACGAATATCCGAGCCCATGTTGCCGACGATCATCGGGCCGGTATCAATCCCGGTTCGTTGATGAAATTCCGGCAAATTGCGTATTTTCCAGCTCTTTCGAATGTCTTCCAGCTTTTTCTGCATATTCAGAGCCGCTTGACAGGCTTTCAGTGCGTGATTATCAATATCCACCGGGGCTCCAAATATTGCCATAATGGCATCGCCTTCATATTTATCCAGAGTGCCATCGCTCTCCAAAATAAGATGAGTCATGGCCGTCAAATACTCATTCAATAACT
>JABAHQ010004028.1_pt3 | contig 48749 bp, 42 predicted proteins | sample 7062091 | NCBI WGS metagenome assembly JABAHQ01 (sample SAMN14534359, study PRJNA622989) | marine sediment metagenome | biome: marine biome [ENVO:00000428]; feature: marine pelagic biome [ENVO:01000023]; material: deep marine sediment [ENVO:00002113] | place: India: Gulf of Kutch | collected... | reverse complement strand
CAGGACGAGCGCTCCCAGCACAAGAACCGGGCGCGGGCCATGGCTCTGCTCCAGGCCAGGCTGCTGGCCGAGGAGCGGGCGCGCCAGCAGGCAGAGCAGTCGCAGGCACGCAGGCTGCAGGTGGGCAGCGGCGACCGTTCCGAGCGCATCCGCACCTACAACTTTCCCCAGGGCCGGCTGACCGACCACCGCATCAGCCTTACCCTCTACAAGCTGGAGGAGATCATGGCCGGCGCCCTGGACCAGGTGATCGATCCCCTGATCCAGGAGCACCAAGCCGAGCTGCTGGCGGCAATGGCCGAGGGCGGAGCGTGACCCGATCATTCCACAAACCGATCGGGGCCAAGGGGCTTTGCACCGCTTACGCTCAATGCGGGCAAGCGCCAATCGCACGCCGCTTCGCAAAGCCCCGCGACCTCGATCGCGCCGGCGGTGCCATCCGGCTGCAAGCGCCTTGTGCAAACCAAACACCGCGATTTTCGGTACTTGGCTCGTCCTGGCGGCGCGATTCTTTCAGCTATCGGGGCAGGCTGACATGACCAACATCGTGTCCGCACTGGCAGGGGCCCGAGAATCCCTGTCGGCGGGCGAGACGCCCGCCCTCGACGCCGAGCTGCTGCTCGGCCACGTGCTGGGCCGGCCGCGCACCTTTCTGCACGCCTGGCCGGAGCTGGCGTTGGATGCCCGCGCCAAGGCCCGTTTCGAGGCGCTTGTGGCCCGGCGCGCCGCCGGCGAGCCCGCGGCCCTGCTGATCGGGCGGCGCGAGTTCTGGTCCCTGGATCTCACGGTCACCCCTGACACCCTGGTGCCGCGCCCCGAGACCGAGCGACTGGTGGAGCTGACCCTGGAGCGTCTTCCGCCCGGCACACGGCGGCGCGTCGCCGACCTGGGCACCGGCTCGGGCAACGTGGCCCTGGCCATCGCCCGGGAGCGACCGGCCTGTCGCGTCGTGGCCAGCGATTGCTCTCCTCAGGCACTGGTGGTGGCGCGCGCCAACGCCCGGGCGTTGGGCATCGGCAACGTAGAGTTCGTCCGCGGCGACTGGTGCGCCGCGCTGCCAGGGGAATCGTTCGACGCCATCGTATCCAACCCTCCCTACATTCGCGACGGCGATCCCCATCTGCGCAAGCTGCGTTTCGAGCCGCGCGGCGCGCTGGTGGGCGGGCGGGACGGGTTGGCCCAGATCCGCCGCATCGGCGCGTCGGCGCCGGACCGCCTGCGGCCGGGGGGCTGGCTGCTGCTAGAGCACGGCCACGACCACGGCGAGAGCGTCCCGGCGCTGCTCGTATCCCTGGGCTACCGGGAGGTTGCGGACTTCACCGATGGCGCGGGCCGGCCCAGGGTGTGCGTCGCCCGCGCACCGAGAGCTGGGTCACAAAAGCCCTTACAAAACGCTTGATTATTGTGCGTGCTGGGCTACGATGGAGGGATGAACACTAGGACGCTGGACACGGTCAAACAACGCGAGATCGTCTTCGGCCGCCTGCATCCCGACCCCAACCAGGCCGAGAGCGCGGCCGGGCTGCTCGGCAACGTCACCGGCATCCTCGAGCTGCAGGTCACGGACCAGCTGCGGATGCAGGTGTGCTACGATCTCAACCACATCACCCTACGCATCATCGAAGAGATCCTGATGGAGGTGGGCTTTCACCTGGACAGCAGCCTGCTGAGCAAGCTCAAGCGTGCCCTCTATTACTATACGGAGGAGGTGCAGCTGGAGAACCTTGGGGGCGCCCGCGAGGATGTCGATTCCACCCAAAAGGTCTTCGTGAACCGGTACCAGCGACTGCGGCACGGCTGTCGCGACGATCGCCCGCTGCACTGGCGCAAGTACTTGTAGCCGATCAGCGACCCCCCCGATACAGCTTCCACCCGCGGCCGCCAGGCGCGGGACAGCGGCCGCAGCACCCTCGGGCCCTGGGGTATACTAAGGCGTGACAGCCCTATACGAGGCGGGCGACCGCCGCGCCGAGAGGTCCCCGATGGACGACGAGCAACTCCTGCGCTATAGCCGCCAGATCATGCTGCCGCAAGTGGGCGTGGAGGGCCAGCAGCGGTTGCTGGATGCGCGCGCGCTCATTGTCGGGCTCGGCGGGCTGGGCTCGCCGGCGGCCATGTACCTTGCCGCCGCCGGCGTCGGCCACCTGGTGCTTGTCGACGGCGACTGCGTGGACCTGTCGAACCTGCAGCGCCAGATCATCCATACCACCGAGGACCTCGGCCGGCCCAAGGTCCACTCGGCCCGGGAAACCGTCCGGGCGCTCAATCCCCAGGTCGAGGCCGGCGCCATCGAGACTCGTCTGGATCGGACCCAACTGTTGGAACAGGTACGCCAGTGCGATGTGGTCCTGGACGCCAGTGACAATTTCGCCACCCGCTTCGCCGTGAACGACGCATGCGTGCAGGCGGGGGTGGCCTTGGTGTCGGGGGCCGCTATTCGCATGGAAGGTCAAGTGGCCGTATTCCTGCCGGGCCGGGAAGAGAGTAGTCCGTGCTATCGCTGTCTCTATAAGGATCAGGGCGAGCTGGAGGAGACCTGCAGCGACAACGGCATTTTGGCACCCCTGGCGGGCATCGTCGGCAGCATTCAGGCCATGGAGGCGATGAAGGTGCTGATGGGCCTCGGCGATCCCCTGTGCGGCCGGCTGTTGCTGCTCGATGCGCACACCATGGAATGGCGCACCCTGCGCCTGCCCAAGGACCCGCGGTGTCCGATGTGCGCGACCCCCGCGGCACTGTGTGACGGGGCCTGATGCCTAGCCCGCATTTCTCACCGGGATCGCGGGAACAGGCGTAGGATTCGCGTTCGTAGGCGCCGCTCTGGAGCGAAAGTGGTAGCCGTAGCTACCACTTGAGTGAAGAGCAAGCCTACGGGCGCGAAGACAAACCTGAACCGTGATAGGCCAACGGCGCAAACATATGTCATTGCTCCATTCCACCAGAATATGTCTAATTCCTTTTGTGCTTCAGGATGTTGCGAGGCAGCCGTTGGCCGCCTGGTGAGATATGCGGGCTAGGGGCCGGCTCACCGACAGCGGTCTGCGCGACGGCGAAGAGAATCTGGCCCTGGACCGGGCACTGATCGCCGCGGCCGGCGAGGGCGGTCCGCTGCTGCGTTTCCACAGCTACCGCCCGACGGTGAGCGTAGGCGCGCACGAGCGTATCGGCCACGCCGTGCGGAGCGAGTTCTGCGCCCGCCGCGGCATCCCCGTGATCCGCCGTATCACCGGGGGAGGGGCGCTGTACCTGGACGCCGGTCAGCTGTGCTGGACGCTGTGCCTGCCGTCCCGAAGCGCCACCCGGTCGCTTACCCTGGAGTCCGTGCTGCACGACCACCAGCGGGCCGCCGCCGACGCCCTCGCCCGGCTCGGTCTGTTCCTGTCGCCCTGCTATCCCGGCGGCCTGGAGCACGAGGGACGCAAGGTGGGCGCGGTCTTCGCCACCCGCGTCGGGGAAACCTGGGTCCTGCAAGGCACTTTGCTGTGCGCCGTGGACACGCAGACCCTGCTCAAGGCCTTGCGGGTCCCGACGGAGAAGCTGTCCGAGGAAGGCATCCTCAGCGCCCGCCAGCGCCTGGCCACCCTGACGGATTTGTTCGGGCGCCCGCCCGAGCGCGAGGCACTGCGCTCGGCCCTGGCGGGGGCGCTGGAGGCGCAGCTCGAGAGGCGACTTGTGTCCGGGCCGATGCCAGAGCTTTCCGGCTCAACAGCCGCCGAGCCAGTCCGGCCGGATATGGCATGCGACCACGCTTGGGCGCGGGGGGCGGCGACGGCCTTCCGGAGGACCGCCGGCGGGACGCTGTATGCGGCGGTGCGGCTGGAGGGCGAGCGCATGGTCGAGGTATCCGTGTCGGGCTCGGTGCAGCTCGCCCCGCAGGGAGGATTGCGCGAGCTGGAGCAGACCCTGCGCGGTTGGCCGGCCCGCTCGTGCACCGAGCGGCTCAGCGCGTTCTTCCAGCGGCAGACCCTGCAGACGGTCGGCTTTCAAGCCGAGGACGTGGACCGTGTGCTGCAGGCGGCCCTGGATCGCAACGAGCAGGAGGCGCGCCTCGGCCTGGATCGCAACCAGGCCAACACGCTCATGGTTCACGGGCCCGGGACGCAGAAGGCCCATGCGGTTCTCGCCCGCGCCAGCGTGATGCTGGTGCCCTATTGCGCCAAACCGCCTGGCTGCAAATGGCGACACCGCGACGGCTGCCCCGAGTGCGGGCAGTGCGAGGTCGGCGACGCCTACCGCCTGGCCCGCGAGCGCGGCATGCGCGTGGTCACCATCACCAACTTCGAGCATTTGCAGCGCACCCTCGCCGAGATGACCAGCGACGGCGTCGAGGCTTACGTGGGCATGTGCTGCAGCAACTTCTATCTCAAACGTCAGTTCGCTTTCGACCAGGCCGGCGTGCCCGCGGTGTTGATGGACATCAGCGGGGCCAACTGCTATGAGCTGCGGCAAGAAGAACAGGCCTATGCCGGCACCTTTGCCGCCCAGGCCCACCTCAACGGTGACGTGGTGGAACGGGTGATGCAGTTCGTCCCCCCGGTTCGGCAGCAGGGCCGGCACGACCGCGAGCCGGGCTGAGATCGTCCGGGCGGTGAACTCCGCTGGGGCGCAGTCGAATGGAGTGACGAAGCCTCGGAGCTGGTCTTCGAGCTGCAGCGCCTGCCCCGACAGGCCTCCCCGGCCCATCTCACAGGCGGCCGGGTCGGCGTCCTTTCCGCCGGCAGAGTCACCGGTACCAGAAAACCCGTTTTGCCATCGAGCTCGATCCGACAGTTGCATAAACGACGCCCTCAAGTCGAGCGAAATACCAATAGTCGCGGTGTTTGGCTCAGGTAGGGCACTTGCGGCCGGATCGCACCGCCGGTGCGATCGAGGGCAGGGGGCTTTGCGAAGCGGCGTGCGCGCGCCAATCGCACAGGGAACGTGCGATTGGCGCTTGCCCGCAGCGAGCGTAAGAGGTGCAAAGCCCCCTGTCCTCGATCGATCTATGCACCGATTGGGTCGAGTTTCGGCCTGCCGATGTGCGCCAACGCGGCCCCGGAGCCGGTAAAGCTCAGACGGAAAAGCGGCGGGTTACCGGGCTATGGGTATGGTGCGCCGTCGCGGCGAAGACGTGACGCTCAACGAAGCCCGACAGACCCCGCCGAGGCGGGGTCTGTCTTTTTGTGGGCTGCCAGGGTCTTCAGGTCTTGAACCGCCCCACCAGCTCCTGCAGCTGCACCGCCAACTGGCTGACCTGCTCGCTGGCAGTGGCCGTCTGCTGGACATCGGCCGCGTTCTGCTGCGCCAGCTCGCTGATGGCGTTGATGTTGCGGTTGACTTCGTCGGCAACGGCGGTCTGTTCCTCGGCCGCGGTGGCGATGTGGTGATTCATGTCGGTGATGCTCGCCACCGCCTGGGCGATGCCCTCCAGGGCCGCCCCGGCTTCTCCGGAAGCGTCGACGCCCGCCCCGGCCCGCTCGCGCCCCGTGTGCATGACCTGCACGGCGTTGCGGGCACCCGACTGCAGGCGCTGGATCATCTCCTGGATCTCCTGGGTGGATTGCTGCGTGCGGCTGGCCAGGGTACGCACCTCGTCGGCCACCACGGCAAAGCCGCGCCCCTGGTGCCCGGCCCGAGCCGCCTCGATGGCGGCATTGAGGGCCAGCAGATTGGTCTGCTCGGCGATCCCGCGGATCACGTCGAGCACGGTGCCGATCTCCTCGCTGTCGGACTCCAGCTTCTGGATAACCTCGGAGGCACGCTGCACCTCACTGGCCAACGCGTCGATCGCCTCGCCGGCCCGCGACGTCACCTCCGTGCCGCGCCGGCTCTCCTCATCGGCCTTCTGTGCCGACTCGGCCGCCTTGGAGGTATTCGAGGCGATCTCCTGGACCGTGGCGGTCATCTGGTTCATCGCGGTGGCCGCCTGGTCGGTCTCCGACTGTTGTTGGCGGGCCCGCTCACTGCTCTCTTCGTTCACCCGCGCCGTCTCCTCGGCCGCCGAGGCAAGCTGGCTGGCGGCGCCCGAGATCTCGCCGACAAGGGACTGGAGCTTGTCCACGAACCGGTTGAAGGCCGCTGCAATGCCGGTGATTTCGTCACTGCCCGAGGCATCGAGGCGGTGGGTGAGATCCCCCTCACCCTCGGCAATATCGTCCATGGCGTCGGACAACGTCACCAGCCGGTGCTCCACCACGCGGCGAAAGACGAAATAGGTCAGCGCGCAGATCGCCACCAGGGCCGCCACGATAGCCAACACGATCTCGCGGCTCAGGCTAGCGCCCAGGGCAAGCTGCGCCTCGATGGGCACGTCCACCTCCAGGACGCCGCGCACGTCATTGAGCCTCCAGTCGTCTTTCGGAGTATTGGGATGGGAGTTGTGGCAGCTGACGCACGCCTGGCTCACCATGCGGTCGGCTACGGCCACACGCACGTAACGGGTGTCGTCTTTGGAGGACATGCGCACAACCTGCTGATCGGGATTGGCCTGCAAGGCGTCCCAGGCGCCGCGACCGAATTCGTCCAGCACCCGGTCCCTCCGGTTGGGGAAGGGATAGGCGCTGTAGAGCTTTATTCGGATCCCCTCACGCTCGAGAAGGGCGCCGAGGTCATGGATCATGGTCGCTGGCAGCGGAATGGCATTGGGGTCCTGCGAGTGGTTGAAGGAGGCCGTCAGGCCACTGTTGTTGAGCACCTTTCTCACCACGTTCTTCGTGTAGTAGCTGCGCAGGATCTTGAACTGCTCCACCGTCCGGGCGGCCGAGGTCATGGCGCTGTCCACGGCGTTGCGCTCTACGGCACTAGGCACGTAGAAGGCCAGGGCCAGCACGCCAAGTACAGAGACCACAGCGAGGGGGATAAAAAGCCGCCACAGCAGACTTGTGCGATGCTTCCGATTCATTGCAATGCTCCTATTCGTTGACACAAACGACGTCGGCCGCTCCGCGAAAGACCGGCGCGGATAACATGCACCCGATGCGATACTCGACTGTTATCGGTTTGATCGGTTGGAGGGGGCAAAACTTTAGCCGCAACCCGGTCCGCGCCAGTAAAGTTGACCTAGATCAATTTGACAAGCGCAAAAACATCCGGGTGGCGCCGAGGGGAGCGCCTTCAATCGCAGTATCGGCCCTTGTTGAGCGTCTGCCGCTTGAGTGCGCCGGTGGCACGATCGAGACCCATAGGCTCCACGGAGCGGCTTGCCAGCGGCGAGCGCGTGCGGTGCAAGGCCTCGGTTTTCAAACGGTTAATGCAATGTGCGGCTCACGGCGGCCAAACCGAGAGGTCCGACAGCCAATCCTGCAGCGGCACGGGACGACCGATGGCGAAACCCTGCCCGTGGTCCACGCCGAGCTGGCGCAGGCCCTCCAGGACAGCGCCGCTCTCGACGAACTCGGCGATGGTTTCCACCGACATGACGTGTCCGATGCGGTTGATGGCGTCGACCATGGCACGATCAACGGCGCTGGTCCCGACATTGCGCACGAACTTGCCGCTGATCTTGAGATAGTCCACCGGCAAGTTCTTCAGATAGCCGAACGAAGACATGCCGGTGCCGAAATCATCCAGGGCGAAGCTGCAGCCGCTCTGGTGCAGGGCCACCATGAACGCGCTCGCCTGGTCCAGGTTCTCCACAGCGGCGGTCTCGGTGATCTCGAAACACACCAGCCTCGGATCCACGGAGGCGACCGCGAGCTGCTCGCGGATGAACTCGAGCAGCCGCTCGTCGCAGAGCGAGGCCCCTGACAGGTTGACGTTGCAGCGCACGGTTCGGTGTGCGCCGCCCTCGCGGGCGAGCTGACTCAGCACCGTCAGGGTGCTGCGGACCACCCAGCGGTCGATGGCGGGCATCAAATTGTAGCGCTCGGCCGCCGGGATAAACGCGCCCGGCGGGACGATCCGGCCTTCCTCGTCCTGCAGACGCAGCAGGATCTCGCAGCTGGCGCTGCGCGGCTCGGTCCGGCCCAGCGGCGCGATGGTCTGGGCGTAGAGCAGGAAGCGATCCTCCTCCAGGGCGCGATTCAGCCTGGAGATCCAGCGCATCTGCCCGTGGCGGTGGGCGAACTCGGTGTCGCCGGGCTGGTACACCTGAATGCGGTTGCGCCCCTTTTCCTTGGCCGCGTAGCAGGCCGCGTCCGCCTGGCCCAGCACATCCTCGGGTCCGGCGCTCTCGGGCGTGATGGGCACGAGGCCGATGCTCGCCCCCACATCGAACACCTGGGTCTCCCACACGAAGTGAAAGTCATCGATGGCCCCGCGCAGCGTCTCGGATACCCGGCGCGCCTCGTCCAATCCGCAGCCCTCCAGCAGCACGCCGAACTCGTCCCCGCCGAGCCGGGCCAGGGTATCGGCATCGCGCACTTTTTGGCTCAGCAGAAACGATACCTGGCGCAGCAACTTGTCGCCTGCGGCATGGCCACAGGTGTCATTGACCAGCTTGAATTGATCGAGGTCGACATAACACAGGGCATGGTGTCGCCCGCGGCCGCGTGCGTTGGTGAGCAGCTCCACCAACCGGCGCTCGAACTCTCGGCGGTTCACCAGTCCGGTCACGGGGTCGTGGCTCGCATAGTACGACAACAGATGAGATGTGTGGCGTGTTTCGCTCACGTCGTAGAACACCATGACCGCGCCGACCACGTTTCCCTCCCGGTCGCGCACCGGCGCCGCCGAGTCTTCGACCATGACCTCGTCGCCGGTCCTGCTGATCAAAACCGTGTTGTCGTTCAAGCCGACGATCCGCTGCTCGCGCAGACAGACCTCTGCTGGATTGGTCTCCACCTCGCGCGTGATGCCGCTGATGATGTTGAACACACGGCGCAGCGGCACCCCGCGCGCCTCGGCGATGCGCCATCCGGTGAGGCTCTCGGCCACCGGGTTCATGTACTCGATGTTGCACCGGGCGTCCGTGGTAATCACCGCATCACCGATCGAATGCAGAGTGACTTCGGCGAGCTCCTTTTCGTGGAACAGGTCATTGGTACTCTTGCGCACATAGAGAAGGATACCCGTCGCCGCACCCAATATGACGCCAAAAAAACCCAGATAGATCATCATGCGCGCGAGGCTGGCTTGCGCAACGACGTCGGCCCGTTCACGCGCCACCTCGGTAATGGCCATGACCACATCCAGGACAGAACCGATGGCGCCCGTTGCCTGGGACCACCACTGCTCGACATCGAGCGGGTATTCGCCGGAATCCGCGGCGGCGTAGACGTGGGATCGCACGGCCTCGAAGCGGCCCAGGTACTCGCGCTCCATGGTCTCGATGGCCCGGGTGATTCGGGGATCGGTATCGGGCAGCCAGTTCAAGGCGCGGATGTCCTCGACGTTGCGCCTCAATACCCCGCGCGCCAACGTGAGCTCGTTCAGGACCTCTTCGGGAACCGGCTTGTGAGCCGCGACGAAGTATGCGAGGACGCCGCGCTCCATACCCGCATATTCGCTCACCAGCCAGGCCCGGTGCTTAACTGTGACATTGAGCTGCGTGACGCTCGCCGGGCCCTCCGTCGCGGCGAAGGCCACTTCGCGCAACTGCGCCGCGGCGGCGATGAAGTCGCTGATGGTGTCGATCCACTCTTTGCGCTGGATCAATCCGACCCCGCGCCTCAAGGTCTCGTCTACGCGCTCGCGCGCCTGGATCAGGTTGTCGTAGGCCCGATCGGCGCGCGACAAGAACATGGAAAGGTCATAGTGCGAAGGAAGCGCGGCGCTGATGGCCTCGCCTGCGGCACGGGCCTGGCGCCACAGGGCATCGCCGTCGCGGCGCAACGTACCGATGCGCCGGACCAGGCCCTTCGGCCCGCTTGACTCACCCAAGGCGGCCGAGGTCAGGCCCCGCTCCTCGGCGTGCAGCCCGGAGGCGCGGATGATCCGATCGGCCAGGTCGTTGACCTCCCGCAGCCGCAGCGCGCTCGCGCGCTCTCGGTAGGCGTCCCAAGACAGGAAGCCCGACAGGCCGAGCGCAAGCAGCGCAACCAGGATCGTCGACCAGATGATCCAGTTACGGGGATCGGCGCGAACACTCATCCGCTCTTATGGTTGTCGTCTTACCGCCAACTCCCCGGAGTATGAATACATCTACAAATTGTGCAAGTATTATCCGGACTGCGTCCAGGGTCAGCCGGCGGCCGAGCGGCATGATCGGCGGGGAAGGGGGCGCGCCGCCCAGGGCGCGATCGGAGCGAGCGGCGGCTGTGAACAGCGCGGCAGGGCCGGCCGCCGGCAGGAATCGAGCTCGATCAGTGCCTCGTCTTGGACATTTGCGGCGAGGCCACCGCTGCGAACATCTGTTCCACGTCTATGGCGTCGAACTGATAGTTTTGTTTGCAGAAGCTGCAGTCTACGCTGACCTTACCCTGCTCCTCAAGTATGGAGCGCACTTCCCGGTGGCCCAGTCCCCGCAAAGTCTCTTCGATGCGTGCCCGGGAGCAGCCACAGCGAAAGCTCACCGGCTCGGGCTCGAACACGCGCACGTCCTCTTCGTGGTAGAGCCGGCGCAGGATCTCCATGGACGGGAGCCCCGTCAACTCGACGCTGGAAATCGTCTGGCCAAGCTGAACCACCCGCCCCCAGGCGTCCTCGTCAGCGGTGTCGCCCGGGACCTTTTGCAGGAGCAGGCCAGCCGCCCGCCGTCCGTCGGCGGCCAACCAGAGGCGGGTGGCAAGCTGCTCGGAACGCTCGAAATAGCCTTCCAGCGCCTCGGTCAGCCCCCTGTCGCCCAGGTCGACGACGCCCTGGTAGCGCTCCATGCCGACACCGGGGTCAATGGTGATGGTGAGGCACCCCTCGCCAAACAGCTCCTTGAGGGGACCCGGCTGCACCTCACCCTCCCAGTCGACCATCCCCCGCAGGGTGCGCTGTCGGCTTACCTGCACTACCAGCATGGTCAGCGGTCCCTCACCGCGGATCTGCAGTATCAGCGAGCCCTGAAACTTGATCGTGGCACTGAGCAGGGCGCACGCCGCCATGGCCTCACCCAACAAATCGCGCACCACGGGCGGGTATTCGTGGCGGCCGAGCACCGCCTGCCATGTCGCATCCAGGTGCACCAGCTCGCCGCGCACATTGGTGTGCTCGAACAGAAAACGCTGCAAGGTATCGCCGTTTCGCAGTTGCATTGTGTCTTCTTGCGATCGTGTGCCGCCGGCCCGTCATTCAACCTTTGAGCTTCTCTTTGAGAAGCCGGTTGACCTGGCCGGGATTGGCCTTGCCCTGGGTGGCCTTCATCACCTGGCCCACGAAGAAACCCAGCAGCTTGTTCTTGCCGGCCCTGTACTGCTCGACTTGCCGGGGGTTCGCGTTCAGTATCTCGTCGATCACCTTTGCGATCGCCGCGGAATCGGTGATCTGCTTGAGCCCGCGCTTCTCGATCACCGTATCGGCATTGCCCTCCCCGGACCACATGGCCTCGAACACCTCCTTGGCGATTTTCCCCGAGATCGTTTCATCCTCGATGCGCGCCAGCAGCCCTCCCAACGCCCCGGCGCTCACGGGGCTGTCGGTGATCTCCTTGCCCTCGCGGTTCAGGGCCGCCGCCAGCTCGCCGCTGACCCAGTTGGCGGCCAGCTTCGGGTGCCCGCCGCAGGCTTCGACCACCTTCTCATAGTAGTCGGCGAGCTCGCGGCTCGAGGTCAGCACCGCTGCATCGTAGGCGTTGAGGCCGTAGTGCTGCATGAAGCGGTGCTTCTTCTCATCAGGCAGCTCGGGCAGCGTTGCGCGGACACGCTCGATAAACGCATCGTCCAGCTCCACGGGCAGCAGATCCGGGTCGGGGAAATACCGATAGTCGTTGGCCTCCTCCTTGGTGCGCATGGGACGCGTCTCGTTCTTGTCGGCATCGTAGAGCCGCGTCTCCTGGACGACGGCACCGCCGCCCTCCAACACGTCGATCTGGCGCTCGATCTCGCTGGCGATGGCACGCTCGACAAAGCGAAACGAGTTTACGTTCTTGATCTCGGTACGCGTTCCGAACTTGTGCTGGCCGCGGCGCCGCACCGATACGTTGGCATCACAGCGAAACGACCCCTCCTGCATATTACCGTCGCAGATGTCCAAATAGCGCACCAGCGAATGAATCTTCTTCATGTAGGCCACCGCCTCTTCCGGAGAACGCAGATCCGGTTCGGACACGATCTCCAGCAGCGGTGTACCTGCGCGATTGAGGTCGATCCCCGTCATGCCATGAAAATCCTCGTGCAGGGACTTACCGGCGTCTTCCTCCAGGTGCGCGCGGGTGATGCCTACGGTCTTTGCGGCGCCGTCCTGAAGCTCGATCTCGATGCTGCCCAGCTCCACGATCGGGAGCTCATACTGGCTGATCTGATAGCCCTTGGGGAGATCCGGATAAAAATAGTTCTTGCGAGCGAACACGGAGCGGCGCGCCACCGTGGCGTTGACGGCCAGACCGAACTTCGCCGCCATACGCACGGCCTCCTCGTTGAGCACGGGGAGCACCCCGGGGAGTCCCAAATCCACGGCACAGGCCTGGGTGTTGGGCTCGCCGCCGTAAGCGGTCGGCGCCCCCGAAAAGATCTTGCTCCTGGTCATGAGCTGGGCGTGAATCTCCAGCCCGATCACCGCTTCCCATTCCATAGTGACCTCAGAAAAAGGACGAAGGGCAAGGGCGTCTTTCCTGCCCGGTCTTGCCCGATAGTTGCATAAATGACTGTGTTAGGCGCACGCAAAAGCTATCGGTCGCGCTGTTTGCGCCATGTTGGCCGCCTCCGGCTGAATTGCACCGGCAGTGAGATCGAGAACCGGGGCCTTGCGAAGCGGCGCAAGGCCCCCGGTTCTCGATCAATTTATGCAATGATTGGGTTTACTCTTTGCTCCCGCTCATTTTTCACGCGAACTCCTCCGGGATCCGCCGGTGCCAGTCGGTGACCTGTTGATACTGATGCGCCACGTTTAGCAGCCGGGCCTCCTCGAAGTAATTCCCGATAATCTGCAGCCCGACGGGCAGTCCATCCACAAAGCCCGCTGGGATCGATATCCCGGGCAGCCCGGCGAGATTCACCGCGATGGTGAACACATCCGAGAGATACATGGTCACCGGATCGCCGACCTTCTCTCCCAGCTTGAACGCAGGGGTCGGGGTAGTCGGGCTCATGATCACGTCCACCCGCTCGAAGGCCTGCTTGAAGTCCTCGGAGATCCGCCTGCGCAGCTGCTGCGCCTTCAGATAGTACGCATCGTAGTAGCCGGCGGACAGGGCGTAGGTGCCGATCATGATGCGCCGCTTGACCTCCGGGCCGAAGCCTTCGCCGCGCGAGCGCTTGTACATGTCTTCCAGGTCGCGCGGGGCTTCGCAGCGCTGGCCGAAGCGCACCCCGTCATAGCGGGAGAGATTGGACGAGCACTCGGCCGGGGCCACCACGTAATAGGTCGGCACCGACAGCGGGGTGTTGGGAAGGCTGATGTCGACCACCTCCGCTCCCATCATCTTATATTCCTCGACGGCGGCCTCGATCGCCCGAGCCACGGTGGCGTCCAGACCCTCACCGAAATACTCCTTCGGCAGGCCAACGCGCAGCTCCCGGACCGGGTCGCTGAGCCCGGCACTGTAATCGAGTACCGGGCGATCCACGCACGTGGAGTCGCGCCCATCGAATCCCGCCATCGCCCCCAGCAGCAGGGCGGCGTCCTCGGCGCTGCGCGTCATGGGCCCGGCCTGGTCCAGGCTGGATGCGAAGGCCACCATGCCGTAGCGCGACACCCGGCCGTAGGTGGGCTTCAGCCCGGTGATCCCGCATAGGGCCGCGGGCTGGCGGATCGAGCCGCCGGTGTCGGTGCCCGTGGCGGCCGGCACCAGCCGCGCGGCGACGGCGGCGGCCGAGCCCCCGGACGAGCCGCCGGGTACTGCCGTGACATCCCAAGGGTTCTTCACCGGCCCGTAGTAGCTGGTCTCGTTGGACGAGCCCATGGCGAACTCGTCCATATTGGTCTTGCCCAGCATTACGGCCCCGGCCTGCTTCAAGCGCTCGCATACCCAGGCGTCATAGGGTGCGACAAAGTTATCCAGCATGCGCGAGCCGCAGCTGGTCTTCACACCCTTGGTGCAAAAAATGTCCTTGTGTGCGATGGGCACACCGGTCAGCGGCCCGGCGTCGCCCGCGCGCAGGCGCGCGTCCGCCGAGCGCGCGGCCTCCAATGCCTCCTCCTCGGTAACCGAGACAAAGCTGTTGAGGCGCCCGTCGTTGCGTTCGATGCGCGACAGAAACGCCCTGGTCAGCTCCTCGCTGGAGAACTCGCCGGCGCGCAGACCCGCCGCCAGCTCCGCAAACGACTTGGTGTGCATGGTTGACTCGAGCCGAAAACGAAGATCAGCGCAGGATCGAGGCCATCGCTACTCGATCACCTTGGGGACGAGATACAGCCCGGCCTCGACCTGCGGCGCGCAGGATTGGAACAGCCCCCGCTGGTCTTGCTCGGTCACGCGGTCGGGGCGCATGCGCTGGGCCATGTCCAGTGGGTGGGCCATGGGCACCACGTCCGAGGTATCGACCGCGTTCATTTGCTCCACCAGCTCCAGGATATTGGAGAGGTTGGCGGCGTAGCTCGGCACATCCTCGTCGCGGATCGCCAGGCGCGCCAAATGGGCGATGTTCTGCACTTGCTCGGCGTCCAGTGACATCCCCTATCCCCCTGCAAAACGGCAAAAAACCTGTGATTAGACCGCCAGGTTCGCTACATTATCACACTTGGTATCTTGCCCAAAGCCCCACCCATTGATACAGTGTTTTTTTAACGAATTCAGAGGCCAACGCTCCATGTTCAAGCGTCTCCGGGGAGTCTTCTCCAACGACCTGTCCATCGATCTCGGGACCGCCAACACGTTGATCTACGTGCGCGACCAGGGGATCGTGCTGAATGAGCCGTCGGTCGTTGCCATCCGCCAGGACCGCGGACCGGGTGGCCCCAAGACCATCGCCGCCGTGGGCGCGGAGGCGAAGCGCATGCTGGGGCGCACGCCGGGCAATATCTCCACCATCCGACCGTTGAAGGACGGGGTGATTGCCGACTTCACGGTGACCGAGAAAATGCTCCAGCACTTCATCCACAAGGTGCACGAGACGCGCTTCTTCAAGCCCAGCCCGCGGGTGCTGGTGTGCGTGCCCTGCGGGTCGACGCAAGTGGAGCGCCGTGCCATCAAGGAATCGGCGGCCGGGGCCGGGGCGCGCGAGGTCTATCTCATCGAGGAGCCCATGGCCGCGGCGATCGGGGCCGGCATGCCCGTGGACGAGGCCAGCGGTTCCATGGTGCTGGACATCGGCGGCGGCACCTCCGAGGTCGCCGTATTGTCCTTGAACGGCATTGTCTATTCCGCCTCGGTGCGCATCGGCGGCGACCGATTCGACGAGGCCATCGCCAGCTACGTGCGCCGCAACTACGGCACCCTGATCGGGGACGCCACGGCAGAGCGCACCAAGCACCAAATCGGGACCGCGTTTCCCGGCAACGAGGTGCTCGAGATGGAGGTCAAAGGCCGCAATCTGGCCGAAGGGGTGCCGCGCAGCTTCACGCTCAACAGCAACGAGATCCTCGAGGCGCTGCAGGAGCCGCTATCGGGGATCATCGGGGCGGTAAAAACCGCGCTGGAGCAGACGCCGCCGGAGCTCGGCTCCGACGTGGCGGACCGCGGCATCGTCCTTACGGGCGGAGGCGCCTTGTTGCGCGACCTCGACCGCCTGCTGATGGAGGAAACCGGACTGCCGGTAGTGATCGCCGATGATCCCATGACCTGCGTCGCGCGCGGAGGGGGGCGCGCCCTGGAGCTGATCGACGAGCACGGGGGCGACATCTTCACGCTGGAATGAGTCGCCGGGCGGGGCGAATGCACCGGCACCGCGGTTTAGACGAAATACCAACAACAGCACACCTCGCGCCATCCGGGTCGCTGCCGCTGACAGTGCCGTTTTCGGGCCTCGATTTCGATTCGGACACGGGCTCGCGGAAATATGGAGCACGGTCAGCCACGGTGCAATAAGAGGCGACGGAGGTTCTCCAACAATCAAACCGCTATTCATACAAGGGCCGTCGATCACTACGCGCCTGGTGCTGCTGGTTCTGGTGTCGATCCTGTTGATGACCCTGGACCAGAAGCAACGGCACCTGCAACATCTGCGCGGCAGCCTCCAGGTCGTGGTCTATCCCCTGCGTTACGCGGTAAACCTACCGGTGGATATCGCCCGCTGGCTGTCCGAGAGCCTGGCCGCGCGCCAGTCGCTGATGGAAGATAACACCAACCTGCGGGCGGAGAACCTGCTCCTGCAGGCACGGCTGCAGAAGCTCGCCGACCTCGAGGCGCAGAACCGGCGCCTGCGCGAGCTGCTCGGCTCATCGTTCAAGGTGGTCGACCGCGTATTGGTGGCCGAGCTCTATCAGATCGATTTGGATCCTTACAAACATCTGATCGTCATCAACAAGGGCTCGGGCAGCGGCGCCTACGCGGATCAGCCGCTGCTGGACGCCCACGGCGTCATGGGGCAGATCATTCAGGTGGGTCCGTTTACCTCCACCGTTCGGCTGATCACCGACCCCAATCACATTCTTCCCGTGCAGGTGAATCGCAACGGACTGCGCACGCTGGCAGTGGGCACGGGGAAGATCAACCAGCTCGAGCTGCCCTACCTGCCCAATAACGTCGACATCCGCAACGGGGACCTATTGGTCACCTCCGGATTGGGCCGGATCTATCCGCCCGGCTATCCGGTGGCCGAGGTGACCGAGGTGGATCGTGACCCCGGCGCCGAGTTTGCCAAGATCGTGGCGCGGCCGACGGCGCACTTGGAACGCTCCCGCGAGGTATTGCTGGTATGGTCGGGTGAGCGTCTGTCGGGGGCCAACGAGACCGCCGGCGCGGCTCCGGGCGCGCCAGGGGGCGGGCCGTGACCCTGACGCGGCACCAGGGCGGCTGGATCGTCGCAGCGACGTTCGTCGGGGCGATGATGCTCGCGATCCTGCCCTTGCCGGTTTGGGCCGAATACTACCGGCCCGAATGGGTGGCGTTGGTCCTCGTGTATTGGTGCATGGCCCTGCCGCAGCGGGTGGGGGTCGGGGTCGGCTGGACCGCCGGACTGCTACTGGACGTGCTCAAGGGCGCGCTGCTCGGCCAACATGCCCTGGGGCTGGCGGTCACTGCCTACCTTACGCTGAGCCTCCATCAGCGCATTCGCGTATTCCCTCTTTGGCAGCAGGCACTGACAGTGTTGATGTTGCTCACACTCTATCAGCTGCTGCTCCTTTGGTTCGACGGCATTACCGGTCAGCCTCCCAAGGGATGGGTGTACTGGATGCCGTCGCTGACCGGAATGCTGCTATGGCCGTGGGTATTCATCGTCCTGAGAGATCTGCGACGGCGCTTTAAGGTGCGCTGAGCGTACCGCCGGGACGCATCGGGAAGTCATGAATCAGGGTATCACGTTCAAGGATCATTTCTTCGAGTCCCGTCTGTTCATGATTCGGGCAGTGTGGATGCTGGTGTTGATCGCGCTGCTGTTGGCCGTAGCCATCGCGCGCTTGGCATACCTTCAAGTCGTCAACCATCGACACTTCAGCACTCTTTCCAATGACAATCGCGTCAAGCTCCTGGCCACCCCGCCCACCCGCGGATTGATCTATGATCGCAACGGAATACTGCTTGCCGAGAACCTCCCTGCATACCGGCTGGAAATCACCCCGGAGCAGGTCCGAGAGATGGACACGCTGCTCGAAGATCTTCGGCGCATTGTGGAAATTTCGGACGACGACCTCGCGCGATTTCACAGGCATCTGGATCGGAAACGTCCCTTCGAGAGCGTCCCCCTGCGTTTTCATCTCAGCGATGAGGAGGTCGCCCGGCTTGCGGCTCTGCGCCATCGCCTGCCGGGCGTGAACATCATTGCGCGTCTGGCCAGGCACTATCCCTTGGGTAAAACAGCATCCCATGTCCTGGGCTACGTGGGTCGCATCGACGAGCGCGATCTGCGGCACTTGGATGCCACCAACTACAGGGGCACCAGTCATACTGGGAAGACCGGCATCGAAAAGCAGTACGAGCGGGTCTTGCACGGCTCGGTCGGCCACCGTCAGGTAGAGGCCAATGCCCAGGGACGCATACTGCGAACCTTGCAGGAAACCGCACCTGCAGCGGGACACAACCTGTACCTCACGCTGGATGCCGATCTTCAGCGCACCGCCGAAGCCGCCTTGGAGAAATACAGCGGGGCCATTGTTGCACTGGCCCCAGCCACCGGTGAGGTGCTGGCCCTGGTCAGCAAGCCCGGCTATGACCCCAATGCCTTCGTGCGCGGGATCAGCACAACCGAATATCTGGCGCTGCAAAATCACCGTGAACAGCCGCTGTACAACCGCGCGCTCCTTGGGCAATACCCCCCGGGGTCCACCTTGAAGCCGTTTCTGGGTCTTGCCGGGCTCGAGCACGGCGTCGCCGACCGGCAACGGGAGGTGTTTTGCCCCGGATACTATGTGCTGCCGGGCGAGGAGCGACGCTTTCGCGATTGGAAGCGCGAGGGCCACGGGCGTGTGGACCTGGACGAGGCCGTTACCCAGTCGTGCGACGTATACTTCTACGATCTGGCTCGCCACCTGGGTATCGACCGAATTCACGCCTTTCTGAGTGAATTTGGCTTCGGCCAGACCACTGGCATCGACATGACCGTCGAGCGAGACGGGCTGCTGCCGTCCCGGGAATGGAAGCGCAGGCAGCGCGGAATGGTGTGGTTTCCGGGTGAGACACTGAACACCGGCATTGGACAGGGATACACGCTGACCACCCCGCTTCAGCTGGCCACGGCTACGGCGACGCTGGCAACGCGCGGGCGGCGCACACGGCCCCACTTGGTCTACGGGACGGAAGAGCCCGCAGGCGGCACGATGACCACCAATGAACCCGAAGTGCTTGCGCCACTAGAGGGTATCTCCCCCGACAACTGGACCTATATCCACGATGCGATGACGCACGCCGTTCACGCGCCGCGCGGCACCGGCTGGAGGCTGCGCAATGCCCCGTACCGAATCGCCGGCAAAACCGGTACGGCGCAAGTCTTCGGCATCGAGCAGGAAGAAGAGTACGAGGAAGAAGAGGTGGCCCGTGAGCTGCGCGACCATGCTCTGTTCATCGCGTTCGCGCCTGCCGAGCAGCCGCAGATCGCTTTGGCGGTAGTGGTCGAGAACGGAGGCAGTGGCGGGTCGGTGGCTGCGCCGATCGCTCGCAAAGTATTGGACTCCTACCTGCTGGAGGAAGACTCGCGGTGAAGCTTTATGGCACCCTTTCCGCCGCGCGCGAGGCCGAGGGCAACCCATTGGTCACAGGGCTCCTGCAGCGGCTACATCTGGATGTCCCGCTGCTGGTGGCGCTGCTAGCCGCTGGCACGGTCGGGCTGTTTGTGCTCTACAGCGCTTCCGGCGAGGACCTAAGCCAGGTAACCGGCCAATCGATGCGTCTCGGCGTATCCTTCACGGTCATGATGCTTGTGGCCCAGGTAAGCCCACAGACCCTGCGGCGCTGGTCGTTGGCGCTGTACATGGCGGGCATCGCGCTACTGCTCGCCGTATTGCTCATGGGCGAAATCGGCAAGGGTGCCCAACGGTGGCTGGATCTGGGCGTCATCCGCTTTCAACCCTCCGAGCTCATGAAGATCGCGGTGCCCATGATGATCGCTTGGCAGCTCGCCGACGCGGCGCTGCCCCCTCGTTTGGGCCGACTGACCGTGAGCGCGCTGCTGATTGCGCTCCCCGTGATCCTGGTGGCGCGTCAACCCGACCTGGGCACGGCGCTGTTGATCGCCAGCACCGGCTTCTTCGTGTTGTTCCTGGCAGGGCTGCCCTGGCGGATGATGGCCGGTGTCCTACTCGCCACGCTCGCCGCGGCGTATCCCGTATGGCAACACGTGTTGCACGACTACCAGCGCGCCAGGGTATTGACCTTTCTCAACCCCGAGCGCGACCCTTTGGGAGCGGGCTATCACATCATCCAATCCAAGATCGCCGTGGGTTCGGGCGGGCTGTACGGAAAGGGTTGGCTGAACGGCACGCAATCGCAGCTCGATTTCCTGCCGGAGCGGCATACCGATTTCATCTTCGCCGTCTATAGCGAGGAATTCGGCCTGCTCGGCGCCTTGCTACTGCTGGCGCTGTATCTCTTTATCGTGGTGCGCGGGCTGATGATCGCGGTCCAGGCCCAGGACAGCTACAGGCGGCTGCTCGCAGGAAGCCTAAGCCTCACCTTTTTCGTATACGTGTTCGTCAATATCGGCATGGTCATCGGCCTGCTCCCGGTGGTGGGGCTGCCGCTGCCCCTGATCAGCTACGGCGGAACATCCATGGTGACGCTGATGGCCGGATTCGGTATCCTCATGTCCATACACACTCACCGTAAGTTGCTCTCACCATGAGCCCTGTAGCATCTGCACCCTTGAGGCGCGCCCGCGAGGCCGCTCATCGCATACTCCCGGCGCTCGTCCTGCTCGCCTGCGCCACAAGTGTATGCGCCACCTCGCAGAGCTCCACGGGATACCTCCAGCGAGACGAATTCCGCAGCTTTGTTGACCGGATGGTCGCGCGCCATGATTTCACGAGCGCAGAGCTGATGAGTCTCTTCAGCCACGTCAAGCCGCGTCCCGATATCATCAAGGCCATCTCCAATCCGGCCGAGGCCAAGCCATGGTATCAATATCGACCCATCTTCGTGACCCAGGCGCGCGCGCTCGGCGGTGTCGAATTTTGGCGCGCCCATGCCGAAACACTCGCGCGGGCCGAGCGCGTGTACGGCGTACCCGCACAAGTCATTGTGGCGGTCATTGGCGTGGAAACCCGCTATGGCAGACACAAGGGGCGCTACCCCGTCCTCGAGGCCCTCAGTACGCTGGCCTTTGACTATCCCGAGCGCGGCAGGTTCTTTCGCAGCGAGCTGGAGCACTACCTGCTGCTGACCCGCGAGGAAGGCATCGACCCGCTGTCGATCACCGGTTCCTATGCGGGCGCCATGGGCGCCCCGCAATTCATCTCCAGCAGCTATCGCCGGTATGCCGTGGACTTTGACGGGGACGGGAAGCGCGACCTGTGGAACAGCTATCCCGACATCATCGGGAGCATCGCCAACTACTTCGCTGCCCACGGCTGGAGGCCGGGCGAGCCCATCGCGGCACCGGCACAAATCGAAGGCGGAGACTACAAGCGTTTGCAGGGACCGGGCCTGAAGCCCAAGCACAGTCTGCGCCGAATGCGCGAGCATGGTGTGACAACCAGAGCAGAGCTGGCCGAGGAGCAGCCCGCTGCCCTGATCACGCTGGAGACGCGCGATGGGCTCGAGTACTGGCTGGGCCTGCACAATTTTTACGTGATTACGCGCTATAATCATAGCGCGCTCTACGCGATGGCCGTGTACCTGCTCAGCCGAAAGGTCGCCGAGCAATACGGTCGCATGCAGAAGGCGGCGGTTGCAGATCGATAGATTCCGACGGGCTCAACCGCACCGCCGCACGTGACGGGGATGACGAACACTCGTGTGATGCTCGGGAGACCGCTCTCAAGGGTTGGCTGGTGTCTAGCGCTCCCGCACCTGCTGTGGGCGTGCAGCTCCCAGCCGCTGCACCACGACGGCGCCCCCGACGACCCCGCGTTCGACGTTTCCTCCGTCCCGGATGCCATTCCCCGGCCCGAGCCCCGCAGCCCGTACGGCAACCCGCCATCTTACGTAGTAGACGGCACACGCTACGCGGTACTCGACTCGGCGGACGGATATGTACAACGCGGCACCGCCTCGTGGTACGGAACAAAGTTCCATGGCCAGCGCACCTCCAGCGGCGAGCCCTACGACATGTACGCCATGACTGCGGCCCACAAGACGTTGCCGCTGCCCAGTTATGCGCGCGTTACCAACCTGCGCAATGGGAGAAGCGTTGTGGTCAAGGTCAACGATCGGGGGCCGTTCGTGAAGGAACGTCTTATCGATCTGTCCTACGTGGCGGCGCGTAAATTGAGCATCGTGGGGACGGGCACCGCGCCGGTGGAGGTGCGGGCCATCTCTACCGGCGCCACCAGTGCCCGAAGCGCCGCAATCACCTCGGTCGGCCTCGGGGACGAGGGCGCCCATGACCGGCTCTATCTTCAGGTCGGCGCCTTCGCCAGCCTGGACAACGCCGAGCGCCTGCGGGCACGGCTGGAAGGCATGGGCCTGGCCGATATCCGGATCCAGGAGGGCTCGCGGGATCAGCGGCCCGTCTACCGGGTGCAAATCGGGCCGCTGCCGGGCGCCGAGGAGGCCGGCCGGGTCGCGGCCTATCTCGCGAGCAACGGGCTCGAAGGGGCGCAAATCGTCACCGATTGATCCCTGCGCTACTCATCCCATTCCGTTCACGGTAGAATGTCGGCTCAACCGTTGCGGAAATCGATCGAGGACAGGGGACCTTGCGCCGCTCACGCCCGCTGCGCTGTCCATGCTCCGCTTGCTGCGGGCGCGCGGCAATCGCGCCTCCGTGTACGACCGCCGCTCACACGCTTCGCAAGATCCTCCGTCCTCGGTCCCACCGGTGGTGCGATCCAGCGGCGAGCGTCGAACGTGGCGGAAATACCGCGATTGGCGGCGTTTTTGCCGTTTCTACGGAAATTGCTCGTGCACCCATCGCGTTGATTCTCTGCTGGACCGCACAGATGCGGCGCCCCCTGCGTCGTTTCACCGCTGCCGGATCTTACACGAAGGCCATGAAAGCGAACTCCTTGCACACGTTGCGTAAGTCTCACAAATTTTCCATTGCCCTTTTGGGGGTATTGGTACTGAGCGTCGAGAGCGCGCTCGCCCGTCCGCTCCCGGCACCGCCCAGCGTGAGCGCCGACAGCTATATCGTCCAGGATTTTAGAAGTGGCGAGATCCTGGCCGAGTCCAAGGCGCACCAGCGAATGGAACCGGCCAGCATCACCAAGCTGATGACCGCCTATCTTGTGTTCGCCGAGCTGCGCGCCGGGCGTCTTTCGTTGACCGACAAGACCATGATCAGCGAGAAGGCTTGGCGGATGCCGGGATCTCGCACCTTTGTCGAGGTCGACTCTCAGGTCACGGTGGAGGCACTGCTCAAGGGAATGATCGTGCAATCAGGCAATGACGTGACCGTCGCCCTGGCCGAGCAGGTGGCCGGCAGCGAAGAGGCGTTCGTCTCTCTGATGAATCACAAGGCCAAGGAGTTGGACCTTACTGGCACGCACTATGTAAACAGCACCGGGCTTCCCCACCCAGACCATTACAGCACCGGCAAAGACATCGCGACCCTCACTCGCGCGTTGATACACGACTTTCCCGAGTACTACCGCTATTATGCGCAGAAGAAGTACACCTATAACGGGATCTCGCAATACAACCGCAACAAGCTGCTGTGGCGCGACGAGTCCGCCGATGGCGTCAAGACGGGCCATACGGATTCGGCCGGCTACTGCCTCGTGGCCTCCGCCGAGCGAGACGGCATGCGCCTGATCTCGGTGGTGCTGGGAGACCGCGGCGAGGAGGCGCGGGCGAACAGCAGCCAGGCCCTGCTCAATTACGGTTTCCGGTTCTTCGAGACACGGAAACTATACAAGGCCCAGGAGCCCATCAAACAGGTGCGCATATGGAAGGGTGCGATGGACACCATGGCGCTGGGACTGGCGCGGCCCCTGTACGTCACGTTTCCGCGCGGCGACTACGACAAGCTGCGCGCCTCGGCCAGCTTCAATCCCGAGATTCTCGCTCCCGTCCAGGCGGGCGCACCCTACGGCACATTGAACGTGTCCCTGGACACGCGCGTCATCGCCGAGCGCCCATTGATCGCCCTGCAGGCGGTGGAGCAGGGCACCTGGTGGCAGCGCCTTGCCGATGGCGTACGCCTTTGGTTCAGGTAGGACCGTGAGGCGGCGCCCTCGCACTGAACGGATCGCCACATGAGTGGGCACCATCCCATTGTCTATCTCAACGGTGAGCTCAAACGCCTGGACCAGGCCAGGGTATCCGTCCTGGACCGCGGCTTCCTCCTGGGCGACGGCGTCTACGAGGTGATTCCCGCCTACGGCGGCCGCCTGTTTCGGTGCGAGCAACACCTGGCCCGGCTCGAGCGCAGTCTCGCCGCGGTGCGCATACCCAACCCGATGGATCGCGGAACATGGAGCACGGTGCTGGACGACCTTGTGCAGCGCAATGGCGGCGGCGATCAGTCCGTGTATCTGCAAATCACGCGGGGCACGGCGAACCGGCGCGATCATGTCTTCTCGGGCGACCTGCACCCGACCGTGCTCGTGATGAGCAGCCCTATCGAAGACGTCGGTGCAGAAGTGGCGGAGGCCGGGGTCGCGGCGGTCACCCTGGAGGATATCCGCTGGAAACGCTGCGACATCAAGGCGATCACCCTGCTGCCCAACGTGCTGCTGCGCCAACAGGCCCTGGACACGGGAGCCGCCGAGGCCATCCTGATCCGGGCGGGGCACGCCACCGAGGGGGCGGCGAGCAATCTTTTCATCGTCGGCGACGGCCTCCTCACCACGCCCCCCAAGGGACCCCAGCTGCTTCCGGGCATTACCCGCGATCTGGTCCTGGAGCTCGCCCAGGCTCACGGCATTGGCTGCCGGGAGACGCCCGTCACCACCGAGGCCCTGCACGCCGCGGCCGAGATCTGGTTGACCAGCTCTACCCGGGAGATCCTGCCCGTGACCCGCCTGGACGGGCAGGCCGTGGGCACCGGGCGGCCGGGACCGGTATGGACACGGATGCATGGGCTTTACCAGGAGTACAAGGAGCGCCTGCGCCACGGTGGGGCAGCGGCCACGACCCCGTGATTCGGCCGTAGATCTGCAGACGAGGATCGAGACCCTGGAAACGGTCACTGCACAACCCGCGCAGCGCGAGCCAACGCTCACCGTGCAGGTGCGCCGGCTGGGCCGGTGCGACTACGAGCCGGTGTGGCAAGCCATGCGCTCGTTCACGGACGGGCGCGGCCTCGATACCCGGGACGAGCTGTGGGTGGTGGAGCACCCCCCAGTCTACACGGTCGGGCTGAACGGCCGCGACCGGCACCTGTTGGGTACCGGGGCCATTCCGGTAGTGCACGTGGACCGCGGGGGGCAGGTGACCTACCACGGCCCGGGGCAGGTGGTGGTGTATCTGCTCCTGGACCTGCAGCGCCGGGGCCTGGGGATACGGAAGCTGGTCGAGCGCATAGAGGACTCGCTCCTCGATCTGCTGGACGGCTACGGCATTGCCGCCGAGCGCCGGTCCGGCGCCCCAGGCGTCTACGTGGCCGGGGCCAAGATCGCGGCCCTCGGACTGCGGGTGCGGCGCGGGCGCTGCTACCACGGGATGAGCCTGAACGTGGACATGGACCTCGGCCCGTTCGCCGGGATCGATCCCTGCGGCTACCCCGGAATGGCGGTGACCCAGCTCGCCGCGCTGGGAGGCCCCCGCGAGACGAACCGCGTCGCCGACCACCTCGTGGCAGCGCTGATCCGAAACCTCGGCTGCGTCCTGCCTGCACGAGAGACCACGTCCCTCGCGGCCCAGGCCCGAGGGGCCGAACAGGAACCTGAACGTCAATGACCAACGATCATCCAAGGGGGCGGCGCACCGTCGCCGGCGAACGCCAGCGCGGCGCGGACAAAGTGGCGCGCATCCCCGTCAAGGTGGAGCCCACCCACGATCGCATGCGCAAACCGGCCTGGATACGGGCCAAGGCCCCGGCCCACCCCGAGGTGGCGCGACTGAAAAAGGTGCTGCGCGAGCACTCACTGTACACGGTGTGCGAGGAGGCCTCATGCCCCAACCTGGGCGAATGCTTCGGACACGGGACCGCCACGTTCATGATCATGGGCGATATCTGCACCCGGCGCTGTCCGTTCTGCGACGTCGCCCATGGCCGGCCCCTGCCCCTGGACGAAGGCGAGGCCGAGAACCTGGCCCGCACGGTACGCGAGATGGGCCTGCGCTACGTGGTGATCACCTCCGTGGATCGGGACGACCTGCGCGACGGCGGCGCCGGGCACTTCGCCGCATGCGTCGAGCGAGTGCGCGCGCTCAGCCCGGGAATCGAGGTGGAGATACTGGTGCCGGACTTCCGCGGGCGCATGGAGGTGGCCCTGGAGCGGCTGCGGACCGCGCCCCCGGATGTGTTCAATCACAACCTGGAGACCGTTCCCCGGCTCTATCGCCAGGCACGCCCCGGTGCCGACTACCAATGGTCACTCGAGCTGCTGCAGCGCTTCAAGCAGGCCAACCCGCAGATCCCAACCAAGTCGGGGCTGATGCTCGGCCTGGGGGAATCCCTGGAGGAGGTGGAGGGGGTGATGGAGGACCTGCGTGCCCATGACTGCGACATGCTCACCCTGGGCCAATACCTGCAGCCGAGCCTCGACCATCTTCCGGTTGCGCGCTTCGTACCGCCGCAGGAGTTCGACCGGCTCGCCGAGGCCGGCGCGCGCATGGGCTTCGCCCACGTCGCCAGCGGACCCATGGTGCGCTCGTCCTATCACGCCGACCTGCAGGCCTCCGGGATCTTGTCGCAGCGCCGGGAACAGTAAAGCTCTCGCAAAGGCGCAGAGCGCGCCAAGAGTGACCCCGGGTTTCGCCCAGCTCCATTCAGCCAACGCGTCCAAAGCCGTAGGGCGGTTTGCCGAAGGCGAGCCGCCACCCGACGCCTTGGCGGCCACGGCGGCGGCTTGCGCTGGCGCGCAAACCGCCCTACCTCTGCCGTTTGACTCTCCTTTTGACTTTTGAATTTATCTCACCCTCCGCCGATGCTGTAACGCTCCATGAGATAGCACAGGCAATCCTGCCGAATCACTCGCGCATCGAGCGTCAGCATGGAAGGCATTACGCGCCGGGCCATGCGAATCTCATGGTCGTCATAGTGAAAGAAGCGCTCGCTGACGTCATTGCCCTCGTTGTCACAGGCGTGCAACCACACGGGGCTGCCCGCCCGGATGCGGGCAAGGCGGGTACCCTCCTCCAGCTCCCGGAAGTTGAGGTGATCCAGATCCGGATCGAAAAGGATGTCGGTGTCGCGCTCGCCGAATCCAAAGCTGATCTCGTGCGGCACCTTGACGGTCACCACGGTGTGAAACAGGTCGATATCGTGCCCGGCCACTGGATGGCCGGGGATGTCGGCGAGGCTCAGGCAGGCATCCAGAAACTCCAGCGCATGCTCGGTGCTGTGGGCCTGCCCCGACTGCCCGCATTCCACAGTGACCGAGGGGCAGAGCTCGGCAAACGCCGCCGACTGCACCCCTTTGGGCCGCGTGAAATGCACCACGGTGCGGCTGAACAGGGTCGCGAGATGCAAGAACCGGTCTTCCAGGCGGTTCACGCAGGCGTAGTGGGGGTTCATACCGGTGTTGTTGTGCACGTCCAAGCTGGCGAACACGCCGCGGGCGCCCATCTCCTCCAGGACCTGACCCACGATGGCATGCTCCGGTGTCCCCCCGCCGTCGCATCCGGGCCAGATCCGATTGTAGTCCGGCTGACCGTCCAACCGGCGCACGCCGTAGCGTGCCGCCTTAACGTTGCCCACGAACAACGACAGGGCCCGGGGCAGCTCCCGCCTCCGGTACTTGCGCAGCAGCGCCTGGACCGCATGCAAGCTGGTCTGCTCGTTGCCGTGCAGGAGCACGGAGGCGAACAGCGGGGCCTGGCGACGCCCCGGCAGGTGGATGAGTGTCGGCCCTCCCAGCAACCCGTGCAGCTCCTCGGCGCGTGCCTCGATGAACCGCTCCGGCAGCTGATGGAAGACGTTCAGCCTTTCCTCACCGCGATCCAACACACCTCATCCCCTTTGTCGTTCCGATGCCCTAACCTTCCACCTCTTGCCTGTCCACTGTTCGCTGTCCACCGTTGACCTGCCTTCGCCTTTTGCCTTTTGACTTTTGCCTTTTACTCGATTCCCCACCCGTGCACCGGCATCCCGGAGTCATGGCGGCGCACGTAGGCGGCTGTCAGGGCCTGCATGTCCCGGCCGTGCCGCTGCGCATAGGCGCGCTGCCATACCGCTCCGGTCTGGGCGCTGCGCGCCCGCGCCTCGATGATGCCCAGATAGCGGCGGATGTCGCCGGCATCGAGCCCCAGCATCTGGGCCCCGACGCGCGCCGCGGGCAGCAGCTCGTTCAGCACCAGCGCCCGCAGGCTCCCCTTGTGGTCCTCGAACCATGTGACGTTGGCGTCGAGCCCGTGCCGTGCGGCCAGGTAGAAGTTGTCCCGGGCCCGGGAGAAGGAGATCTGTTGCTCGGGGGCCTCCGCGCGCGTGGCCAGATACTGGACCAGCCCGTAATAGAACGCCATATCGGCGATCAGGTCCACCACGGTGGGACCTCCGGGGACCACCCGGTGCTCGATGCGCAGGTGAGGCCGTCCGTCCGGCTCGAAACCGATAAGGGGGCGGTTCCAGCGCCAAATTGTACCATTGTGAAGCCTCAGGTGGCTGAGCGGATCCCAACGGGCTTCTGCCGGCGCCTCGAATTCCATGGGCAACAACGGGGGGAAGTGCTCGAGGTTCTCGTTGAAGGGCTCGAGCAGCGACTCGCGTGCGTAGCCCGAACCGAAGCTGACCCGGCGCATGGGCCCGTAGGCCGCATCGGCGAAGCCGCCCACCTCGACGGCCTGCTCGAACAGGGGGATGCGGGTCTCGTCCCACAGATCGCGGCCGAACAGAAAGGGCGAGTTGGCCGACACCCCTACGGTGGCCGCCGAGGCGATCAGCGACGCGTTGTAGAAGCGCACCGCGTGCGCGGGGCTCACCTGCAGGTGGATCTGGAAGGAGGTAGTAGCCGACTCCAGCATGACGTCGTGATGAGTGGTGCGCAGGTGCTCGCGCCCGACGATGTCCAGGTGCAGGGGCTTACCCTTGCGCAGGCGAAACACCTGCTCGTTCAGGGCGCGGTAGCGCTTCATCCGCGACATGTTGGCAAGAGTGAGCTCCTCCTCGCGCAGGCTGGGCAGTATACCGACCATCACCAGGTCGGCGCCGAGGTCGCCAGCGGCGCGCCGGCAGTAGCGCCAGGTCTCACCCAGCCCCCTCTCCAGGCGCGCCAACGCATCGCCTTCCAGGCGCTGAGGGGCACCATTGACCTCGACATTGAAACGGGAGAGCTCGGGGCTCACCCACTCGGTATGCACCTTGGCCAGATAGGCCTCGTTGATGGGCGCCGGCAGAAAATCATTGTCCACCAGCCATGCTTCGAGCTCGAACCCGGCGACGCCCTCCACCCCGGCGAAGTCATCGTGCGCGAACCACTGCCCGAGGAGCTCGGTCTCGCGTTTCAGCTGCACGTGAAACCGCTCGAAATCCGCGTCGCTGAATCGGCTGGTGAGTATCTCTTGACCCATAATGACAACCCCGCGGTAAGCTTCACGACGGGCCGCCGGACGTCGTCCCGCGCAGCCGGCGCTCAAGCCCGGTCAAGCGCTCCGGCGTGCCCACATCCACCCAGCGTCCCCGGTAGTGCTCTCCAGTGACCTCCCCGCGGCTCATCGCCGCGCGCAGCAAGGGGGCCAGGGGAAAGCGTTCCGGCGCACAGCCGCCGAAGAGCTTGCGCCGGTAGACCCCGATCCCGCCGAAGGTGAGGCGCTCGGCCCCGCCCTCGGCCTGCACCGAACCGCCGCGCAGGACGAAATCCCCTCCCGGATGGTGGGACGGGTTGTCGACCAGTACCAGGTGGGCCAGGCCGGCGGGCTGGCGAGGCAGGCGCTCGAACGGATAGTCCGTCCAGACATCCGCGTTGACCGCGATGAACGGCTCGTCGCCCAGCAGATCCAGGGCATGATAGATTCCGCCGCCGGTGTCCAGCGCCGCCGCGCCTTCCTCAGAATAGTGGATGCGGACGCCGTAGCGATCGCCCTCGCCCAAGGCCGCACGAATCCGGTCCCCCAGGTGAGCCAGATTGATCACGATCTCCTGCACCCCTGCTCGGCGCAAACCCTCGATGTGGTACTCGATGAGACAGCGGTCTCTCACCCGCAGCAACGGCTTGGGCGTCTCATCGGTCAGGGGCCGCATGCGCTCGCCCCGGCCGGCTGCGAGGATCATGGCGCGCACGACTTAGACCCGGGAAACCTCCCCGGTGCGCTCGGCGGCCGAGCCCTCGACGTCGTCCAACAACTGGCCGAGGGACGCCAGCTCACCGTAGCGCGATGCGACGTCTCGGACGTAGCCCAGCGTGCGCGGGATATCCCCCAGGTAACCGGGCTTTTGATCGCGGTGGTTCAGTCGCGCGAAGACCCCGCTGGCCTTGAGATGGCGCTGCACCCCCATTAGATCGAACCAGCGCAGGAACTGCTCCTCGTCGCGCTCGCGCAGTATCCCGGTCTGCAGCGCCAGATCATGGTAGCCCAACGCCCAGCCCTCCACCCGCTCCCTGGGCCAAGCGATGTAGCAATCGCGCAGCAGGGAGACCAAATCGTAGGTCACCGGACCGATCACCGCATCCTGGAAATCCAGGACACCGGGGTTGTGCGCCGCGGTGACCATGAGATTGCGCGAGTGGTAGTCTCGGTGCACCCACACCCTGGGCTGCTGCAGAGCGGCATCGGCGAGCAACGCGAACGCCTCGTCCAACAGCCTCCGCTGTGAGGCGTCCAGGGCGACCGCCAAGTGGCGTTCGAGGTACCAGCGGCGAAACAGCTCCATCTCCGCCCACAGAAGGCCGCGATCGTAGGGCGGCGGAGAATAGTCCCGCGGACCGCAGGCTTGAAGAACCACCAGCGCGCCCAGCGCATCCCCGTACAGCCGCTCCACGGTGTCCTCCCCGAGGACGTCGAGGTAGAGGGTGGACCCCAGGTCCGACATGAGGACAAAGCCTTTGGCCACATCGGTGTGCACGATCTCGGGCACGTGCAACCCGATCCGCGCCAGCGCCCGCGCCAGATCGACGAAACGCTCGGGGTCCTCTCGCTCGGGGGGCGCATCCATGACGATGAGGCTGCCGTCGTCGCTGCGCACCCGAAAATAGCGACGAAAGCTCGCGTCCTCCGAGGCCGGCTCGATCTCGAAACGCCGCAGCCGTGCCTGCCCCGTCAGCCAGTCTTTGAGTGCGTGCAGTCGATCAGACAACGAATCGTATCCGTGCAGTTGGGCACAACGCGGCGCGCGCCTGTCACCTAAGGATAACCTGTTAGTTGCACAAACTACAGGTTTGAAGCGAAGGGAGCGCCGCCGATCACGGTGCTTGTCCTGTATCGAACGCTCGGCGCCGGCTCGCACCGGCGGTGACATGGAGGACCGGGGCTCTGCAAAGCGGCGTGTAAGGCCCCCGATTCTCGATGCGTTCATGCAATGTTTGGGACAACAGAGCTTCGCAGACCTCCCCGGGCGGGCGCTATGCCTCCTCCCCGCCACTGCTCAGCCGGCAATAGGGCTCCGGCTCGAGCTCCCCGGGGTCGGGGCGGCCCAGAATGCGCCGCAGTTCCCGACAGACCCGGTGGCGCAGATCGTCGGCGATCAGATACAGGCACGGCAGCACCACAAGGATCACGATCGTTGCGAACAGCAGCCCGAACCCGAGGCTAACCGCCATGGGGGCCAGAAAAGCGGTCTGGCCGGTGGAAAAGAAGATCAGGGGAGAAACCCCGAGAAAAGTGGTAACACTGGTCAGCAGGATGGGCCGGATGCGCACGCGGCCGGCCTCGACCACCGCGTCGAAGCGCCCCATCCCCTCGGCGCGCAGGCGCCTGGCGAACTCCACCAGGATCAATGAGTCATTGACGAGGATGCCGGAAAGCGCCAGCAAGCCGATCAGGGACAGAAACTGCAGATGGTAGCCGAACAGCACATGCCCGAGCACCACCCCGATCAGCCCGAAAGGGATGGCGAGCATGACCGCGAACGGATCGAGCAGCGACCGGAACAGCCCGGCCAAGATCAAGAAGATCACCGCCAGGGCGATCCACAGCGCCCGGCGCATGTCCTGAAACGAGTCGCCGGCCGCCTTCTTTTCCCCGAGGAACAGCAGCCCATATCCCGGCCTGCGCTCGCCCAGGTCACCGAAGCGTTCTCTCACAAGCCGGGTCACCTCCAAGGGGGTGATTGCCTCGCCCACCACCTCGGCCGTGACCGTGGCCAGGCGCTCGAGGTTGCGGCGATTGATGGTGCTCAGGCCCCGGCCCACCCGAATCTCGGCCACGTCGCCGAGATACACGGTTCGCCCGTCGGCGAGGGTGATGGGCAGACCCTCCAGATCGCTGCTGCGCCGCACCTCGTCCGTATAGATCAACCTCACCGGAAAACGCTCGTCCCGCGACGTCACATACACGGTCTCCTCCCCCAGGAATCCCGTGCGCACCGTGCCGCTGATATCGGCCTGGGTCAGCCCCAGCTCGCGCCCGCGGTCGCTGAGCGTGTATTGGTACTCCAGCTTGCCCACCTCCACGTCGTGCTGGACATCGTGCACGCCGGGGACGGTCCGCAGATAGCCGGCGACGGCCTCGGCCTCCTCTCGAAGCACGTCGATCTCCCGTCCGGTGACACCGATCTCGATGTCCGAGCCGCCGGGCCCGCCTTGCGGTCGCAGCACGGACAGGCGCCGGATGCCCGGCAGCACCTGCAGGCGATCGCGCAGCAGATTGATGACCTCCTCTGTGCTGCGTCTGCGGGTACCCTCCCAGCTGAAATTGAGGCTCACCAACGGCGAGACAAAGCGCTCGATGAACCCCTTCGGTACGGTCTTCTTCAAGGTCACCTGCAGCTGGATGTACCGGCTGCCCATCCGAAAGCGGTTGAAGTCGATGAAGCTTGCACCTACGTTGGTGAGCAGCGTCTCGAGCTCGTGCTCGTGGACCGTACCGTAGATAACCGCTTCGATGCGTTTGGCAAGCTCGGATGACTGCTCGAGGCTGTACGTGTTAGGGGTCTCCACGTTGATGAAGAATTGGCCGAGCTCGGCCTTGCTGAAGAGTTGAAAAGGCAGCCGCGTCACCGCGAAGGCCGCCGTCACGGCCAGCACGCCCGCCGCTAGCGCCGCGATCAAATACCGGTTTTGCACCGACCAGCGCAGCAGCGAGCAATAGCGCCGCAGCACCGCACCCCAATCGACGAGACTGCGACCGCGGCGTTTCGCGTCGGCCTCGAGAAGCTCGGCGGCGTGGGAGGGGAGCACGCCGAAGGCCTCGCCCAGCGAGCCCAGCAACGACCCGGTAACCACCACGGGAATCACCGCGATGAACGCGCCCATGGTGCCGCCGATCGCGAACATGGGCAGAAAGGCGGCCACGGTGGTCGTGGTGGAGGCGATCACCGGCCAATAGACCTCGCGGGCGCCGCGCTCCGCGGCCTCGGCGGCCGACGCCCCGTCCTCCATGTGGCGGAAGATGTTCTCGTTGACGATGATGGCGTCATCGACCACCAGCCCCAAGGCGATGAGAAAGGCGAACAGGGAGACCATATTGATGGTGTAGCCCGAGTAGTGCAGGGCGATGACGGCCACGAGGAAGGCAACGGGTATGCCGAGGGCGGTGACGAGCGCGACGCGGAAATTGAGAAACAGGTACAGCGAGAGCAGCACCAGGACCAGACCCACCAGGCCGGATGACTTCACCGTGTCAAGACGCGTCTTGACATAGACCGACAGGTCGCTGAACACGCCGGCCCGCACGCTGGGCGGCAGCTCGTGGCGCAGCTCGGCCACCAGCTCGCGCACGCGCCGCGATACGTCGATCGTAGATGCCTCCGCGGTCTTGGTCAGCGTCAAGTTCACGGAGGGCTTGCCGTTGAAGCGACCCAACGTCGTGGGCTCCTCCAGCCTGCGCTCCACCCGGGCCACCTCGCCGAGACGCAGCGCACCGCCGCGCTCGTTGCTGCGCAGCACAATGCGCCTCACATCCTTCGGGTCCGGCAGGTAGCCCTTGCCGCGCAGCAGGATGTCGCCTTCCGCAGCCTCCACCGAGCCGCCCGGAAGATCACGCATGTTCCTGCGCAGGGCCTCGGACACCTGGCCCAGTGAAACGTCATGGGCGGCCATGCCCTGTGGGTCGACAACCACCCAAAGCTCCCACTCGCGTTTGCCGGCCACGCCGACGCTGGCAACGCCCGCAACGGAATGCAGTCGCTGGCGAACATCCTCGGCCAGATCGAAGAGGTAGCCGCGCGCCACGTCGCCGAACAGCGCGATGCTGATTACCGGAAAGCGCGTCTCCAGTCGCGCCAGCTCCGGCGCCTCGGACTCCTCCGGCAGGTCGGTGATCTGATCCAGCGTATTGCGCGCATCGCGCATGAAGTCGTCGACGTTGGCGCCCGACTTCAGCTCGATAGTGACCGTGGACACACCCTCGTTGCTGGTGGAGTGGATCACGTCGATGTCGCCCATGCCGTCGAAGGCCTCCTCGACGGGCAGCGTCACCTGGCGCTCCACCTCTTCCGGGGGCGCGCCCTCGAAGCGCGTGGTGATCTGCACCATGTCCAGCTCCACTACCGGAAACATCTCCTGGGGCATGGCGTACCACGACGACACCCCGGCGACGACGACGAACGCCAGGATCAGATTGACGAGAAGGGGATTGCGAATGGCGAAGCGGATGGTGGACATGATCGCCGATCACGAGCCCGGGGACGCATCGACTGCGGGCGGCGCGGCATCGCGCACCACCACGCGCTGTCCGTCGCTGAGCGCCCCGCCGTCGCGGCGCACGATCCTCTGGCCCGGATCGAGCCCGCCGCGCACCACGTGCCACTCCTCGACGCGCGGGCCCAGCTGCACCGGCGTGCGGTGCACCCGCTGGCCGTTGACCACTTGCACGTAGGCAACGCCGTTCTCGTGCACGACAGCGGTGGCGGGCACCGCCAATACCCCGTCCAGCTCCGGCAGCGACAGGCGCACCCGGGCCGCGGTGCCCGAGAGGGCGCCCCCGCCGGGCACGCGCACGCGCATGGGATAGGTGAAGGTAGTGGGATCCGGGTCCTGCTGCAGCGCCGTGATCGTCCCCTCCAAGGTGCGCCCGTCGACCTCCACCGGCACCCGGTCGCCCAGCCGCTGTGCGCCCGCCGCGGCGGCGCGCAGCTCCACTCGAAGCTCCAGCTTGTCCACCTGGATCAGCTCGACGGCCGCCTGCGAGGACGATACATAGTCTCCGACCTCCACCTCGATCTTGTTGACCACCCCGTCGAACGGCGCCGTCAGCCGAGTGCGTTCCAAGTTTCGCCGGGCCCGCGCGAGGGCGACGCGCCGCAGCTTCAGCCGCGTGCCCGCGGCCTCCACGTCATGGGCCAGTCGCGCCTCCTCGCTTTCCAGCTGGACCAGGCGCTGGCGGGCCTCGTCCAACCGGGACTGCGCGGCCAGGGAGTCGGCCTGCAGGCGCTCCAGCCGCGCCACCTCCTGGGCTTGGAGCTCGCGATTGCGCCGCGCCAGCGCCAGCAGCCGTTGGTCGCGCTCCCGCTGCTCGCGATCCAGCTCGAGCTGGGCCTCGGCCTCGGCCTCGGCGTCGCGATAGTCGCCGTCTTCCAGTCGCAGCAGGACCTCGCTCGCCTGGACGCTCCGGCCGGGCTCAACCGCTCGAGCCGACACCTGGCCGGGGACCTCGAAGCGCAGCCCGGCACGGCGTACCGGCGCCAACCGCCCGGTCAGCGACTCCACGGGGCGCAGGTCACGGGGCTGGACGGCGTAGACCGACACCCGGGCCGGGGGACGGTCCCGGGGCTCGGGCCGCGGCTGCGGCTCGGTCTGCAACAGCAATCCCGCTGTCGCGGCGCTCAACGCCATGACCGCAGCGACCGGGAGGAACCCTCGTTTCCGGGACGACACGTTACGGAAGATTTAACTATTTGAAGGAAATATCATTCTATGCGATTTTACTGCGCTCGGGCCACCGCCTGCTGTACGGCGATGGGGCTCGCCCCGGCACACAACGAGAACAACCCGTGGTAGACCCGACCCCGCACCGGCAGCTCCTTTCCCTTGCGTGCCTCGCGGCGGCCCTCGTGCCGGCCCCCGGCCTCACCGCGCCCTGGCAGTGTGGCACACTCGCGGGCGGCGCTTGGGACTGCGCGGCCGCCGCACCCCGCGTGCTCGGCCCGCCCGGGCCCGTGCAGCTGGCCGAGGCCGCCCCCGCCGGTCCGGCGACGCCCGCGACGGGGCAGTCCGCCCCGAGCGGGACTCCCAAAGAAGATGGGCGCTGCGGGCCCCCGCCCGTTGGGGTCCCGACGCCCCCCCGGGACATGAGGCCAGCCGCCGGCGAGACCCGTATCCGGGCGGACCAGGTCGCCGGCACGGAGCAGCGCTTCGTGCTGGAGGGGGACGTGGTGATCGAGCGGGGAGACGAGCGCCTGCGCGCCGACACCGTGCTCTATGACAAGCGGCGCAACCGAGCCGAGGCCGAGGGCAACGTGACGCTGCGCCAGCCCGGCCTGGAGATCCACGGCAGCTCCGGCTACACGCAGATCCGGGGCGAGCACGGCGAGTTCAACGACATTCGCTATGAGCTCCCCGACTACAACGCACGGGGCGAGGCCAAGCGCATCGAGCGCGTCGATGCCTCGGTGAGCAGGCTGGAACAAGCCACCTATACCACCTGCCCTGCCGAGCGCCGGGACTGGACGCTCAAGTCGGGCAACGTGAAGCTGGACCAGGACGCAGGCGTCGGCACGGCCAGGCACGTGCGCCTGGAGCTCAAAGGCGTGCCCGTATTGTACGCGCCGTGGCTCAGCTTTCCCATAGACCGGCGGCGCAAGTCCGGTTTCCTGCTGCCGAGCGTCGGCAGCGGCTTGGAGACGGGAACCGACGTGCGCATCCCGTACTACTGGAACATCGCGCCGAACCGCGACGCCACAATCGCTCCCCGCTACATGGAGAAGCGCGGCGTGCAGCTGCAGGGAGAATATCGCTACCTGTACCGCAGCGGCGAGGGCGAGCTGCGGCTCGCCCATCTCCCCGACGACGACCTGTTTGGAGATGACCGCTCTCTGGCCTCCTATCGCCACCAGGGACGGATCCGGCACCTGCGCATCGACGCCGATCTCAATCACGCCACCGATGACCGGTATTTCGAGGATCTGGGCGACAGCCTGAGCCTGAGCAGCATCACCCACCTGGAGCGACGCCTGGACTTGCGCTATTCGTACCAGCGCTGGTCGCTGCTCGGCAGGCTGCAGGGCTTCCAGCCGATGGCCGGGGCACGCGAATCGTACCGGCGACTGCCACAACTGCTGGCCCGTGCCGACATCCCGAGCCGCGGCCGCCCCTTGGTCTACCACGCCTACGCGGAGGCCGTAAGCTTCGAGCACGCCGAAGACCCGGTGACCGGCACGCGCCTGGACCTCAAGCCCGGGATCAGTATGGAGCTGCTCCACCCTGCCTGGAGCCTGATACCCACGCTGAGCTTGCGCCATACCCGCTACGCGCTCGCCGGGACGCAGCCCGGGCAGCCCCAAGACCCTTCCCGCACGACGCCCATCTTCAGCGTCGACGGCACCCTGTTCCTGGAGCGTGATGCCCGGCTCGGCGGGCGGGACTATTTGCAGACCCTGGAGCCGCGGCTGTATTACCTCTACGTGCCCTTCGAGGATCAAGACGACCTCCCCCGCTTCGATACCGCCCGGTTGGACTTTGGCTTTGCGCAGCTGTTTCGCGACAACCGCTTCAGCGGCGCCGATCGCCAGGGCGACGCCAATCAGCTGGGGCTGGCCCTGACCACCCGGTACCTGGACCGGGAGAGCGCCCGCGAGCGGCTGCGCGCCGGCATCGGCCAGATCATCTATTTTCGCGACCGCGACGTGACCCTCGGGACGGCCGACGACCCGCAGACCGCGGACCGCTCCTCCCTGATCGGCGAGATCAGCGCCGCCGTCTGGTCCCACGCCCGTGCCGAAGCAGGCCTGCAATGGGACCCGCACCGCGAGCGCGCCGAGAAGGGCGTGCTGAGCTATCACTATGAGCGGGGCCGGCGGCGCATCTTCAATGCGGCCTACCGCTATCGTCGGAACGACCTGGAGCAGACCGATGTCTCGCTGCTGTGGCCCCTGGGCCGCCGCTGGCACGCCCTGGCGCGCTGGAACTACTCCCTGCGCGACGAGCGTACGCTGGAGGCGTTCGCCGGCCTGGAGTACGACGCCTGCTGCTGGGCGGTGCGCCTAGTGGGCCGGCAGTATGTCAACGACGTCGAAGGCGACGAAAACCAAGCCATCTACCTCCAGCTCGTGCTCAAGGGCCTCGGCCGCCTGGGTGAGGACATCGACACCCTGCTGGAACGCGCCGTACTTGGCTACCGCCCGCAGACGGACGTAGAATAAAGGCCCCGCCGCGACGGCGACCGCGTCGCAGCGGCCGCCGTTCCCGAGCGTGATTTAGGGGCCGCGCAGCCGCCGTCACCGGGCGGCGTGCAAACAGAAGACCACTCAGGTGTCATCCCCGATGCTGCTGCCGATTCGAGTCCTGCTGCTGTCCCTACCGGCGCTCGCCGCCTTTGCCCAGCCGAATTTCCAGCCGGGGGGCGAGCCGGCGGTGATCGACCGCATCGTCGCCGTGGTCAACGACGGAGTGATCCTCGACAGCGAGCTGGATGCCTTCGTCAGGACCATCCAGGCGCAGCTGCGCGAGCGCAGCACTCCCCTACCCCCCGAGGAGGTGCTGCGCAAGCAGGCGCTGGAGCGCCTCGTGATCCAGCGCCTGCAGATGCAGCTTGCCGAGCGCACCGGCATACGCGTAGACGACGAGACCGTCAATCGCGCCGTGCGCAGCATCGCCCAACGCAACAACCTCACCCTGGAACAATTTCGCAGGGCCCTGGAACAGGACGGCTTCAGCTTTGCCCGATTCCGCGAGGATATTCGCGACGAGATCATCATCAGCCGCCTGCAACAGCGCAACGTCGACAACCGCATCGAGGTGAGCGAGCAGGAGGTGGACAACCTCCTCGCCCGGCGCGAGGTCCTGGGAAGCGAGGACAACCAATACAGACTGAGCCACATCCTCATCGCCGTGCCCGAGGCCCCGTCGCCCGAGCAGGTGCGGGCAGCGCGGCAGAAGGCGCACCGTGTCCTGGGCGAGCTGCGCGCCGGAGCGGACTTTGCGCGGACGGCGGTGTCGGTCTCGGACGGCCAGCAGGCCCTGGAGGGCGGCAGCCTGGGCTGGTTTCAGGCCGGGCGCCTGCCCACGGCGTTCGTCGATGCCGTAGTGAACATGCGGCCCGGTGAGATCAGCGACGTCATCCGAAGCCCCAGCGGCTTTCATATCATCAAGCTCGAAGACCTCAAGGGACGGGAACGACACATCGTGCGCCAGACCCGCGTGCGCCATATCCTGCTGCGCACCAGCGAGATCCGCTCGGACGCGGATGCACGCCGCCAGCTGCGCCAGCTCCGCGAGCGCCTTCTCGGCGGCGCGGACTTCACCGGCCTGGCGCGCGCCCACTCCGACGATACGCTCAGCGCGCGCAAGGGCGGCGGGCTGGGCTGGGTGGGACCCGGCGAGACCGTACCGCGCTTCGAGCAGGCCCTGGACAGGCTGGCCGTCGGCGAGGTGAGCGAGCCGGTACGCACACGCTTCGGCTGGCACCTCATCCAGGTCATGGAACGCCGCGAGCACGACGATACGGAGAAGTTCCTGCGGGCCAAGGCCCACGAGCTCATCCGCGGGCGCAAGCGCCAGGAGGCGCTGGAGCTGTGGCTGCGCCGACTGAGGGACGAGGCCTACGTAGAATACCGGCTCGGGTCGTAGCCTCGTGTGAAATCGCGGGTGCCTGCCGCCGACCCTTCACCGATAGTCGTACGAACAGCCGAGTCGAGCGGGGGCATAAGGCCGTCGATTACGGTGTTTGCGGCATGTTGGGCGTTTGGCGCTGGACTGCACCGGCGGTGGGATCGAGAATCGAGGACCTTGCAGAGCGGCGTGCGAGCTCTAATCGCGCTGGGTACGCGCGATTCAGGCCTGCCCGCAGCGGGCGGAGCAAGGGCAGCGCGGCGAGTGTAAGCGGCGTTTATGCCGTTCAGGGTGCAAGGCCCCATTCTCGATCGATTCATGCAATGATTAAGCTTACATGGCTCCTGCACAGTCGCCACCGCGCCTCCTGATCACCCCGGGCGAGCCCGCCGGCATCGGCCCGGACCTGTGCGTACGCCTGGTCCAGGACCCGCCCGAAGCCGAGCTTGTCGCCGTGGCCGACCCGAACGTGCTCCGGGCCCGCGCCCGCCATCTCGGCATGCCGCTCGAGCTGAGAGAGCTGGATCCCGCAGCCGAGCCTTCAGTACAGGGCCCGGGCAACCTGCGGCTCCTGGCGGTCACCGCACCGCGCCCCGTCGAGTGCGGCAGGCTCGAGCCCAAGAACGCCGCCTACGTATTGGAGACGCTGCGCGTGGCCGCGCAGCACTGCCGGCGGGGCGAGGCCGACGCCCTGGTGACGGGTCCCGTGCACAAGGGCGTGATCAATGACGCGGGCTTCCCCTTCACCGGCCACACTGAGTTCCTGGCCGAGCTGTGCGGTGTGCGCGACGTGGTCATGATGCTCACCGCCCCGGGCCTCAGGGTGGCGCTGGTCACGACCCACATCCCCCTGGCCCAGGTTGCCGGGGCGATCAGCACGCGGCGCGTCGAGATCAGCGTGCGCATCCTCGACGCCGAGCTGCAGACCCGGATGGGCGTGGCACACCCGCGCATCGTGGTCTGCGGCCTTAACCCCCATGCCGGCGAAGGGGGTCATCTGGGGCGCGAGGAGATCGACATCATCCAGCCGGCGCTCGCCGTGCTCCGCCGCGAAGGCTATGACCTGCTGGGTCCCTTGCCGGCCGACACCGCCTTCACACGGAAATATCTGGATCAGGCGGATGCGGTGCTGTGCATGTATCACGACCAGGGGCTCCCCGTGCTCAAGCACACGGGCTTCGGGGAGGCGGTAAACGTCACGCTGGGGCTGCCCATAATCCGCACCTCCGTGGACCACGGCACCGCCCTGGAACTGGCCGGCACCGAGGCCGTGGACGCGGGCAGCATGCGCGCGGCGGTCGATGCGGCCTGTTCCATGGTGCACCAGGCTCGCAAGACCCGCGGGGCGAGGGCCATGCGCGGCAACACGGCAGGGCAACCGCAGTGACGGGGCCACCCTCACGGGCCGGCACGGGCCACCGCCCGCGCAAGCGCTTCGGCCAGAACTTCCTCCACGATCCCGCCACCATCGAGCGCATCGTACGCACCGTCGCGCCGCGCGATGACCAGACCCTGGTGGAGATCGGACCCGGGCTCGGTGCGCTTACGCTGCCGCTGCTGCAGGCGGCGGGGCGCCTTCATGTGATCGAGATCGACCGCGATCTGATCCCGGCCCTGGAGCGCCGCTGCCGCGGGCTCGGCGAGCTGAACATCCATCAGGCGGACGCCCTGCGCTTCGACTACTGCACCCTCGCGCCGGCTGGGGGCAGGCTGCGCATCGTGGGAAACCTCCCCTACAACATCTCGACGCCGCTGTTGTTCGGGCTGCTGGCCCAGCGCGCATGCATCCGCGACATGCACTTCATGTTGCAGCGCGAAGTGGTGCAGCGCCTGGGCGCCCGCGCGGGCAGCCGGGCCTATGGACGGCTTTCGGTGATGATCCAGTACCACTGCCGGGTCATCCCCTTGTTCACCATCGGCCGCGGCGCCTTCCGGCCTCCACCGCAGGTGGAATCGGCCTTCGTGCGCCTGGAGCCTTATGCGCAGCCGCCGGTGAAGGTGCGAGATGAGAAGACCCTGCAGCGGCTGGTGACCCAGGCCTTCAGCGCGCGGCGCAAGACCCTGCGCAACGCCCTCAAGGGCCTGGTGGACGAGGGCCGGATCAGGGCATGCGGCATCGATCCGCACCGGCGCCCGGAGGAGCTGACCCTGGAGGATTTTGCGGCGCTCAGCGATGCGGCCGGAGAAGAGCAGCCAGTAGACAGTGGACAGTAGACAGGATACGGCCGAGCCACGGAGAGGCCAGGAAAGAGATCGAGTCTGGCGGTCGGGACCCCTGCATTTTGGGCCAAAGCCCCGCCCGTGCGTGACTCTGCGCACGCACCCCGCTCAGGCAGCCTCCCCGCGTGTGCCTGCTACCAGCGGCGCCCCACGGACATGGAGAACAGCGGCCCGCGGAGGCGATAGTGCATGGACTCCAGGTCGGAGACGAATGCCGGGTCGCGCTCCGTAAGCAGGGCCTCGTCGTCGGCCAAGTCGCTGGCGAGCCCGACGGAAAGCTGTAGGTCCGTCGACAATTCCGGGCGCTCGGTGATCTCGTCCGAATCGGTGGCGCCGATGTAGATGCTGTACGTACCCTGGTCGAATGACGTATAAGTCCCGCGCAGCAGCCATGGCTGGCGGCGGCCCGCCGAATCGTCGGCCGCAGCCGGCGTCAGACCCATGAAACCGCCCGCGTTATAGCTCTTCAAGAATACTCTGTACAGATTGCCCTGCGTGCCACCGTCCTCGGCCTGGGCCAGGGTGGTGACCACGACGCCCAGAAACACCAGGACTGCCAGCACCCCGAGGGACTTCAGTTTGTGCATGCCGTTGGTCAACGTCTTCATGGGAGACCTCCGTCCCGCTTCACGGCTCGATTACGATTCATCATGGGGTAGAACGCGGCGCCGGTTCCGTGATTTCCCTCACACGCCACCGGGGCGTCGATACCGCTCATCGGGTCCGGCAGGTATGCCCCTGGCCACGGCGCCGAGGAACCCCCTGCCCGCCGGGCGGGCAGGCCCCGTGCTTGCCCCCTCTGTTCCTCAATCGGCCGCTGCGGCCGGGCCTGAAGGGCAAGCGCCCCGCTCAAGGGGCCGATGCCCGAGCCGCTATACCGAGAGGATCACCGTTTTCGTGCCCTTGGAGGGAACCGCAACATGGCCTTCGAGTCCATCCACAACTATTACGAGCGGCTGGTGTTCGAGCACATTCACGACATGCTGGTCGATCAGGAGCAGGAGACCGACGAGGATTTCCTGGAAGATGTGGCGTGCCTGGCCCTGAACCAATTGCCGACGCGCTACGTGCGCCACGAGGTGGACCTGGCCTTCTACATGGGCCAGGACGAGCGCGAGCAGATCGAGCAGTCGGTGGCCGCCGCCGTGCGTGAGGCCGCCGAGGCCGTTCGCGCCCGCCGCGGTCATCCCCCGGGGCCGCGGGCCGGCATTGATGGGGGCTAACCGGGATCGCGGCAGCAGGCGCAGGGTGGGCGGCGGGATAGGAGCCCGCTACTCCCGGTAGTGGGGATCCAGCCAGCAGCGCGGCAGGACCTCACCGGAGGGAAAGACGAGGTCCGCCTTGGCAAAGGGCTCGGGGTCCTGAAGCTCCTCCCCCGCGTGGTAGCGGCCGGTGACCGTCTCCCGGTTGGGATCGAACAGGTCGTCCAGGGCGAGCACCTCGACGGCATCGCCGTTCTGCTTGTTCTTGAGAAACATCGCTGACCCCTTCTTGGGCTGAGCGGACGATACCGCGAGGCCGCCCCGCGTCTCAAAAGACGGCCATCTCCAGATCGACCTTCACCGCCTCCACTCCCGCGCGGGCGCATTTCTCGTCGATCTCACCGGACGGCGCCCCGCTCACGCCTACCCCCGCCACGATGTTGCCGCCCGCCTGAACGGGCACGCCCCCGGCCGACATCAGCAGCCCCTCGAGCTTGGCTACCGAGAACGGAGACTCGAATCGCCCCTCCAGATCCGAGGTGGGGCTGTTGAAGGCCATGGCGGTATGGGCCTTCTGGCGGCTGATCGGGACGGTAATATCCATCGCGAGGACATCGCGCAGCACCACCTGGGGATGTCCTCCCCGGTCCACCACGGTGACGGCCACCTGGACCCCCTCCTCGCGGCACTGTTTGACTGCGGCCTGGGCGATGCGCAGGGCCATGTCCATGGACATTCGCTTGACGTCCACAAGGGTCGGCTGATCGTCTTGCGCCGGGGCCGGCTTGGACACGAGCCCGACGGCCAGCACCGCGGCGAAACCAATGAGTCTGTGCGTTCGTGCCATCGTCTTGCCTCCGTCGTCTTGTTGTTCGATCCTCTATCAACGATAAGCGTATGTATAGCATACTGGCGGCGGCATGTGGCGGAGACTCTTGACCGGGATCAGACCCCATGGGCGAAGCGGCAATTATCGGTACAACGTCCTTCGGCATGCTGTGCATTCATCCCGATTCGACGGCCGCATATCGGGCGGTCGCCGACACGGTCGTGCGTATTGCCGGCCAGGCCGTATCCGAGCGCGAGCGTTTCGATCTGGCGCTGGCCGGCGGCAGCACACCGCGCGGGCTCTACCGGCTCCTGGCCACGGCCCCCTACAGGCTCCGGATCGACTGGGGGCGCACGCATGTGTTCTTCGGAGACGAGCGCTATGTGCCCCGTGACCACCCCGACAGCAACCACCGCATGGCCGAGCAGGCCCTGCTGCGCCACATACCATTGCCTCCGGGTCACGTGCATCCGGTGCCGACCGAGGCCGCCTCGGCCCCGGAGGCGGCCCGGCGCTACCGGGATCTGCTGTCGCGCGAGCTGCCCGTCGCCTTCGATGACATTCCGCGGTTCGACCTGATCCTGCTAGGCCTCGGCAGCGACGGGCACACGGCCTCGCTGTTCCCCGGCAGCCCTATACTCGAAGAACGCAGGCGGTCCGCGGCCGCCGTGTACGTGCGGGCGCTGGCGTCCTGGCGCATCAGCCTAACCTATCCCGTGCTGGACCATGCCCGGGCGCTGCTGTTCCTGGTCACCGGCAGGACCAAGGCGGCCGTGCTGCGCCGGATATTCGAGGAGGGGGCGCCGGCAACGCTGCCGGTGCAGGCCATTCGGCCCCGCGGTGATGTGGAATGGCACGTGGATCGAGCGGCCGGCGCCGGGCTTGCCGGCATTCGGCACAACCGCGGGAGATGCGGACCAGGTGGAGGACGTATCCAGTGAACGTGATCGGCTGCGACCTGGGGGGCACGCACACGCGCCTGTGCCTGGCCGACTGCAGCGCGGGTGGCTGTGCGACCCGCCTCGAACGCGATTACGACAGCCGCGCCCATGCGGGGCTGGAGCCGATCGTGCACGACTTCCTGCAGCGGGCAGGGCTCGCACCCGGCGCCGTCGCGGCCGCCTGCATCGCGGTGGCCGGGCCGGTCGATTGCCGTGCGGACCTGCAGCGGGCCCAGGTAACCAACCTGCCGTGGCAACTGGACAGCCGCGAGCTTTCCCGGCGGACCGGCATCCGGCGGCTGCGGCTCATCAACGATTTCGAGGCGGCGGGCTACGCGGTGCCCACCCTGGGTGACGAGGACGTGGCGGTGCTTCAGACCGGCGAGGCCCGCGCCGGCGCGCCATGCGCCATCATCGGCGCCGGCACGGGGCTCGGTCAGGCAATCCTGGTACCCCTGAACGGGGGGCTCAGCGTGCTCCCCACCGAAGGCGGGCACGCGGACTTCGCCCCCGTGGACGAGGAGCAGATCGCCTTGCTGCGCTTCGTGCAGCGCGAGCGCGGGCGCGCATCGTTCGAGGACCTGCTATCGGGTCCCGGGCTGGTGCGCCTCCACCACTTCTGCCGCGAGCACCATGGCCTGGAGCCGTCAGCGCCGCTGCAACAGGCCATGGCGCAGGGAGACGCGGCCGCCGCGATCAGCCGCTTCGCCCTGGCGGGCGAGGATCGAAGCGCCGACGCGGCCCTGGGCCTGTTCGTGCGCATCTATGGCGCCCAGACCGGGAATTTCGCCCTGAGCTGCCTGCCGCGCGGCGGACTCTACGTCGCCGGCGGGATCGCCCCGAAGATCGTTGCCCGGCTGCGCGACGGCGCCTTCATCGAGGCCTTCGCGCGCAAGGGCAAAATGGCCGCGCTCATGGCCCGGTTCCCGGTGCGGGTGGTAACCAACACCCGGATTGGCCTGCAGGGGGCGGTGGAGCGCGCGCGGCGCGACCTGTAGAACGCCCTCAGCCCCCGCCCATGGCGGCGGGATCGATCTCCCTGCCGTTCACGGTGATACGCCCTTGCCGTACGCTGCCCTGGAACCGGTAAGTGCCGTCCTCCAGCACGAACAGCATCGCGGCCGGGGGAGCGGACATGCGGTTCTGGACGCGGACCTGGGCCATGGCCTCGACCTGGTCGTCGGGGTAGTCCATATCCAGCCCCTTCAGCTCGCGCCGCAGGCCCTGCGCGGTGATGGCGACAAGGAAGGCCTCGGGGATGTGCAGCTCGGCGTCGGCGACCACTGCATCCTTGAGCAACAGAGGGTTGCTCAAGACGGCCGGATTGCCGGTGTCGACCGTCAGGGTGCCGGTGCCGTGGAGCTTGCCGTGCTCGCTGTCCAGGCTAAGCTCTTTGATCTCGAGCACGGGCCCGCGCTTGAGGAACTCGGGTAGCATGCCCATCATGGTGGCCCCGAACATCATGTTGATCTGCTCGGGCGGCAGATCCTTCTGCTGCAGCTCCTCCACGGTCTTTTGCAGCTTTGCAAGGGCGGCGGCGTCCAGGTTGCGCAGCCCCAAGAGATACGCCCCGGGCCCGAAGTCCATGCCCGCGGCCCGAAGGCCGTTCATGCGAAGCACAAAAGACGAATCGATCACCTGGGGGCTGGCCTCTTCGCTGGCCGCCTCGAGGCTCAGGCCATCGAGCTTGACCTCTTTGCCGTTTTCGGGCCGGAAGTGCAGCTCGGCCACCGAGAGCGAGATCTTGCCAAGGGACAACCCGTCCCCGTATGGGTGCATATCGGAGCGCAGCTGCGCGCCGGTCACACGCACACTAATTCGGGCGTCTTCCACTACGAGGCGCGGCGCGTCAAGCCGGGTCTGAACGTTTTTGAGGTCGGGGCTGAAGGTCACGTCGCCCTCGAGCCCCTGCCAGTCGATCTGCGTATCGCCCTCGCCAGGGACCCCCGTGTGGGCCGGCATCGCGATATGCGTGACACCGCCACCGGACAGGGGCAACTCGGTTACGAGCTCGATGGGAAACTCCTCCACCGGGCCTGCCCCCTGGATGCCGATCAGCTCCGTGTCGATCACCGCCAACGCCGGCCCTCCCCCCTTGGCCGCCGTGAAGGGCATCGGCCCGTGATGGATGCGGTTTAGAAAGGTCAGCCGTAGCGGTTGGCCGCCGCCGGCCTCGGCCTTCTCCAGATACTTACGGTAGGCCTCGCCGACCTCTCCGGAGACCTCGACGCTGACCTCGGCGGTGGAGCTGAGCCACCCTCTCTGCCGCTTGACCTCAGAAAACTTCAGCGCCTCGCTTTTCTCCATCTCCTGCAAGAGGGCATCCATGCGCTGGTCGGCAAAATACCCGAATCCGGCCGGTGCCGCCCCCAGTGCGAGCAGCACAAGCACGCCGGCGCCCAAAACAAGTCTTTTCATGTGATTTCCCCCGTTCAATGGCGCGCCGCCACGGACTCCGTTCGTGCTATACGTGGTCTATGGGCCCAGGCAGGATCGGGCACGCAACGGGAGATAATACACGGCCCCCGGCCGCGGAACCAGGACACCGGGGCCTGCGGTGGTGCCAGCAAGCGGAAACGTGGGATAATTCACATTGGGGAGGGATCGTTGCTGCACCGGCATCCCCCCGGATCAGCGATCCGCTTCGTGTTCGCCTCGCACCACAAGACTGTGCCAGCACTGCGCCAACCATGAGCCAGACACCAGCGCACAACATTGCCGTAGAAGTGGAAACGGCGTACGTCGAAGAGCAATCCGATCCGGGCAATGACCGCTATGTATTCGCCTATACGGTCACCATTCGAAATCAGGGGGCGGTCGCCGCCAAGCTGCTGACGCGCCATTGGATCATCACCGACGCGAACGGCGAGACCCAGGAGGTTCGCGGGGAAGGCGTGGTGGGCGAGCAGCCGCACCTCAACCCCAACGAGGGCTTCCGCTACACAAGCGGCACCGTGCTGGATACACCGGTCGGGAGCATGCGTGGCAGCTACCAGATGCTCGGCGACGACGGCGAGCGCTTCGAGGCCGAGATCCCCGCATTCACACTCTCCGTGCCCCGCATCCTGCACTGAGCGCCCCCTTCGCTATGGCGGTATACGCGATCGGGGATGTCCAGGGCTGTTACGACCAGCTACGGGGGCTGCTCGATCGCCTGGAGTTCGATCCGCAACGCGATCGCCTTTGGCTTGCCGGGGACCTGGTGAACCGCGGGCCGAGCTCACTGCGAACGCTGCGCTTCATCAAGGGCCTCGGACAACGGGCGGTCGCGGTGCTGGGCAATCACGACCTGCACGCCTTGGCCGTGGCCGCCGGCTGTGCCCCGCAGAGACGAAACGATCACCTGGACGACGTCCTCAACGCCGCCGATCGCGACGAGCTGCTGGATTGGCTGCGCGCGCGCCCGCTGCTCCACCACGACGCCGGGCTGGGCTATACGCTGGTCCATGCCGGGCTGCCTCCGCAGTGGGATCTGCAGACGGCGCAAAGGTGCGCGGCGGAGGTGGAGGCGGTGCTGCGCGGCCCTCGATACAGGGAGTTCTTCGAGCACATGTACGGCAATCAGCCGGATCGCTGGTCGGAGGCACTGCGGGGCTGGGATCGCCTGCGATTCATCGTCAATTGCTTCACGCGCCTTCGCTACTGCGGCAACGACGGTGTATTGCACCTGGCCAGCAGCGGCCCGCCCGGCACCCAGCCCGCGCCGTTCCGGCCCTGGTTTGCGGCCCGCCACCGGGCAAGTGCGGACCTGCGCATCGTATTCGGCCACTGGTCGACCTTGACCCTGGAGCCTCACGAGCACGAGAACGTCTATCCCCTCGATACCGGCTGTCTTTGGGGGCGATCACTGACCGCGATGCGTCTGGACGGCCCCCCGGCGAGAACGCACATCGACTGCCCGAGGGGTCTGGCCCGGCAGGGCGACTAGCCCGCATATCTCACCAGGCGGCCACCGGC
>JABAHQ010003363.1_pt1 | contig 49090 bp, 48 predicted proteins | sample 7062091 | NCBI WGS metagenome assembly JABAHQ01 (sample SAMN14534359, study PRJNA622989) | marine sediment metagenome | biome: marine biome [ENVO:00000428]; feature: marine pelagic biome [ENVO:01000023]; material: deep marine sediment [ENVO:00002113] | place: India: Gulf of Kutch | collected... | reverse complement strand
CTCGGCGCTTACATCGTATGCGTCTGGCGCTCGGACTTGAGGGCCGCCGCCAGGTAGTTCTCGATCTTGTTCTTGGTCTGTCCCTTGTCCAGCTCGCTGAACTGCACGCCGACGCCGGAGGTGCGGCTGCCCTGGGCACCCTTGGGAGTGATCCACACGATGCGCCCCGCCACCGGCAGCTTGTCCTTCTCCTCCATGAGCGTCAGCAGCATGAACACCTCATCCCCGAGCTTGTAGGGCTTGGTGGTCGGTATGAACAGGCCGCCGTTCTTTATGAAGGGCATGTATGCGGCGTACAGGGCGCTCTTGTCCTTGATGGCCAGGGACAGAATCCCTTGTTTCGGTGCCGCCATGGTGTGTCTCCAGGGACGACGGAGGTCAGGCGCCGGAGTCGGATCCCAGCCGGCGCCACCCAACCGCCAGGCTCTCGAGCACGAGCTGCTCGTTCAGGTTCTGACGCAGATCGAGGGCCCGGCGGGCTTCCAGGCACTCATCGAAGAACTCGAACAAAAACAGCAGGTTGAGTTTTTCCGCCAGGCCCTGCATGGGCTCGCGCAGGTCCGTACTGGTCACTTTCGGACGGCCGGGCACACACTTTAGCCGGATGAGGTCTGCCGTGTGGCCGCACAGCCAGTGCACCACCGGCCGCAGACCCCACCGCCGCCAGCGCGCGGCCGCCGCCACGGGATCGGCCCCACCCCCGGCCAGCGCCACCAGATCCTCGAGCAGCGCGGTGCGGTCCTCCTGCCCGGTCCCCCGGCGGGCGAGGTCGAGCGCGGTCAGCGGTGCGCCGTGGCCCAGGGCAAGCAGCGTCTCCGGATCCCCATCGCCGCCTAGCCGGGCGGCCAACCACTCGCGTGCGCCGTCTCCCGGCGGCATGGGGAAGTCGATGACCTGGCATCGGCTACGGATGGTCGCCGGCAGCAGCGCGCTGCGGTGGGAGACGAGCACGAACACCGCGCTGCCCGGAGGCTCCTCCAGGGTTTTGAGCAGACTGTTCGCCGCCCCCCGCGTCATCGCCTCCGCCGGTGCGAGGAGCACGACCTTGTGAGAGGCGTACTGGCGGGTGAGGCCGATGTACTCGATAAGATCGCGGATCTGCTCGATGCCGATGGCGGTCTTTCCTTCGAGGGGCGCGATGCGCGCCAGATCCGGATGCGTGCCGGCGGCGATCAGCCGGCATCCGCGGCACGTCGCGCAAGGGCGCCCCTCGAGGGTGTCCTGCTCGCACAGCAGCCAGGCAGCGAGGCGCTCCGCGAAGCGATGCTTGCCGACCCCCGTGGGCCCTCGCAGAAGCAACGCGTGGGGCATGCGTCCGCTCGCTCGGGCCGCGTTCAGCGTGTGCCACTGCTGCGTGTGCCAGGGTAAGCGCTCGTCCATCACCGCAGAGTTCGTAGCGCGTCGATGACTTGTTCGCTCACGGCGGGCAGCGCTTGGCGCGTGTCGATGATCCGGTAGCGGTCGGGGTCGCTGCGGGCGCGCAGCAGATAGGCCTCGCGCACGCGCTCGAAGAAGGCCAGGTCCTCGCGCTCGAAACGATCGGGTACGCCGCGTCCGGCCATGCGCCCCAGGCCAACATCCACCGGCGCGTCGAGCACGACGACCAGGTCCGGACGCAGGTCGCCTTGCACCCACTGCTCCAGCACCGCGATGCGGGCCGCCGGGATGCGCCGCCCCCCGCCCTGGTAGGCGTAGGTTGCGTCGGTGAAGCGATCGCAGACCACCCAGGCTCCGCTCTCGAGAGCCGGCCGGATGACCGTGCCCAGATGCTCCGCCCGCGCCGCGAACACGAGCAGAAGCTCCGTATCCGCGGCCATCGTGCGGTTGTCGGGATCCAGCAGCAGCGCACGCACGGATTCCGCCAGCGGGGTCCCTCCGGGCTCGCGGGTGGTGACCACTTTCTCGCCCTGCCCCTCGAGATAGCGGCGAATCGCGTCTACCTGACTCGACTTGCCGCTGCCCTCGATGCCCTCGAGCGTGATGAAGCGGCCTCGATCCGCCGGTGTCCTTGCCGCGGTCATCGGCCGAGCTGATAGCGGGCGACCGCCCGCCGATGCTCCTCGTAGGTCGCCGAGAAGTAGTGGCTGCCGTCGCCCGTCGCGACGAAATACAGCTCGTCCCCCGGCGCGGGATTCAGGGCCGCGTGGATCGATTCGCCGCTCGGCATGGCGATGGGCGTCGGAGGCAGCCCCTTGTGCACGTACGTGTTGTACGGTGTATGGGCCCTGAGATCGCGCCGGCGCAGATTGCCGTCGAAGCTCTCCCCCAGGCCGTAGATGACGGTGGGATCGGTCTCCAGCCGCATGCCGCGCTCGAGACGGCGCACGAAGACCCCGGCGATCTGCGCACGTTCGTCGGGCACCGCCGTCTCCTTCTCCACGATGGAGGCGAGTATCAGGGCGTCGTAGGGCGTGTCGTAGGGCAGTCCCCCGGCACGCGCCGACCATTCCGATTGCAGGCGCTCTTGCATCACCTCGTAGGCGCGCTTGAAGAAGGCCACGTCCGTGGTGCCGCGCGGGAAATGGTAGGTGTCGGGATAGAACCGGCCTTCCGGATGCACGCCGGGGGCCCCGATCCGCTCCATGATCGCCTCCGCATCGAGCCCCTCCATGGTGTGCGTCAGATGCGGGCTCTCGCGCACGGCCTGCACGACCTCCTGGAAGTTCCAGCCCTCGACGATGGTCAGCGAGTGCTGCACGACCTTGCCCGAGACGAGACGCTCCAGGAACTGCACCGCGTTCGTGTGCGGTGGGATCGCGTACTCGCCGGCCTGGATGCGATCCGCAGCACCGGTCCAGCGCGCTTGAAAGACCAGGTAATAGGGTTTTTGCAGCAGCCCGCGCTCGCCTAGCTCGCGCGCCACCTGACGCAGGCTCGAGCCGGGTTCGACCTCGAAGTAAAGGGGCTCCTGGCCCGTGTGGAGCGGGCGCAGCAGGGCGGACTGGTAGTCCATCAGCAGCCATGCCCCCAGGACACCGGCCACGATGAGCACGAGCCCCGCCAGCTTGAACAGTCCGCCCCGCATACCCGAATGGAGACCGTGTCCGTCTTCTCTCTCAGTTCCCGATGGTACCTTGCCCGGCTTTCAGAATGGGGCCGTGGAGTGCTCCCCGTCGGGCTCTACACATCATCGGCCTCAACTGCTGACAATTTTAGGTTGATCGTGACGCCCGTTCTTCCCGACTGCGAGATCCCCCTTTTTGGACTGTTCGCGAGATCTCGGGAAATGAGAACATCAGCCAAGGAGCCGAAGCGGTGCGTGTCGCGTAGTCGCAAGCCCCGCAGAGCGGGGCCGGGAATCGCTCCCGCCGCCATCGGTCGCAGCCGAGGCTCAATGAAGTCCACGCAAGCGTTGGTGGGCGCGGCGCGGCCCCGCGTGCAGTCACGGCTGCAAAGTCATTTCAGGGCTTGCAACGGAGCGGTACGTGCAGCCTGCGGGCGCGCTCAGCCGAAGCGCTTGAAAACCAGCGTGCCGTTGGTCCCGCCGAAACCGAAGGAGTTCGAGAGCGCGATGTCGATCTTCATCTCGCGGGCGTTGTTCGCGACGTAGTCGAGATCGCACTCGTCGCCCGGATCGTCCAGATTGGTCGTGGGGGGGGCCACCTGATCGCGGATGGCCAGTATGCTGAACACGGCCTCCACGCCGCCGGCGGCGCCCAGGGTGTGACCGGTCATGGACTTCGTGGAGCTGACGGCGAGCTTGTAAGCGTGATCACCGAAGGTGGCCTTCATTGCGCGGGTCTCGGCGACGTCACCGGAGGGCGTCGAGGTTCCGTGGGCGTTGACGTAGTCGACCTCGTCGGTGTTGAGACCGGCGTCGCGCAGCGCGAGCTGCATGCACCGGCGCGCCCCGTCCGCCTGCTCGGGCGGCAGCGTGATGTGATACGCGTCGCTGCTCATGCCATAGCCGATGAGCTCGGCGTGGATGCGCGCGCCGCGGCCCTGCGCGTGCTCGAGGGACTCGAGCACCACGATGCCCGCGCCGTCGGCCAGCACGAAGCCGTCGCGTTCACGATCCCACGGACGGCTCGCGTGCTCGGGATCGTCATTGCGCGTCGACAGCGCGCGTGCCGACGCGAACCCGCCGAGCCCCATGGGCGAGGTGGTCATCTCGGAGCCGCCGGCGACCATCGCATCCACGTCGCCGCGTTCGATCATGCGCGCCGCATCGCCGATGTTGTGGGTCCCGGTCGAGCAGGCCGTGACGATGCTGTAGTTGGGGCCGCGAATGCCGTACTTGATGGAGAGATTGCCGGCCACCATGTTGATGATGTTCGACGGCACGAAGAACGGAGAGATTTTTCGGGGGCCGCCTTCGAGATAAGCGCTGTGCCCCTTCTCTATGCCCGGCAGTCCGCCGATGCCGGAGCCGATGGCGATGCCGATGCGCTCCGCGTTCTCCTCGGTGATCTCGAGCCCCGAGTCTTCGATGGCCTGGACCGCGCCCGCGATCCCGTAGTGAATGAAGGGATCGGTCTTGCGCGCATCCTTCATGGACATGTAGCGTGTGACGTCGAAGTCGCGGATGAGACCGGCGATCCGCGTCGAGAAAAGCGAGACATCGAAAGTGTCGATGGTCGTGATGCCGCTCTTTCCCGCGCAGATGTTTCGCCAGGCTGTCGCAACGTCGTTTCCGACCGGCGTCACCAGCCCCAGCCCTGTGATGACTACGCGACGCTGCTTCACCTCTGTTTCCCGACCGCCTCAATCAAGATGAATGATAAAAATAAAGGGCACGACCACTCTTCGGCGATCGCCGCCCCCTCCAGCCTGCAATGCAGGCTAGCTTGTGCCCGGTTGTCAACTCGACTCGAGATGCTCCGTAACGTAGTCGACGGCTTGCTTGACGGTGGTGATCTTCTCCGCTTCCTCGTCGGGTATCTCGCAGTTGAATTCCTCTTCGAGCGCCATCACCAGCTCCACGGTGTCCAGAGAATCGGCTCCGAGATCATCGACGAAAGAAGCATCCGGGCTGACCTCTTCGTCCTTGACGCCAAGCTGCTCGACGATAATCTGCTTGACGCGTTCTTCAACGGTACTCATGCCGGTTTTACCCTCCCGTGCAAAGCGAGCCCTGCAGCCCGCAACTAGTGTATTACAACCGCTTCAAGTTTCAAGAAAACCGTTCCGGGCGCGCCGCCGCGCCAAGAAAAAATGAGCCCTCTCGTGCGATTATCGGTGCCTCCTAAAGTGCAGGGTCAGCTCGGCGGCGCCTTTCGACGCGCTTCCTGAAAACCCGCAGTCAACCCATGTACATGCCACCATTGACGTGCAGGGTCTCGCCCGTGATGTACGCGGCGGCCGATGAGGCCAGGAACGCGACGGCGGCGCCGACCTCGCGGCGATTTCCGAACCGGTTGAGCGGGATCTGGCTCATGAGCGCATCTCGCTGCGCATCGGGGAGCGCGCGGGTCATGTCCGTGTCGATGAACCCCGGCGCCACTGCGTTGACCGTGATGCCGCGCGAGCCGAGCTCTCGCGCGAGTGCGCGCGTGAAGCCCACCGTCCCCGCCTTCGCCGCGGCGTAGTTCGTCTGCCCGGGATTGCCCGTGCACCCTACCACGGACGCGATGTTGATGATACGCCCCCAGCGCTCCTTCATCATGTGCCGGATGCAAGGCTTCGAAACCCGGTAAAGAGAGCTGAGATCGGTCTCGATGACGGCGTCCCACTCTTCTTCCTTCATGCGCAGAAAGAGGTTGTCGCGAGTGATGCCGGCGTTGTTCACCAGGATCGTCGGTAGCTCCTTCGACTCCTCCAGTACGGCGTAGAAGGATTGGATGGAGCCCCGATCGGCGACGTCGAGGACCGCGCCCCGGCCCGCGCACCCGTTCTCCCGTAGATATCTGGTGATGGTCTCGGCGCCCGCCTCGGTGGTGGCAGTGCCGATCACCCGTGCGCCCTGCCTGCCCAGCTCCAGCGCGATGGCCTCGCCGATACCCCGGCTCGCACCCGACACCACCGCGGTGCGTCCCTCCAGCGTCACGGCGTCTCTCCGGTCGTCTCCAGCGCCGCCTCCAGCGTCTTCGCATCCGGGAGCGGCAGCGCCGTGATGCGGCGATCGATGCGCTTCACGAGTCCCGCCAGCACCTTACCCGGTCCGCACTCGATCACGGTGTCCACACCTTCCTGCGCCATCCGCTGAATGGTATCGACCCAGCGTACGGGATTGTAAAGCTGCTCGCGGAGGGCCGCGCGCAGCTCCGCGGCGTCCTCGTGGGGGGCTGCATCCACGTTGTGTAGAACCGCAGCGGACGGCGCCGCGAGCACGGTTGCGTCGAGGCGCTCCGCGAGCCGCTCGGCGGCCGGCCGCATCAGGTTGCAGTGCGACGGCACGCTCACGGCGAGCTTGACGGCGCGTTTCGCTCCCGCTTCCCTGGCGAGCGTGAGCGCTCGCTCCACCGCGCCCGCATGTCCGGCGATCACCACTTGTCCGGGTGCGTTGAAGTTCGCGGGCGCTACCACCTCGCCCTGTGCCGCTGCCTCGCAGACCTCCCGCACGCGCTCGTCGGGGAGCCCGAGCACGGCAGCCATCGCACCCTCGCCCGCTGGAACCGCCGCCTGCATCAGACGGCCGCGCTCGGCGACGAGCTCCACCGCGTGGGCGAACTCCAGAGCCCCGGTACAGACCAGCGCAGTGTACTCGCCCAGGCTGTGACCGGCCGCCACCGCCGGGCTCGCACCACCGCTCGAGTTCCAGACCCGCCAGACGGCGACGCCCGCCGCCAGCATGGCGGGCTGGGTGCGCTCGGTCTCGTTCAACGTGGTTTCGGGGCCGTCGCGAACGAGCGACCACAGATCGTAGCCGAGCACCTCGGAAGCCTCGCCGAAGGTGGCCTGCACCTGCGGGTACGTAGCCGCCAGATCGGCGAGCATGCCGACCGACTGCGACCCCTGACCGGGGAAGACCAATCCGAGCTTCATGCAGGAATCGAAGCCATGCGAAAAGGGCTGTTAGCGACTTCGTCTATCAATACTTTAGAAGCGCCGAACCCCAAGTGAAACCTCCGCCGAACGCTTCCAGAAGGAGCGTGTCCCCCCGCTTGATGCGTCCGTCGCGCACGGCCACGTCGAGCGCGAGCGGCACCGAGGCGGCGGACGTGTTGCCGTGCTCGCTGATGGTCACCACGACGCGCTCCATTGGGATTTTGAGCTTGCGGGCTGTGGCGTGGATGATGCGGTGATTGGCCTGATGTGGAATGAGCCAGTCGACCTCGTCGCCCGCCATGTCATTGGCCGCGAGGGTTTCGTCGACGATGCGGCTCAGTGTGCGCACGGCGATCTTGAACACGTCGTTGCCCTGCATCTTCGTATAGCCGTTGCCTTCGGCGATGATGCCGTTGCCGCGCGGCACGCCCCCATCTACGTATAGTAGATGCTCGAAGCTGCCGTTCGCGTGCAAGTGCGTGGAGAAGATGCCGGGTTCATCGCTCGCCTCGAGCACTACCGCGCCGGCCCCGTCGCCGAAAAGCACGCACGTCCCGCGGTCCGACCAGTCGAGGAGCCGCGAGTGCGTGTCGGCCCCCACGACCAGGGCGTGTTTCGCGCTTTGCGCGCGGATGAACTTGTCGGCCACCCCGAGGGCGTAGATAAAGCCGGTGCACACGGCCTGCAGGTCGAAGGCCGGGCAGTCGTGAATCCCCAGTCGCGCCTGAAGGCGACACGCCGTGGCCGGGTAGATTCGATCCGGGGTGGTCGTTCCCACGATGATGAGATCGATGTCCTGCGCTTCGATATCGGCCGCCTCGAGCGCGCGCCACGCCGCGCGCTCCGCCAGATCCACGGTGGACTCGTCCTCCGCCACGATGTGGCGCTCACAGATTCCGGTTCGTTCCCGGATCCATTCGTCGGAGGTGTCGACGATGCGCTCCAGCTCGGTGTTCGTCAGTACGCGCTCGGGCAGATAGCCGCCGGTTCCCCTCACCCGCGCGTAGGTCATACCGCCTCCCGCTCTGCGAGGATGGACTCGAGGTGCTCGTTGATGCGTGCGGGGACGTTGTTCTGGATCTCGGCGTGCGCCTCCTTGATGGCGTTCGCGAAGCCGACGGCGTCTGTACTGCCGTGGCTCTTGATCACGATGCCGCGCAGGCCCATGAGGCTCGCACCGTTGTACTCACGGGGATCTATCTTTCGCCGCAACGAGCGCAACACGGGCAGGGCGACGAGACCGGCTATGCGGGTGAATAGGTTTCGATTGAATTCCTGCCCGACGTAGTGCGCGATCATTTGCGCCACGCCCTCGCTGGACTTCAGCGCCACGTTCCCCACGAATCCGTCACAAACGATGACGTCCGCGGTGCCCTTGTAGATGTCGTCGCCTTCCACGAAGCCGATATAGTGCAGGTCGCTCGCCGCGAGCAGCCGCGCCGCTTCCCTGACGCGCTCATTGCCCTTGATCTCCTCCTGCCCGATGTTCAGCAGCCCCACCCGCGGACGTGTGACGTTGTCCACCGCCCTGGTGAGCACCGACCCCATCACCGCGAACTCGAAGAGCTGACGCGGCGTCGCCTCGACATTGGCGCCCAGGTCCAGCATGCGTGTATGCCCGTCCATGGCCGGCAGCGCGGAGATGATGGCCGGCCGATCGATGCCCGGCAGCGTCTTCAGCACGAAGCGCGCCGTCGCCATCAGCGCACCGGTGTTGCCCGCGCTGACACACGCGTGTGCGGTGCCTTCCTTCACCAGGTCGATCGCCACGCGCATGGACGAGTCCTTCTTCGTGCGCAGCGCCTGGGAGGGCAGCTCGTCCATCTCCACTTGCTGCGAGGCGTGCCGGATGCTCACGCGGGAGCCGGGAGTCAGCCCTTTTTCCCGCATAACGCGGGCCAGCGCATCCTCGTCACCCACGAGAATGAGCTGGATATCGTCCACATCCGAGAGGATCTTGAAGGCGGCGGGCACGACCACGGCTGGCCCGTGGTCGCCCCCCATGGCATCCAGAGCGACGGTCAGGCTCAAGCCCTAGTCTTCCTTGCCGGAGATCACCTTGCGACCGCGGTAATAGCCGTCCGGACTGACGTGATGACGACGGTGCGTCTCGCCCGTCATCGGCTCGACGGAAAGCGTAGCTGGTTTGAGCGCGTCATGCGAGCGGCGCATGCCGCGCTTGGATCGGCTCTTGCGATTTTGCTGTACGGCCATGAAGAGACTCCCGGTGAATGGAAAAAAGGGGACGGATGGGGACGGATCTATTTTTGGCCCAGATAAGGGGGATTCCGACAGGTCTCAATGAAAAAATAGATCCGTCCCCTCTTCTCAGCGTTTGAGCTTGGCCAGGACGTCGAAGGGCCGCTGGCGCCCGCCGGACTCCGCATCCGACACCGGCCGATATCGCGCAGCGATGCCGCACACACCCTGCGCATGCCGCGGATAGGGGGGCAGCGCCAGTATCAACTCGTCCTCTACGAGGCGTCGAAGCGACACGTGCTCCTCGGTGACGAGCAACGGCTCGTAGCCCTCTTCGGGCTGCGTCGCGTCCTCCACCCGCTCCACCACCTCGAGGCACACCGCGCTGTCGACCTCGAAGCGCAGCGGTCCCAGGCAGCGTTGGCAGACGAGCTCCAGCGTCCCCTGGACGGTGCCGGTGATGCGGTGATGCCCCTCGTCGTCGCGGTGAAACCGCAAGTCTACGGCCACCTCGCCCGCATCGCTATACAGACTCTCGAGCAGGCGAGACATACCGGCGACGGGCATGCGTCCGCTGACACGCTCGCCGCGCCGGGCAAGGCGCAGCGGTCGGATGCGCTCGGGGAGGGAAGTTGACATAACCTTTTGATTTTAATTATTTTGACTCTTTGGTGTCAAAACCTCGCGCGCGACCGCCAACGCCTCCATGTCCCGGGTCCCTGCCATCGTGCTCGCGTCGGGCTCCCCCTACCGTCGCGCTCTGCTCGAGCGTCTCGGCCTGCCCTTCGAGCACATGGTCCCGGATGCGGACGAGACGCCCCGGGACGGCGAGCCACCGCGCGAGCGGGCCCTGCGGCTCGCCGAGGCCAAGGCACGGGGGGTGTGTGCGCATCGTCCTCACGCGTTGGTCATCGGCGCGGATCAGGTGGCCACCCTCGATGGCGAGATGCTGCGAAAACCAGGCACGCACGAGCACACCGTGGACCAGCTCGCGCGCGCATCCGGACGCCGGGCCACTTTTTTTACCGGGCTCTGCCTGGTCGATGCCCGCTCCGGGCGCAGCCAATGCGACGTGGTGCCTTACGCGGTCGTATTTCGGCGCCTCAGCCGTCGGCAGATCGAAGCGTACGTGCGGCGGGAGAAGCCCTATGATTGCGCCGGTGGCTTCAAGGCCGAGGGCCTCGGTGTGAGCCTCTTTCAGCGCATGGAGGGCCAGGATCCCACGGCTCTCATCGGTCTGCCGCTGATCCGGTTGGTCGATATGTTTCAGAACGCGGGTCTCGACGTGCTGTTACTGGACGTGCAGGGCGCTTAGTCCCATGCGCAGCGCGAGGGTGTCGGCGAGTGCGGCCCCGATGCGTTCCGACACCCGTTCGAGCAGGTCGCGCCTCGGCGTGTAATCGACGATCTCCTCGACGCCGAGCACTTCGCGCGCTACGTAGCTGCTGCTCCCCAGTGCGTCCACGAGTCCGAGCTCCAGGCTCTGCTCACCGGTCCAGATGAGACCGCTGAAGATTTTCTCGTCGCCGGCCAGGCGTTCGCCGCGCCCTTCCTTGACCACCTCGATGAACTGTTGGTGGATGTCTTCGAGCAGACTCTTGACGTGCGCGAGCTCCTTCGGATTGACGGGGGAGAAGGGGTCCAGCATGTCTTTGTGCTCGCCCGCCGTGAGCAGCCGTCGTTCGACGCCGAGCTTCTCCATGGCCTCGACGAAGCCGAATCCGTTCATGAGCACCCCGATGGAGCCGACGACGCTCGATTCGTCCGCGTATATCTTCTCGGCCGCTACCGCCACGTAGTATCCGCCGGACGCGCCTATGTCGGTGATCACCGCGTAGACCGGAATGTCGGGGTGTTCCTCGCGCAGGCGCCGGATCTCCTTGTTGATGTAGCCCGCCTGCACCGGACTGCCGCCGGGGCTGTTGATGCGCACGATCACCCCGGCGATGTTGTCGTTGTCGAAGGCCGCACGCAGCCCCGTGACGATGCGCTCGGCGCTCGCCGAGGATCCTTCGGCTATCAAGCCTTGCACGTCTACAAGGGCCACGTGCTCCTCGGCTTTGCCCGGTAGCCGCCAATCTCCCGGCAGATACAACACCAGCAACAGCAACAGGTACGCGAAGATCAGGAACTTGAAGAAGATCCCCCAGCGACGCGTGCGCCGGTGCTCGATGAGGGATGCGAACGCCAGACGGTTGACCAGGTCCCGCTCCCAGGCGGTCGGCTCCGTGGTTCGCTTCTCGCCGCTCGGCTGAGCGCCCGGTGGGGTGTCAGGCTCGGATTCGGACATGGCAGACCTTTGCTCCACGAAAAGTCCGACAACGCCTCGAAAAAGCTCTTTCCATGGCCCTTTCGATCACGATTGCAGCCAGGCGGTGAGATCGCCGAAGGCGTGCAGCAGCGCGACGGGCCCGCATTGTACGAGGCGCCCGTGGTCATGCACTCCATAGCCGACCGCGAGCGCATCCACGCCCGCGTTGCGCGCCATCTGTAAATCGTACTCCGTGTCCCCGACCATGATCGTCTCGCCGACATGGGCGTCGAGCTCCTCCATGAGCTCCTGGAGCATCTGCGGATGCGGCTTGGAGGAGGTCTCGTCGGCGCAACGGCTCGCATCGAACATCGGCCGCAACCCCGTGACCTGAAGCTCGCGCTCGAGGCCGGCGCGGCTCTTGCCCGTGGCGATGGCCAGCAGGTAGTGCTGCTCGCGCAGCGCTTGCAACGTGGGCTCCACGCCCGGGAACAACGTAGCGGGCTCTTCACGCCCCACGAAGTGATGGCGATAGTAGTCGACGAAGCGACGGTACAGCGTCGCATTGCTGCCCGGACACAGGACCTTGACGGCCTCCTCGAGACTGAGCCCGATAATCTCGCGGATGGCCCCGTCGGCCGGCACCGGCAACCCGAGGTCCGCGAAGGCGGCGCGCGCTGCGCCCACGATGCGGGCCTCGGAGTCGACCAGCGTGCCGTCCCAATCGAAGACCAGGAGCCTGTACGGGCCGGCCATCTCACCGCACTCCCTGGGATACGGCGGGCTGCCGAGGGTACAGTCCGAGATCCTCGAGCACCGGTCGCAGGTCGTCGGGCAGCGGGGCCTCCACGCGGACCGTCGTCCCGCACCCCGGGTCGGGGAACGCCACCTCGTCCGCGTGCAGGAAAAGCCGGCGCAACCCCCGGGCCTTCATGGCCCGGTTGAACGCTCGATCGCCGTACTTGCCGTCGCCCGCGAGGGGGTATCCGGCCGCTGCGGCGTGTACACGGATCTGGTGCGTACGGCCCGTGCGCGTGCGCGCCGCCAGCAGGCTGGCCGTGTCACCCACCGCCACCGGCGCGAGCTCGGTGAGCGCCGTTTTTCCGGCCGGATCCAGCGTCACCATGCGCTCTCCTCCCCTGAGCACGTTCTTGCGCAGCGGGAGCTCGACCCGCCGCTCGGGCCCTTTCCAGCGCCCGCGAACGAGCAGCAGATAGCCTTTCTCGACACGGCGCGCGCGCAGGCTCTCGTGCAGAGCTCTGAGGGCGCTGCGGCGCTTGGCGACGAGCAGACAGCCCGAGGTCTCGCGGTCCAGGCGATGAACCAGCTCGAGGAACGGCGCCTGCGGGCGCAGGGTCCGCAGCACCTCGATGAGACCGTGGCTGCGTCCCGTGCCGCCGTGCACCGGCAGTCCGCCGGGCTTGTTCAGCACCACCAGGTTGTGGTCCTCGTGGAGGACGCTCGCCGCCACCACGCGCCCCATCGCCGCGGGGGCTGGGGCCCCGGTCCTCGGGGCGGAGAGGCGCAGGGGCGGGAGCCGGACCACATCCCCCTGCTGCAGCCGGTAGTCCTGTCGGATGCGGCGCTTGTTGACCCGCACCTCCCCGCGACGCAGGATGCGGTACACGCGTGCGCGGGGAACGCCGCGCAGCCGGGTGGCGAGGAAATTGTCGATGCGCTGGCCCGCGTGGTCCTCGTCCACGGTCAGATAGCTGGCCGGCTGGCGGGCGGTGTCCGTGCCCGGGTTCATGCGTTTACCATGATCAGTTGATGCTATACACTAAGTATAAGGGTCGCGCCCCTGCGAATGAGGCAGGCGCCTACCGAGGGCACAGCCCGAGCGCGGGCCCCGACAGGCTTTGAAATTGTAACGGCTCATATCGTCGGCTGCGGAGATTCCAGGAGCGACGTAGCAACAGGCAAGGTAACAGACGTACATGAGGGCCGTGGGAAATCCGAGGATTCCGGCGGCCGTGGTTACGGGGACGCGAACGGACGTGCCCGAACCTCTCGGGGATGTTGGGTCACACTGAAGGGTTTGCAACCAGACATAGCGGGCAGCTGGAATCCTAGACATGGCGAGGCCGTGACCGGCGAGGTCAGATTACCCCGTCCCGGCGCATACGCCGAAGGCGCTTGCGACGCGTATTGACGCCAACGCCCCCATCCTTCACATCCTGCCGTTGTACGTGCTCCCAGGCTGACGGCTTGCGGTCGTAGAGTCGTGCGCTCTCGCGTACGGCCCGCAGCGCGCGGTTGCGCGTTCATACCCGAGCGCACAGGAGCCGCCACCGATTACAACGGGAACACACCATGAAACGTATGCTGATCAACGCAACTCAACCCGAAGAGCTGCGTGTGGCAATGGTCGATGGGCAGTACTTGTATGACCTCGACATCGAAGTGCCCTCCCGGGGGCAGAGAAAGGCCAACATCTACAAGGGAAAGATAACCCGCATCGAGCCGAGCCTCGAGGCGGTTTTCGTGGACTTCGGCGCCGAACGGCACGGCTTCCTGTCTTTCAAGGAGATCGCCCGCGAGTACTTCGCCGACAACGTGGAGGGCGACGGCGGCGGGCGGCCCAACATCAAAGAGGCCCTGACCGAGGGCCAGGCGCTCATCGTCCAGGTGGAGAAGGAGGAACGCGGCAACAAGGGAGCCGCGCTCACCACGTTCGTCAGCCTGGCCGGACGCTACATGGTGCTCATGCCGAACAACCCGCGCGCCGGCGGCATCTCACGGCGCGTGGAAGGTGACGAGCGCGCCGAGCTGAGGGAGATCCTCAGCGCGCTCGATATCCCCTCCGGCATGGGGCTCATCGTACGCACGGCCGGGGTCGGGAAATCCCAGGAGGAGCTGCAGTGGGATCTGGATTATCTCCTCCACCTCTGGGCGGCCATCGAGAAGGCGGCCGCCGAGCGCGCTGCGCCGTTCCTCATCTACCAGGAGAGCAGCCTGATCATTCGGGCCATCCGCGACTACTTCCGCCAGGACATCGCCGAGATCCTCATCGACGAGCAGTCCGTATACGAGCAGGCGCGCGAGTTCATCCGGCAGGTGATGCCGCAGAATCAGAACAAGGTGAAGCTGTACAAGGACAGCGTGCCCCTGTTCAGTCGCTTCCAGATCGAGAGCCAGATCGAGTCGGCCTTCAACCACGCCGTGCCCCTGCCCGCCGGCGGCTCCATTGTCATCGACACGACCGAGGCGCTCGTCTCTATCGACATCAACTCGGCGCGCGCCACCAAGGGCGGCGATATCGAGGAGACGGCGCTCAACACCAACCTCGAGGCTGCGGAGGCCGTCGCGCGCCAGCTCCGGCTTCGAGACGTGGGCGGGCTCATCGTCATCGATTTCATCGACATGGTCTCGTCGCGCAACCAGCGCAAAGTGGAGCAGAAGCTGCGCGAGGCGCTGAAGATGGATCGGGCCCGGGTGCAGGTGGGGCGGATCTCGCGTTTCGGCCTGCTCGAGATGTCGCGCCAGCGCCTGCGTCCCTCGCTCGGCGAGTCGAGCCTGAAGGTCTGCCCGCGTTGCAACGGCCAGGGCACGGTGCGCGGGCTCGAGTCGCTGGCGCTCTCGATTCTTCGGGTCATCGAGGAAGAGGCCATGAAGGAGAACACGGCGCGGGTGGTGGCGAGGCTGCCGCTGGAGGCCGGAACCTATCTTCTGAACGAGAAGCGCGACGCCATCCATGCGGTCGAGGCGCGGCAGAAGGTGCGGGTCACTCTGGTCCCGGACCCTAACATGGACACCCCGCACTACGACGTGCAGCGCATCCGTCAGGACGACACCACCTCCGAGGAGGCCACCCAGGCCAGCTACCAGCTGGCCAAGAGTTCCGAGACATTGCCGGAGTTCGTGACCGGCGAGGTGCGTCCGCGCGGATCGGAGCCCGCAGTCAAGAGCGTGACCCCCGCGACACCCGCCCCGGAGTCCGGTCCCACGCCAAGGCGGGAAAACGGCTGGCTGAGACGGCTCTGGAGGAGCCTTTTCGGATTCGGCGGCGAGGGCGCCGCGCAGGCGGCGCCGAAAACTCCGCACCCGAGTCGATCCGAGCCCCGGCGCGCAACGCGACGGCGCACGACCTCGGCGCGGCGTGGTGAGTCCGGGGCTGGTGGCGCCACGGCCGAGACTCAGGGCAGCGGGCGCAGCCGGAGTGGCAGCGCCCGGCGCGGCCGGCGCGGCGGTCGGCGACGCCAGCGCGACGCCACCGAGCGCGGCAGCGAGAGCGCGTCCGGGCAGTCAGCCGCGGACGGCGGGGAGGCATCGCCCCGCGCCCGGTCGGGGTCGGATGCGCGCTCGAGCAAGGACAGTCGGAGCGCGGGGGAGGCTTCCACATCGCAGGACGGCGCGCAGCCATCCTCCCGGGAAGCGGCGCGCGAGCTCCAGACGCCGGAGGTGGCCGGGGATCTGGACGGTGAGTCCGTCTCCCCGCGCCAGCGGGCAGTGCAGGCGGCCCGCGCCAACGAGGCGCGCACCGACGATGCCCCCCAGACCAAGGAGACACCCAGCCTCGAGGCCGCTGAGGAGCGCACGAGCGAAGAGTGAGCGCCCTCCCCCGGGGGAAAAACCCCGTTGGGGCGCTTTGCAAGCGCCAGTATCGCAGACGGGAGTCCGCTCCCACAGGGATCCGATCCCACGCGCGAGAGACCTTGCGGGTAGGAGCGAGCTTGCTCGCGAGCCCGCCGAGCGCAAATGGGGTTGGCGGCCAAGGCCGCTCCTATGGGGAGCGTTTGGCAACCGCGATGGTCGCGGACCGGAGTCCGCGGGCTTGCGGCTAGCCGCTGCGCTATCGAGGATTGGGGCCCGCGCGCAACGGAACTCGCTTGAGCAGGGTCACGTTGGCGGCTGCGTACCCGCCCTCGTCACACAGGCTGAGGTGGCACTCCCCGGCTTCGTAGTACTCCAGCAGCTCGCGTACGCGCCCCGTCAAGTGCAGGTAAGGCCGTCCCAGGGGCTCGTTGCGGATCTCGATGTCGCGCCAGCTCACACCCTGGCGCAGCCCGGTGCCCAGGGCCTTCATGAAGGCCTCTTTGGCGGCGAAATGCTTGGCCAGGAAGTCCACCCGGCGCCGCGCTTGTCGGAAGCGCCGGTGCTCGTGGTCGGTCAGGATACGCTGCGCGAAGCGCTCCCCGAAACGCTCCAGCGCGGCGGCGATGCGCGAGGTCTGCACCAGGTCGATCCCGACCCCGTGGATCACCGCCGGGCCTCTTTCATCAGGCGTTTCATCTCGCGCACGGCCTCGCCCATCCCACTGAAGAGCGCCCGCGCCACGATGGCGTGGCCGATGTTGAGCTCCTTGATCTCCGGAACTCCGGCCACGTCGGCGACGTTCTGGTAGTTGAGCCCGTGCCCCGCGTTGACCTGCAACCCGAGAGAGTGAGCGAGTGCCGCCATCTGCCGGATCCGCTCGAGCTCGGCGCCGCGCGCTGCGGGGTCCGGTGCGTCGGCGTAGCGACCGGTATGGACCTCGACAACCGGCGCGCCCGCCGCGTGAGCGGCGCGCACCTGGCCCGGCTCGGGATCGATGAACAGCGACACGTGGATGCCGTGGTCGGCGAGGCGCTTGCACGCCTCCGCGGTGCGCCCCCTTTGCCCCGCCACGTCCAGGCCGCCCTCGGTGGTAAGCTCCTCGCGGCGCTCGGGCACCAGGCAGCAGTCGGCGGGGGCGATGCGCTCGCAGAATGCCAGCATCTCCTCGGTGATGGCCATCTCGAGGTTCATCCGGGTCAGAAGCACCTTGTCCAGCAGCAGGACGTCGCGCTCCTGAATGTGTCGCCGGTCCTCGCGCAGGTGGATCGTTATGGCGTCCGCCCCCGCGTGCTCGGCCTCGAGGGCCGCGTGCACCGGATCCGGATAGCGGGTCCCGCGCGCCTGTCGCAGCGTCGCCACGTGATCGATATTGACGCCGAGCAAAATGTCTTCCATTCAGTACCTCACCGTAGAAGGGCGGGATGCCATCCCGGCGCACGCGGGGCCGACCACCTCCCTCGGTCGTAGGGCGGGATGCAATCCCGCCGAAAAGCGGCCGTCGGCCGCGAACGCCTACCTGAAGAGTGCCCGGCTGGCGAGTGGCTTGGAACCCAGGTAGACGGTCAGCACGTTTCGCATCAACCGCTTGGCCTCGTGCAACACCTCCGGATCATCCAGCTCTTCGCGGTCGAGCGCAATGAGTGTGCGTCCGTGGACGGGCACGCCGGGGGCGTCCTCGCCGGTCTGGGCGACGGGTCCCTGCTCGCTGTAATAGCGGTAGAGGGCCGCCGGGTCGATGGCGTGGCCGCTGTCAGCCTCGTGATCCAGGACCAATCCGTAGCCGATGGTGGCCAGCAGACGCTTCTCGAACACGCGCAGCACCGGCTCGTGTGCGTCGGTCACGGCCAGGCGCGGGAGGACCCTGCGGTAAGTTTCGAAGAGCTCCGGGTGCGGATCGTGGCGCAGGAGCAGGCGCAGCAGCAACTCGTTCAGGTAAAAGCCGCTGGCCAGCTTCCCGCCCGCCAGCATGGGTACCACGCCCTCGCACTCGGCGGCGGTGAGCGTCGCGAGCTCCCCGCGTCCGCTCCAGGACAGCAGCAGCGGTCGAAAGGGCTGGAGCACGCCACGCAGGCGCGAGCTGGGGCGTCGGGCGCCGCGGGCCACCAGGCCCACGCGACCGTGGTCCGCGCTGAAGGCCTCCACCAGTACGCTGCTCTCGCGGTACGGCCGTCGATGCAGCACGAACGCACGCGCCAGCTCGACCCGTCTACTCGTCATCTGTCATCTCAATCCCCCCATGACCCTCAGCCTGTCGCTGCGCGAAAGGCGTTCAATCCTCGTATCCAAGCTGTCTCAGGGCGCGCTCGTCATCCGACCAGTTGGCCTTGACCTTGACCCACAGCTCGAGAAACACCCTTCGCCCGAGCAGCTCCTCCGCTTCTCCACGCACCTCGGTTCCGACCCGTTTGAGCATGCGTCCGCCCTTTCCAATGACGATGGCTTTCTGGCTCTCGCGTTCGACCCAGACAAGGGCCGCGATGTTCACACGACCGTCCTCCTCGGTGAAGCGCTCGATCTCCACGCTCAGGCGATGGGGCAGCTCGTCGCCCAGATACCAGGTGAGCTTCTCCCGCACCAGCTCCGCCACCAGGAAGCGCTCGCTCCGGTCCGTGGTCTGTTCGCTCGGGAAAAATGCTGCGCCCGGCGGCAGACGTCCGGTGACGCACGCTTCCAGCTCCGCCACGTTGTCGCCCCGTTGCGCCGAGATGGGAATGAGCTCGGCGAAGTCCCACCGCCGCGCGCATTCCTCGAGATACGGCAGGAGCAGGCGTTTGTCCTTGACGCGGTCGACTTTGTTCACTGCGAGCACGACCGGTACGCGCAGCGCAGCCAGCTTATCGCACACGAAAGCGTCGTCGTCGGTCCAGCGCAGAGCTTCCACCACGAACACGATGACGTCCACATCGCCGAGCGCACTGGTGGCTGCCCGTTTGAGGTAGCGGTTCAGGGCGCGGCGTCCGCGGGCGTGCAGGCCCGGGGTGTCCACGTAGATCGCCTGAAAGGCCTCCGTCGTCTTGATCCCGATAATGCGGTAGCGGGTCGTCTGGGGCTTGGGCGAGGTGATGCTGAGTTTCTGCCCGAGGATGCGATTGAGAAGGGTGGATTTGCCGACGTTCGGGCGGCCGACGATCGCTACGTACCCGCACCGGAACGACCCGGACCTAGCCCGCATTGCCCACCGGTGCGCGAAGCGAGGGCCTGCCTGGCTTATCGAAAGTAACCGCGCTTCGGCCCACTTATGTAACCACAGAGGACACAGAGGACACGGAGAGTAAAGCACTCAACGGATCTCTGCTATCGAAAAGATGTTCGGCAACCACCGACGAGGCCGTCCTAGTTCTTGAAAATTATAAATTCTTTCCTATGTGTCCTCAGCGGGGAAAGGAGCTCGGCCGCTCTCGATCGAGCAGCTCGAGGGCTCTGGCCGCGGCGTCCTGCTCGGCCTTGCGCCGGCTCGGGCCGTGTCCGATCACCTCCTCCAGGAGACCCTCGATGCGACACCGAACCGTGAACGCCCGCCGATGCGCAGCGCCCGACGTCTGCACCACCGTGTACTCGGGCAGCGGCCGCTGCATCGCCTGAAGATACTCTTGCAGGCGGGTCTTGGGATCCTTCGAGCTGTCTTCGGGCGAGACGCTGCGCATCCGCGCCTCGAACAGCCGCCCGATGGTATCCCGGCACGCATCGAGCCCGCCGTCGCGATAGACCGCCGCCAGCACCGCCTCCAAGGCGTCGGCCAGGATGGACTCGCGGTCGCGTCCCCCACTCTTGAGCTCGCCGCCGCCGAGTCGCAGGTGGGTGCCGAGGCCGACCTCGCGTGCCAGCTCCGCCAGTGACTCGCGCCGCACCAGGCGGGCCCGCAGCCGCGTGAGCTGCCCCTCCCCCGCCTGCGGGAACCGTTTGAACAGGATCTCGGCGATGACGAAGTTGAGGATGGCGTCGCCGAGAAATTCGAGACGCTCGTAGCTGCGCCCGCTCGCGCTGCGATGGCTCAGCGCCTCCTCGAGCAGCGCCTCGTTTTGGAAGGAATAGCCGATGCGCGTGCCGACGTCCTGCGCTGCCCTTTCCATCGCCGGGGCGGCTCAGTCCTCGACCGTCTTCTCGAAATCGGCCACCAGGGTCAGATTGGCGAAAAGCCGCGTCTCTCGCTCGTAACTGACGGTGACGACCATCGTGCCGTTGGCTTGCTGGGAGATCCTGACGTAGGTCGGGTAGTTTCGTGAGTTGATGAAGTCGACACTGTTCACTTCGAGCCGGCGCACCAGCGCCTTGATGATCTCGCGCTTGGGCAGGCCGCTCAAGTCCTCGTTCTCGGCCAGGCTCTTCAGGGAGGCATCGATCCTGAAGCTCTCGCTGTAGATCGGAAACAGCTTCAGCCCGATATAGCCGGAGAACGACAAGACCACCAAGACGAACGCGATAGCGAGGACACTGGCTCCACGTTGCCGTTTCTCCGGATTCATTCGGTAGCGCTCCTCTGTTCGCGGCCAACGGCCGAGTCTACGGCGCAGCAAGCCGCTATTCGACCCGCCGGGGATTGCGGCCAGCGGCCGCTCCCGAGGCGCTTCGTTTCGGCCGAGCTCGAGCGCCTTGCGCACGAAGGCCTCACTCGATCGACATGCCGATCCGGCCCAGATCGATGCCGTGCCCCCAGTCCCAGTGCATCCAGATGGTGAACGCCTCGCCAATCAGATACTCGTCGGGCACGGTTCCCCAATAGCGGCTGTCCCTGCTGTTGTCGCGGTTGTCGCCCAGGACGAAATAGTGTCCGTCTGGCACTATCATCTGCCCCTGCACCGAGTGAGAGCCGGGCTGGACCAGGATGCGGTGCTCCCGCGAGCCCAGGTCTTCGACCCGGAGGCTCGCCCCTGTCATGCTGCGGCCGGACCACTTACCGTGGAAGGTACCCACATTCTCCTGTTCGGCAGGTTTGCCGTTTATATAAAGGGTCTTGTGAGTATAGGCGATGTGATCGCCGGGCAGACCGACGACCCGTTTGATGAACGGGATGGCGGGGTCCTCCGGGTAGCGGAAGACGATGACGTCGCCGCGCTCGGGGCGGCTCACGTCCAGCACCTCGGTGTTGGTGATGGGAAGCCTTATCCCGTATATGAACTTATTGACCAGTATGAAGTCACCCACCAGGAGCGTGGGCATCATCGACGCCGAGGGGATCCTGAAGGGCTCCACCACGAACGAGCGCAGTGCCAGCACGATGAGGAAGACGGGGAAAAAGGACCGGGCGTATTCGACCACCTTCGGCGGATGGCGCTCCTCCACTTCCTCCTTTTCCCCGGCGCCCTGCTCGGCGCGGGCGCCCGCCAGCCGCCGGCGCCGCGCCAGCACGAACGTATCGAACGCCCAGATACCCCCGCTCACGAGCACCAGCAGCACCATGATGGTCGGGAAATCGAATCTCATTTCTCTTTCCCCATCGTGAGGACGGCGAGAAACGCCTCCTGCGGGACTTCGACCCTGCCGAACTGCTTCATGCGTCTCTTGCCGGCTTTTTGCTTCTCGAGCAGCTTGCGTTTGCGAGTCACGTCGCCCCCGTAGCACTTGGCCGTCACGTTCTTGCGCAGAGCCTTCACCGTTTCACGCGCCAGAACGTGGGAACCGATCGCCGCCTGGATCGCGACCTCGTACATCTGGCGGGGGATGACCTCCCTCATCTTCTCGGCGAGGGCTCGCCCGTAGGTGTAGCTCTTGTCGCGGTGCACGATGAGCGAGAGAGCGTCCACCCGCTGCCCGTTGATGAGTATGTCGAGCTTCACCAGGTTCGAAGCTCTGTAGCATAGAAAATGATAGTCGAGCGAGGCGAAGCCCCGGCTCACGGACTTCAGCCGGTCGAAAAAGTCGACGATGACCTCGCTCATCGGCAGCTCGTAGCTCAGGGAAACGTGCTTGCCGGTGAATATGACCTTCTTCTGAGCACCCCGCTTCTCGGCGCAGAGGCTCATCACGTTGCCCACGTAGGTATCCGGCACGAGTATCTCTGCGTGCACGATGGGCTCGCGGATCTCGGCGATGCGATTGCCCGGCGGAAGCCTCGTCGGGTTGTCCACATAGAGGATCTCGCCGCCCGTCGTGGCCACCTCGTAGACCACGGTCGGCGCCGTGGTGAGCAGCTCGAGCCCGTACTCCCGCTCGAGGCGCGCCTGGACGATCTCCATGTGCAGCATGCCGAGGAAGCCGCAGCGGAACCCGAACCCCAGCGCCTCCGAGGTCTCGGGCTCGTAGTGCAGCGCGGCGTCGTTCAGGCGCAGCTTCGCCAGCGCCTCGCGGAAGCGCTCGAAGTCGCCGGAGGCGAGCGGAAACATACCAGCATACACCTGCGGACGGATCTCCTTGAAACCGGGCAGCGGTGCAGGGGCCGGCCGCTCGGCGTGGGTCAAAGTGTCGCCGACCGGCGCCCCTTCCACGTCCTTGATGCCGGCGACCACGTAGCCCACCTCCCCCGTGCTCAGGCACTCGAGCGCCCGGCGTTTGGGCGTGAAGATGCCCAGTCCGTCGACTTCGTAGCTTCGTTGCGTGGACATGACGCGGATCTTTTCACCCGCCCGCAGCGTCCCGTTGAAGACCCGAACGAGCGAGATCACGCCGAGGTAATTGTCGAAGCGCGAGTCCACGATGAGGGCCTGAAGCGGCGCATCGGGATCACCGCGCGGCGGGGGGATGCGCTCCACCAGCGCCTCGAGCAGCTCCTTCACCCCGGCGCCGGACTTGGCGCTCACCAGAAGGGCGTCGCTCGCGTCCAGGCCGATGATGTCCTCGATCTCGCGTTTGACCCTCTCGGGCTCCGCCGCCGGCAGATCGATCTTGTTGAGAACGGGCACGATCTCCAGCCCCTGGTCCAGGGCCGTGTAGCAGTTGGCCAGGGTCTGCGCCTCCACGCCCTGCGCCGCGTCCACCACCAGGAGCGCACCGTCGCACGCGGCGAGCGAGCGGGAGACTTCGTAGGAGAAGTCGACGTGCCCGGGCGTGTCGATGAAGTTGAGCTGATAGGTGCGGCCGTCCCGCGCGGCGTAGCGCAGCGTCACGCTGTGCGCCTTGATCGTGATGCCGCGTTCGCGCTCCAGCTCCATGGAGTCCAGCACCTGCTCGGCCATCTCCCGCTCGCTCAGCGCGCCGCACAGTTGGATGAATCGGTCCGCGAGGGTGGATTTTCCGTGGTCGATGTGGGCGACGATGGAGAAGTTCCGGATGTGCTCCATGAGCAGGTTTCGAATCAGCAGGGCTTCGCGGCACGCGCCGTGCGCTGACGCTGCGCGATTGACGAGGAAATGAGGACTCGGAGTGGCATACCGGGAGGGCCCACCGCGAAATCCGAACGATATACGGGCTCCGTGCGATGGGCTTCGCTGCACTCAGCCCACCCTGCGCGGCGCGTACCCCGAAAACCCATGGATCGGAGTGCGCTACGATGCGCGTCCGACAGGGGGCGGCGTCGACGCGGCGTCAGGGGGTTTGCCGCCGGGACGGGCTCACCCTCCTTCCGTCTTGAGTGCGAGGAATATCGGGTTGCCTCCCCGCTGCACCAGCACCGATATGGCCTTGCCGTCGGGAAGCTCGGCGGCGAGCGTACGGAAGTGCTCGCTGTCCCGAACCTTGACGCTGTTCAACATGAGGACCACGTCACCCTCGCGGATCCCCGCGCGCTGCGCCGGGCCCCGGTCCACCTGCGTGACGAGCACGCCATGATTCTCATCCTCGAGGCCGTATTCCTCTCGCTGCTCCCGGGTGAGGTCGCTGACCGCCATGTTGAGCTTGTTGTCCGCGGGCGAGTCCTCGCTCTCCGCCGCGAGCTTGATATCCTCCTCGGCGGGCAGCTCCCCGATGGTCACTTCCAGGCTGCGCGAACGGCCCTCGCGCAGGATCTCGACGGGGACCTCGCGCCCGACCCGCGTGCTGCCGACGATGGGCGGCAGGTCCGAAGATTCCTCGACCTCGCGCTCGTCGAAGCGCAGCACGATGTCGCCGACCCGGAGCCCGGCCTGCTCGGCAGGGCTATCCGGCAGCACCTTGGCGATCAGGGCCCCTTCGGGCCGTTCCATGCCGAAGGACTCGGCCAGCTCGCGCGTCACGTCCTGGATCAGCACGCCCAGCCAGCCGCGCGTCACGTAGCCTTTGGTCTTGAGCTGTTGCACCACGTCCATGGCCACATCGATGGGGATGGCGAACGACAGTCCCATGAAGCCGCCCGTGCGGCTGAAGATCTGCGAGTTCACCCCCACCACCTGCCCGTCGAGGTTGAACAGCGGGCCGCCGGAGTTGCCCGGGTTGATGGCCACGTCGGTCTGGATGAAGGGAACGTAGTTGTCCCGCGGCAGGCTGCGCTCCTTGGCGCTCACGATCCCGGCGGTCACCGAGTGGTCGAAGCCGAAGGGGGAGCCGATGGCGAGCACCCACTCGCCCACCCGCAGGTCGTAGTCCGTTCCGAGCTGGACCATGGGCAAGTTCTCCGCCTCGAGCTTGAGGAGCGCGATGTCGCTGCGCTCGTCGGCCCCTACGAGCTCCGCGGTGAGCTCCCGGCGGTCGTTCAGTCGCACGATGATCTCGTCGGCGTTCTTGATCACGTGGTTGTTGGTGATGACGTAGCCGTCCGTGGAGATGATGAAGCCGGAACCCAGGGACTCCGCATCGTACTCCTCGATCTCGCCCTCTCCGAAGAAGCGGCGGAAGAAATCGTAGAACGGGCTGTCCTCCGGCACGTCCGGGATCTCGAAGCCCTTGGGCAGCGCCGAGCGCGCCTGGGTCCGTTTCTGCGTGGTACTGATATTGACGACCGCCTGGCCGTATTGCTCGACCAGGCGCGTGAAGTCGGGCAGGCTCTGCGCCCCGGCTGCATGGCTCACCGAGAGCAGCGCCGCCATCAGCACCGCGACGGACCAGGTCCAGATGGTGCGACTTGTGGAGAATGTGGCTGATATTTTCATTGCCTCAGGATCCCGGCGATCTCGGGAGATTTCTGCCATTGAATGGGTACGTGCCGGGGCCCCTCGGCGGGCGGCCGACGCGCAGAGAAAAATTATACTAGCAGAACACCCCGGCGGGCGGGCAAATCGAGGAGAATTACTCCGGCACGACGGACTGGCCGACGCTCTGCACGGTCCGCGCCGGAACCTCGCCCACCACCGTGACCTGGTGGCCGTCCACGACGCGCCCGAAGGCGTTGACCGCCCCCATGCTGGAGGCCCCTTCCAGCGGCTCGCCGTCTTGCGGGAGAGGCTCTATGAACACCGACAGCGAGGCGACGCCGTCCGTGTACCAGCGGTGATCCACCGGCATGCTGCTGGTCGGCACCGGGTCGCGGTCGCGCTGGCGCAGCGCAAAGCCCGGCGGCACCCAGGTGATGCGCCAGCGTTTCTCCCCGGCGCTCTGTGGTGCCGCGGCCTTCTCGGTCGTGTACCAGGTGAAGCCCTGCCCGGAGACGCTGGGCTCGAGCATGGCGTCGGCGATGCGCTGCGGCGTCTCAATGCTCGTGTAGACGATCTCCTCCAGCGGTTCGGTGGCGTCCCCGTGCACCTCCGACTTCAGGAGCAGGCCGTTGTCGGCGTCGACCCAGAAACGGTAGGCGTAGCGATACTCGTCCCTGGGGGTGATGTTCACGAGCCGGGTGTCGCGCCCCGCGACCCGTCCGCCCTCGCGCACGGATAGCATGTAATGTCGCGTCAGACCGTCGGCGGTCCTGAGCGCGCGCATCGGAAGAAGCGAGCGCGAGCGGCTCTTCCCGACCACCACGGACTGCCTGTCGGGAAGGATGCAGGTGACCCGCTCTTCGTCGCGCAGCACCTCGCGGACCGAGCCGCTCAACGACACCAGGCGCTCGCGTTCACCATCGCCGTCGGTGCGATGCACGATACGCATGGTTTCCATGCGATCGCCGTCGCGATACACGAAGACACCGACGTAGTTGAGGTTCTGCGTGGCCTCGACCATCTTTTCCAGCCACGCCTTGGGGTCGTCGGCTGACTGCTCCGACGAAGAGAGGGCCCATGACGCGGCGGGCGCACAGCAGAGCAGGAGCAGCACAGACCAGCGTGACACGGGTCCCGTGGGGGGGCGCAGGTTACTCCTGGGGCGCATCCTCTCTTCCTTCGTACCCGACGATTCGCGCGTAGGGTAATAGGCCGCGCAGGCCGTTTCCTAAATACTCGCTGTGGCTGACGAGGTACCCATTCAGGCGAGCCTCCACCCCGGGCTGACCCACGTTCCAGCGCAGAGAGCCGCCGTCTGCCGGCGCGCGCTGCGCCACCACGGTCGCTGGCGTCGACGGGCGTTCGCTGCGTAGCACGTTCACCCCAAGGATGGCCAGCGCCGCCACCGACGCGGCCAGTGCCAACCCCGCTACCGGCTTCGCCAGCGAAGCACGGAGCCGGCGCCGCGCCGCCATCGGCGGCTCCGACGCCAGCGCTGCCCGCATGCGCTCGGCGAAGTCCGCCGGGGCGCTCGGGGCGAGCTGGTCGCGCATGGCATCGCTCATCAGGTGGTAACGGCTCCACGCCGCACGCAGATCGGCGTTCCGCGTGATCTCATCGAACACCCGCGATGCGTGGGCGGAGTCGAGCTCGCCGTCCATGAGCGTGGATAGATCTTCTCTCGTGCGCTTCGTCATATCAATCGAGTAATGGTTCGAGTCGCTTGTTGATGGCTTCCCGTGCCCGGAAGATGCGCGAGCGCACCGTGCCGATGGGACAATCCATGGCGTCAGCAATCTCCTCGTAGCTCAGACCTTCGAGCTCGCGCAGCGTGATCGCCGTCTTCAGGTCCGCGGGCAACTCGTCTATGGCCCGTACGACGGTTCTCTCGATCTCGTCCTTGAGCATCAGCCGCTCCGGAGTGGCGCTGTCCTTCAACTCCGGCGACATGTCGTACTGCTCCGCGTCCTCCGGATTGAGATCGCCCTCCGTGGGGCGCCGTCCCTGCGATACCAGGTGGTTCTTCGCCGTGTTGATGGCGATCCGATACAGCCAAGTGTAGAACGCACTGTCGCCCCGAAAGTTCGGCAGTGCCCGGTAGGCCTTGAGAAACGATTCCTGAGCGACGTCCAGCACTTCCGAAGGATCGCGTATGTACCGTGAAATCAGCTTTATCAGCTTGTGCTGATATTTCAGCACAAGTAGATCGAACGCTTCTTTCTCGCCTCGCTGCGTGCGCTCCACGAGCGCCTGATCAACGTCCTGATCACCACCCACGCGCGCCGTCCTCTCGGCGAGGGCGCCCGGGTCTACTCTCGTAGACCAGCGCCTCGATGAATAGTTCGGGGAAATGAAGGATTTATCGTCGAATTCTACTCGTTGTATGGACAATGTGCGGACCATTATCGCCACAACCTTCCGGTCGCTCCAAAAACGAGTCCGGCGGAGCCGTCCCCGCACCGCGGAGGCGGGCTCGCCCGAGCCTCCGGATCCCGTCGTCCTTCCCACTCGCGTCCCCTCGCTCCGTATATGACCGCCCGACCCCGCGGTTTCAAACGTGTCCTTTTCCGCGCGCCGGCGACCGGTGCGGACAGCTCCGCGCCCGCAGCCGTGGACTGGTGAGAAATGTGGGCTAGGCGCGGTCGATGGGGAACGCCACCACCGCGGACAGCTCGCTCGCGCCCGCCGCAATCATCACCAGGCGATCGAATCCGAGCGCGACCCCTGCGCCTTCGGGTAGCCCGTGCCCGAGCGCCGCCAGCAGGCGCTCGTCGGGTGCCACGTCCGCCAAGCCCAGCTGCTGCCGCCGCCGGCGATCGGCCTCGAATCGCCGGCGTTGCTCCGCGGGATCGGTCAGCTCGCGGTAGCCGTTGGCCAGCTCGATCCCCTCGACGAAAACTTCGAAGCGTTGCGCGTACCCGCCCTCGACGCGGCCGAGCGAGGCGTGGCTCGCGGGAAAATCGTGCACGAAGACCGGCCCGGTGCCGAGCGCCGGCTGCACGGCTCGACTCAGAATGAGATCGAGACAAGCGTCGCGGTCGAGCGCCTGTCCCCTCTGCGGGCGGGCGCCCAGCTCCGCCGCGTATCGCTCGAGGGCCTCGGTGGGGGCGGTGTCCGGATCGATGCCGGCATGACGGCGAAAGGCCTCGCAGTACGACAGCCGCTGCGCCTGCCCGGCGCCGAGCAGGGCACCGAGCAAGGCCTCGACCTCGTCCATGAGCCGGTGGTGGTCATAGCCGGGGCGGTACCATTCGAGCAGCGTGAACTCGGGGTTATGGTGCCGACCCCTCTCGCGCGCACGAAAAGCTCTGCCGAGCTGATAGATGGGACCGCTGCCGGCGGCCAGCAGGCGCTTCATGTGAGACTCCGGGGAGGTTTGAAGATACCGGGGGCTGGGAGCGCCCGCCCCGGCCTCCCCGGGTACAGCCATGCTCGCGATGTGCACCTCGGTGGCGGTGGACGCCGCCAGCACCGGCGTCTCCACCTCCAGCACGCCGCGTGCGGAGAAGAAGCTCCGCACCTCCGCGAGCAGCCTGGCCCGCAGGCGCAGCGTCTCCAGGGACGCGGTGGGCCGCCAGTCGGAGGACGGAGACATGAGAGAGGTTCTTCGCCGAATATCGGGTGTATTACGCCCTACGAACACCATGGGCCCCGGGGCCGGAACCACTTACTTCACCCGCGACACGTACGCTCCCGTGCGGGTATCGACCCGGATGAGCTCCCCTTCCTCGACGAACAGGGGCACCCGCACCACTGCGCCGGTCTCCAGCGTGGCGGGCTTGGTGGCGCCGGTGGCCGTGTCACCGCGGACGCCGGGGTCGGTCTGGGTGACCGTCAGGTCGACGAAGTTGGGTGGTGTGACGGTGAGAGGCTCGTTGTTCCAGAGCGTCACCGTGCAGACATCCTGCTCGCGCAGCCACTGGGCTGTGTCGCCCACTGCGGCCGCGCCCGCCGCGTGCTGGTCGAAGGACTGCGGGTCCATGAAGTGCCAGAACTCGCCGTCGAAGTAGAGATATTGCATCTCCACCTCGACCACGTCCGCGGCCTCCACGCTCTCTCCGGACTTGAAGGTCCGCTCCACGACACGTCCGGTCTTCAGGTTGCGGAGCTTCACGCGGTTGAACGCCTGGCCCTTGCCGGGCTTGACGAACTCGTTCTCGATGATGCTGAACGGATCGCCGTCCAGCAGCAGCTTCAAGCCGCTCTTGAACTCGTTGGTGCTGTAGGTCGCCATTGACTCCCTCGACTCTCTATTCCCCGCCGGCGAACGACGATCGCGAAGGCTTAACACGCACGCCCGCAGGTCTCTACTGTCCGAAGCGCCCTCTGAGCGCCGCGATGCGCTCGTCCAGGGGCGGATGCGTCATGAACAGCCGCGACAGCCCGCCGGCGAACTTGCCCGAGATGCCGAACGCCGCCATCTGGTCGGGAAGGTGGGGCTGATCCACGGTCCGTTTCAGCCGCTCCAGGGCGGCGATCATGTTGTTCGCGCCCGCCAAGCGCGCGCCGCCCTCGTCGGCCCTGAACTCGCGCTGGCGACTGAACCAGAAGACGATGATGCTTGCCAGGATCCCCAGCACCAGCTCGGCTACGATGGCGGTGATCCAAAAGGCCGGCCCGTGCCCCCGCTCGGTTTTGAAAACCACGCGATCGACCACGTGCCCGATCACGCGCGATAGGAAAATGACGAAGGTGTTCACCACCCCCTGGACCAGGGCCAGGGTGATCATATCGCCGTTGGCCACGTGGCTCACCTCGTGGCCGAGCACCGCGTCGGCCTCCTCGCCGCGCATGCCCCGAAGCAGCCCCGTGCTCACCGCCACGAGCGCCTTGTTCCGATTCATGCCGGTGGCGAAGGCATTCATGTCCGGCGAGTCGTAGATCGCGACTTCGGGCTCCCCGATTCCGGCCTGCCTGGCGTGTCGCTGGACGGTCTGTACGAGCCACGCTTCGGCTTCGTCGGCCGGCCGCTCGATGACCCGGGCGCCGGTCAGACGTTTCGCGGTCCATTTCGAAATCATGAGCGAGATGAAGGATCCGCCCATCCCGAATACCGCCGCGAAGAGCAGCACCGCGCTCAGGTCGAGATCGACGCCCTGTTCGTCGAGGTAGCCCTCGAAGCCGAGCAGACTGAGCGAGATGCTGAGGACGGCGATGATGGCCAGGTTGGTGGCCAGAAAGAGCACGACGCGCTTCATGTTCCCAACGACCTCTCTTCAAGCGAGAACGCCCTCCACCCGCTCGACGCCGTGCTCCCTCGCCCGGTGTCGAGCCACTAACCACGGGCCGGCGCCCGAGCCCGCATTTCTGACCAGTCCGCGGCTGCGGGCGTCTCCAGACCCTCGCTTCGCGCACCGGTGAGAAATGCAAGCTGGAGGCTAAAGTTTCGCCTGCCGGCACCGATAGAGACCGTGAACGGATATCCCCCCTCCTCCTCCTTTGTCCGTTCACTGGGCCGAGGTACCCTCCCTCGGCCTTTTTTTTGCCACCCGTTCCACGCCAAGCAGCGCAGCCTATTTTACGCGAGAGCTTTATGCGCCGGCGGGCGCTGCGCCGGGTCCGGCGGCCTCAGGCTGCGCGGCGGGCGCTTAGGGGCGTTTGACCTCGAGGGCGTCGACGCGCTGCAAGCCGCGGGGTAGCTTGAGACCGCGCCGCCCGCGGCCCTGCTCGTAGCGGGCCAGATCCGCGGGCTTCAGCGTCAGGTGCCGCTTGCCGGCGTGCACCGTCAGCTGCGCTTCCTTGGGGAGCACGACCACCGATACGACCCATTCCTGCCGCGCTTTCACGCGCTTGGGCGGGATGTGGATGATCTTGTTGCCCTTCCCCCTCGCCAGCTGCGGCAGCTCGCTCAGCGCGTGTATCAGCAACCGGCCCTCGGAGGATACGGCCGCCAGCCGATCGGTGTCGGGATCGGTGACCGGTGCCGGCGTGAGCACCTGCGCGCCTGCGGGCACGCTGAGCACGGCCTTGCCGGCCTTGTTCTTGGCGTACAGCTCGCCGAGCCGGGTGATGAACCCGTAGCCCGCGTCCGAGGCCAGCACGTACCGATCGTCCGCAGCGCCCAGCATGACGCCGGCAAACGTGGCGCCGTCCGGGGGGTTGAGGCGCCCGGAGAGCGGCTCCCCCTGGCCGCGGGCGGAGGGCAGCGTGTGTGCCGGCAACGAATAGGTCCGCCCCGTGGAGTCGAGAAAGACCGCGAGCTGGTTGCTGCGGCCCCGAGTGGCGGCGCGGAACGCGTCCCCCGATTTGTAGCTGAGAGCGTTCGGGTCGATGTCGTGACCCTTGGCCGTACGCACCCAGCCCCGCTGCGACAGAACCACAGTCGCCGCCTCGGACGGGATGAGCGCCGTCGTGTCCAGCGCCTTGGCGGCTTCCCGCGCCTCTATGGGGCAGCGCCGTTCGTCGCCGTACCTCCCGGCGTCCGCCAGGATCTCCTTGCGGATGAGGCGCTTGATGCTGCGTTTGGAGCCGAGCGTCTTTTCCAGCCACTCGCGCTCGGCGTCGAGCTCCTCCTGCTCGCCCCGGAGGCGGATCTCCTGCAGCCTGGCCAGATTGCGGAGCCTGAGGTTGAGGATGGCCTCGGCCTGCACGTCGCTCAGCTCGAAACGCGCCACCAGCACGGGCTTGGGCTCGTCCTCGTTGCGGATGATGGCGATGACCTCGTCGATGTTGAGGTAGGCGATCAGATAGCCTTCGAGCACGTGCAGCCGGTCGCGCACTTGCTGGAGTCGGTGCTCGAGCCGCCGGCGCACGGTGTTCGTGCGAAACTCCAGCCACTCGCCCAGGAGCTCGCGCAGGTCCTTGACCGCCGGACGCCCATCGAGCCCGATCACGTTCACGTTGACCCGGTAGGTACGCTCGAGGTCCGTGGTCGCAAACAGATGGGACATGAGCTGCTCGACGTCCACGCGGTTGGAGCGCAGCACGAGCACCACCCGCGTCGGGTTCTCGTGGTCGGACTCGTCGCGGATGTCCTCCACCATGGGCAGCTTGCGAGCGGTGATCTGGGCCGCGATCTGCTCCTGCACCCGCGCCCCCGAGACCTGATAGGGCAACGCCGTGATCACCACCAGCCCGTTCTCGCGCTCGTACCGGGCGCGCATGCGCACGCTTCCGCCGCCGCATCGATAGATCTCGAGCAGCTCCTCGGGCGGCGTGATGATCTCTGCCTCCGTGGGGAAATCGGGTCCCCTGACGTGCTCACAGAGCTGCTCCACGGTGGCCTTGGGCTCATCGAGCAGGCGCACGCACGCCGCCGCCACCTCGCGCAGATTGTGCGGCGGGACGTCGGTGGCCATCCCGACGGCGATGCCCGAGGCCCCGTTGAGCAGCACGTGCGGCAGGCGCGCCGGCAGCAGCACCGGCTCCTGCAGGGTGCCGTCGAAATTCGGCCGCCAGTCCACCGTGCCCTGGGCGAGCTCCTGGAGCAGAACCTCGGCGAATCGGGTGAGCCGGGCCTCGGTGTAGCGCATGGCCGCGAAAGACTTGGGGTCGTCCATGGAGCCGAAGTTGCCCTGCCCATCCACCAGCGGATAGCGGTACGAGAAGGGCTGGCTCATCAGCACCATGGCTTCGTAGCACGCGCTCTCACCGTGGGGGTGGAATTTGCCCAGGACGTCGCCGATCGTGCGCGCCGATTTCTTGTATTTGGCGGCGGCGGAGAGCCCGAGCTCGGACATGGCGTAGATGATCCGCCGCTGCACGGGCTTGAGCCCGTCGCCGATGTGCGGCAGCGCGCGGTCGAGGATGACGTACATCGAGTAGTCGAGGTACGCCTTCTCGGTGAACTGCTTGAGCGGCAGGCGCTCGATGCCTTCGTCGCTGATGGGGGTTACGTTACTCATCGTTTCGCTTACTCGGTTGGATACGCTGCGTAGGAGCGGACTTCAGCCGCGAACGCTTCACCACAGAGGACACAGAGGAGCTGAGAGCCTTCAGAGCTTGAGCGCACCGATTGCGGTGCGCTCCTTAGTGGTTAAGGACTTTCTTGCTCAAATTACTCTGTGTCCTCTGTGATGCCCTCCGTGTCCTCTGTGGTTAGACGACCCATGTGGTGAAACGGCTCACGAGGCGTTGCGGAGTGCCCGGCACCCTACTCCAGGACTTCCGCCAGATCGCCCTTGGCCTGGAGCCAGGCCTTGCGATCGGCCACTCGCTTGCGCCCGAGCAGCATGTCCACGAGGCCGGCGGTATCGTCGTCGGGCTCGACGGTGAGACGCACCAGGCGCCGGGTGTCGGGGGCCATGGTCGTCTCGCGGAGCTGCATCGGGCTCATCTCGCCCAATCCCTTGAAGCGCTGTACGTTGACCTTGCCCGGGCGTTTCTCGGCGGCGATGCGATCGAGCACTCCCTGCTTCTCCGCGTCGTCGAGCGCGTAGAAGACCTCCTTAGCGATGTCGATGCGATACAGCGGCGGCATGGCCACGTAGATATGCCCCGCGTCCACGAGCGGGCGGAAATGACGCACGAAGAGCCCGCAGAGCAGCGTGGCGATGTGCGCACCGTCGGAGTCGGCATCGGCCAGGATGCAGATCTTGCCGTAGCGCAGTTTGCCGAGCTCGCCCGAGCCCGGGTCCACGCCGACCGCCACGGCGATGTCGTGCACCTCCTGCGAGCCTAGGACGGCGTTCGACTCTATATCCCAGGTGTTGAGGATCTTGCCCCGCAGCGGCATCACCGCCTGGAACTCGCGATCGCGCGCCTGCTTGGTGGAGCCGCCCGCGGAATCGCCCTCCACCAGGAAGAGCTCCGTGCGAGCCAGATCCTGCGAGGTGCAATCGGCGAGCTTGCCGGGCAGCGCGGGGCCCGTCGTCAGCTTCTTTCGGACCACCTTGCGGCTCGCGCGCACGCGCTCCTGCGCGCTGGCAATGGCCAGCTCTGCGATGCGATCCCCGGCCTCGGGGTGCTGGCTGAGCCACAGGGTGAAGGCGTCTTTGACCACTCCCGAGACGAAGGGCGCGCATTCGCGCGAGGCGAGGCGCTCCTTGGTCTGCCCCGTGAGCTGCGGGTCGACCATCTTGACCGAGAGCACGTAGCTCGCGTTCTGCCAGATGTCGTCCGGCGCAAGCCGGATACCCCGCGGCAGGAGGTTGCGGAATTCACAGTATTCGCGCACCGCCTCCAGCAGCCCGCTGCGAAAGCCGTTCACGTGCGTGCCGCCCTGGGGCGTCGGGACCAGGTTCACGTAGCTCTCGGCGGGTCCCGCGCCACCTTCCGGAAGCCACACGACCGCCCAGTCGACGGTCTCGGTGTTGCCCTCGAAGCTGCCGACGAAAGGCTCCTTCGGGACCGTCGCGATCCCCTGGAGCGCCCCCGAGAGATAGGCGGCGAGCCCATCCTCGTAGCGCCAGTGCTCGTGCTCGCCTGTCTCCTCGTCGGTGAAGCTCACCCGCAGCCCGGGGCACAGCACCGCCTTGGCGCGCAGGGCGTACTTGATGCGCGGCGCGTTGAATTTGGGCGAATCGAAGAATCGCGGATCGGGCCAGAACTGAACGATGGTGCCCGTGTTGCGCCGGCCCACCGTGCCGATCTGCTCGAGCTTGCTCACCTTCTTGCCGCTGGCGAAGGCCATGTTGTACTCGCCGCCGTCGCGCCGCACCCACACCTCGACATGCCGCGACAGGGCGTTGACGACGGAGACGCCGACACCGTGCAGCCCGCCCGAGAAACGGTAGTTCTTGGTCGAGAACTTCCCGCCCGCGTGGAGCCGCGTCATGATGACCTCCACGCCCGGTATGCCCTCGTCGGGGTGAATGTCCACGGGCATCCCGCGGCCGTCGTCCCCGACGGACAACGACCCGTCCTTGTGCAGCATCACGTCGACGTGTCGGGCATGGCCGGCGATGGCTTCGTCGACGGCGTTGTCAATGACTTCGTGGGCGAGGTGATTGGGGCGGGAGGTATCGGTGTACATGCCGGGGCGTTTGCGCACCGGCTCCAATCCGGTCAGGACCTCAATCGCGGAAGCGTCGTAGGCGGTGCTCATTTGGCGCGTCATTGTAGCCCGTGCAAGGGTCGGACATGCTCCGATTCGATTCGAAAACTCCCTACTGTCTCGCGGCGACCTCAGGCGCGGTCGGCTCGGGATTTTCCCGATTTTTCAGATAAAAAGCAGTCTTTTTTAATGTGTTGACGTAATTGTAGCCGACCGCCCGGCGTCTGCAACACCGCCGGCTGACGAAACTTTCACCACGGAGGACACAGAGGACCGCACAGAGGGTTGAAAAGGGTAAGGCAAGTCGTAGCGTGCTTCGCCTTCGGCTCAGCCCACCTTAGGGCTGCCCTTCTTGGTTCTTCGCGGATTTCCGGGAGATCGACGGTTTCGTTCAGCGACGCTGGGTCCCGGGGCACGCGCCTCTCCGTCGCAAGCCTCGAAACGACCCGGGAACCTCGAACGCGCACGGGGCCGAGCCGCGCCCTCTCCACGCTTGCGTGGGCTTCGGCCGAACGTGCGCGGAATCCCATGGCACTCGGGTGCACTCTCGGCCCCGCCCTGCGGGACTCGCGACTGCGCGACACATGCCCCGGGACCCATCTGGGATGGNNGAGCGATGCGCGCACGTCTTCCGGCACCGGCGCCACCTCGCGGGTGTAGCGTTCGTGGTCGATACCCACGCCCAGGTTCGCGCCCTGCTTGAGGGTACGAGCCATCTCCTCGCTCAGCTCGAAACGCAGAAAGTGAACCGAAGACGTCTTTTCCTCGGTTTCGCGCTCGAGATCTTCGTCCGCAATGGCGTATACGCGCTCGAACCCCTCGACCTGGACCCAGACCTTGTCCTCGATGCCGATAAGCTGACCGAGCGCCGTGCGCCGCTCTGAGACGTCCTCGTACTCGAGCATGAAGGTGGCCTTGAGGTTGCGTCCGTCGGGTACGAGGGGATTGTACGCCGCGAGCTCATCCACGATTCCGTCGGGCTCGAATATACGCTCGGCGCGCAGCATTTCCTGGATCTGGTACTGGATGGTGAGCCTGTCCTCGAAGTAGAGCGTTGCGTTCGGCCCGACGGGGATCTGCCGGTGCTTCTTGTGCTCCATGACCCGCCGGCGAAAGTCGTTGCGCGCGGCAGCGTACTCCTCGAGGCTGTACAGATCCTCCCGCGTCAGCTTATCCATGTCTCCTACTCCATCCTCGTCGATCTGTGATTGCCCTCTGTGCTCTCTGTGGTTAAGCGACCCACGCGTCGTCGGTCGCTAGAGGCCGTAGGCCTTGCGCAGCAGCGTTACCGGGTGCTCGGGCTTGGACCCGTCCTCGAGGCCGTTCTCTATCTGATGCCCTGCCATGGGGCAATCGCTCGTGTAGTGGTCCGCCTCGGCGCTCTTCACGCGGTTGACGACCGGGCGCCCGATCTTCATCGAAGTCTCGTGAAACTCGACCTTGACCGCGTACGTGCCGTTGTGTCCCGAGCAGCGTTCGATGGGCGTGATCTCGGTGTCGGGGACGAGCGCCAACACATCGCGCGTCCGCTGGCCGATGTTCTGCACACGCTGGTGGCAGGCCACGTGATAGGCGATCCGGCCGAGGCCGTTCTTGAAGTGCGTATCGAGCTTACCCTCACGGTGGCGCAGCGAGAGATACTCGAAGGGGTCGAAGACCGCGTCGCGCACCTTGGCCACGTCCTCGTCGTCGGGAAACATCAACGGCAGCTCCTGCTTGAACATCAGCACGCACGACGGAACCGGCGCGACGATGTCCCAGCCCTCGTCGACCAGCGCCGCCAGCACCGGGATGTTCACCTCCTTGGCGCGTTCCACCGCTTCCAGATCACCCAGCTCGAGCTTCGGCATGCCGCAGCAGCGTTCCTTGGCGGCCAGCGTGACCGGAATCCCGTTGTGCTCGAACACGGCCACGAGATCCTCGCCTATGTGCGGCTCGTTGTAGTTGCAGTAGCAGGTCGCGAACAGCGCCACGCGCCCGCGCGTCGCCCCGGCAGCCTGGTAGGTCTGGCCGCGGGCGGCAGATCGTCCCCGCAGCCGCTTGCGCAGAGTGTCGCTGTGATACTCGGGCAAAAGTGCGTCACGATGCACGCCGAAGCTTTTCTCCACCACGGCGCGGATTCCGCTCGAGCGGTTCGCGGCGTTGACGCTCGACGCAATCAGCGGGCGGCACGCCAAGCCGCCCATGACGTCCGTGGAACTGAGCGCGCGATCCCGAAACCGCGGCTTTCGTTGTTTGCGCTGCACGGCCTTCGCGCGCAGCATCAGGTGGGAGAAGTCCACGTTCCACGGGTGCGGCGGAACGTACGGACACTTCGTCATGAAGCACAAGTCGCACAGATAGCAATGCTCGACGACTTTCCAGTAGTCGCCCTTGTCGACCCCGTCGAGCTCCATCGACGGCGACTCGTCGATGAGATCGAAGAGCGTCGGAAATGCGTTGCACAGGTTGAAGCAGCGCCGGCATCCGTGGCAGATGTCGAACACGCGCTCCAGCTCGCCGTAAAGAGATTCCTGGTTGTAGAACTCCGCCTCCCGCCAACCCAATGGATGGCGTTCGGGCGCTTCCAGACTGCCCTCTCGGGCGCCCTCTTTCCTGCTCGACTCACTCATAGCGCGCAATCGCCTGCCTGCTCGAGGTTTCGGTGGCGCACCGTACGTACGAGCGACGCTGCCTGCACCACAGCTCACTTGCGCCTGCGGGCACCTCGCAGGGCCAATGGCTGGCCCCGCGACGGTCCCGGGTTAAGGCGCCTCTCAGTCGTCCAGCGTGTCGAGGGCCTTCTTGAAACGGTTGGCGTGCGAGCGCTCGGCCTTGGCGAGGGTCTCGAACCAGTCGGCGATCTCGTCGAACCCTTCATCGCGAGCCGACTTGGCCATGCCCGGATACATGTCCGTGTACTCGTACGTCTCACCGGCGATGGCCGACTTGAGGTTCGAGGACGTGTTGCCGATGGGCTCGTCGGTCACCGGGTCGCCCACCGTCTCGAGGTACTCGAGATGTCCATGCGCATGACCGGTCTCTCCTTCTGCGGTGGACCGAAAGACCGCCGACACGTCGTTGTACCCTTCGACGTCGGCCTTTTGCGCGAAGTACAGATAGCGGCGATTTGCCTGCGACTCGCCTGCAAATGCCTCTTTGAGGTTCTCGTGCGTCTTGGTGCCCTTGAGGTCCTTCATAAGGAATACCCTCCGCTCAATCTGATGCCTGATCTGACGTCGATCGCTCCCGCACGGGACGAGCTTAGACTCAGTCTAAACTAGGGTTACGCTATCCCACCCCTGCCCAGGTGTCAACCGCAGCACGGCTACCCACCCGCTCTGCACCGCCGTCGTTACCCACACCATGTTCCACCTGCGTTGGTACGTCGTCGTGATCTCGATCAATTTCACCCTCCGGCGCCCGCCGTTCGGCCAAGGACGCTCAATTGACCGTCTTCGAGGCGTCCGGTAACGTAGCAACGCTTTTCGCCGCGTGGTGATGTCATGGCGTCAGATACCAATGCCCTGAACTTCGAGAAGGCCCTCGAGGAGTTCGAGCGCTTGGTGGAGCGAATGGAGGAGGGGGATCTGAGCCTCGAGGAGTCCCTCAAGACCTACGAGCGCGGCATCGAGCTCAGCCGCATCTGCCAGCGGGCTCTGGACGAAGCCGAGCAACGCATCCAGATCCTGACCGATCCGGAGCGTGAACCCGAGGCGCCTGCCCCCGACCCGGATGACTGAGACGGAAAGTTCGCCGCTGGCGGAGCTGCTGCGGCTGTACCGAGAGCGCGTCGACGAGGCGCTCGACCATTGGCTGCCGCGCGCCGGGATTCAGCCTACCCGCCTCCACGAAGCGATGCGCTACGCCGTGCTGAGCGGTGGCAAGCGCATCCGCGCCGTCCTGGTGTACGCCACCGGGGCAGCCGTGGGCGCCAGGCCCGAGGCCCTGGACGTCCCCGCCTGCGCCGTAGAGCTTATCCACGCCTACTCACTGGTCCACGATGATCTGCCCGCGATGGACGACGACGACCTGCGCCGCGGGATCCCGACCTGCCACCGGGCCTTCGATGAGGCGACGGCCGTTCTCGCCGGGGACGCGTTGCAGTCGCTCGCGTTCTACGCGCTCGCTCACGCACCGGAGATCGAAGTCGACTGTCCCCAGCGCCTCGAGATGGTGGGTACGCTGGCGCTCGCCAGCGGCTCCCGCGGCATGGCAGGCGGTCAGGCCATGGACTTGGCCGCCGTCGGTCAAACGCTCACCCTGACGGAGCTCGAAAGCGTCCATATCCACAAGACCGGCGCCCTCATCCGGGCGAGCGTGAAGCTCGGTGCCCTCAGCAAGCCGAAAATCGATCCGGATGTCCTGGAACGGCTCGATCACTACGCCAAGTGCATCGGGCTCGCCTTCCAGATCCGGGATGACGTTCTCGACGTGGAGGGCGATACGCAGACCCTGGGCAAGACGCGCGGATCGGACATGGCACGCAACAAACCGACCTACCCCGCGCTTTTGGGACTGGGGCGGGCCAAGCGCATGGCCGAGGACTTGCACGAGCAGGCGCTCGAGAGCCTGCGCGGGCTCGACAACACCGCGGACCCTCTGCGTTGGATCTCGGATTTCGTCGTCAGTCGTATCCAGTAGCGCCGCGGGCGTGCCGGGACTCAGGGGTCTGCGTCCCGTACCTTGATTCCTGGCTTCGGAGAGCGCTGGCGGCCACCGCAATGCCTGAGTAAAATACTAAAGATTTCGGCTGTGCTGAAAATACGCGTCGTGAACCGTGCTCTCGCGCGGTAGGATCAAGTGGCCGGCCCGCCGCGGGGAAATCAGTTTCCCGAGAAGCAATCGGCCCCGGCGCCGACGCGAGCTCGGCGCACCCCCCGGAGACTCCGAAGGCGGGGACGTAGCGGAGGAACACATGAGATGAATGACTCGGTGACCGTCATCGCCAAGGCTCCGAAGACCCGCTCCATCAGCGATGTGCAGGGGAGTGAGGACACTCGGCAGATAGCCATCGACAAAGTCGGCATCAAAGGCATCCGGCATCCGGTGCGGGTGCGCGATCGCTCCGGAGGCGAGCAGCACACCATCGCCACTTTCAACATGTACGTGGACCTGCCGCATAACTTCAAGGGCACGCACATGTCGCGGTTCGTCGAGATCCTGAACAAGCACGAGTACGAGATCACGGTCGACACCTTCCGCCGGATGCTCGTGGAAATGGTGCATGCGTTGAACGCCAAATCCGGCCACATCGAGATGTCGTTCCCCTACTTCGTCAACAAGCGGGCACCGATCAGCGGGGTCGAGAGCCTCATGGATTACGAGGTGACGCTTATCGGCGAGGTCAACGGGGGCAAACCGAAGATGCAGGTGAAGGTCGTGGTGCCGGTGACCAGCTTGTGTCCGTGCTCCAAGGAGATCTCGGACTACGGCGCCCACAACCAGCGCTCGCATGTCACCATCGCGGTGCGAATGAGCAAGTTCATCTGGATCGAGGAGCTCATCGACGTCGTCGAACAGCACGCGTCGTGCGAGCTTTACGGCCTGCTCAAGCGGCCCGACGAGAAGTATGTGACCGAGCGCGCCTACGACAACCCCAGGTTCGTCGAGGATATGGTGCGCGATATCGCCACCAAGCTGAACGCCGACGAGCGCATCGAGTGGTACGTGCTAGAATCGGAGAACTTCGAGTCCATCCACAACCACTCGGCCTACGCGCTCGTGGAGAAGGACAAGACCCCCCAGCGCTGACCCACCCCCTACGGGTCCTTTCACCACAGAAGACAAGGACTTCGCCACAGAGGATACGGAGGACATCACAGAGGGCACTCTGTGTCCGCTGTGATTATATCTTTTGTCTTTCTTCGTGATCGCCGGGGACTTGCTTGGCACGACGTTCACAGGAACAGGGTGAGAACGCCGGTGTAGCCGTAGAGGCGGTTGTGCGAAATCTCCCCGTTACCGAAGAAACCGACCAGCGGAAAGGTGCCCAGCTCCTGCTCGATCAGCTTGAGCTCGCGTGAGTCCGGCCCGAACAGGTTGGTCCCGCGCGCGATGCACGAGTGGTATATGCCGGCGCGGGGCGGCCCGCTCAGGCTGCGTTTAATCTCGCCCAGCATGCGCAGCAGATCCTGCTGCGCGCTCTGCGCATCGCGGCGACAGAACATCACGGACTGACCCGTGCTCACCGTGTCGGCGACGGCCAGCATGTTGTTCCGCGGGTCCAGCGCGACCAGGTTGCGCACCAGGTAGTCGCCCGTATCGGAGCCCGCGACGGGCAGGCCCGCGAAGATGTACCCGCCCACGCGGCTCAGATCGCGGGCCAGCACCTCTCCGATGTCCTCCTTGAACACGTCGAGCGCCGGCCGCCGGTCGAGCTCGATGAGGATTTGCTCGTCGGCGCGGGTGATCTCGTGACGCGGTCCGATGGGCGAGCATCCCTGGGTGAGTCGCGTGGTGACCGGCACCTCGGCGTTGAACAGCACGCCGGACAGACCGCCGTCGACGACATCGTCGGCGATTTGCGGGTAGCGGCCGCGCGAGCTCGCCAACCCGCCCACCAGAAAGCCGTCCTCCATCCGTTCGCTGAGCCCGGCGACGAGCTCCGCAATGGCGTGGTGGCGCGGATCGCCGTGAACCACGCCGAAGTAAGGCCGCGAACGGGCGCACCATGCGCGGTGCCCGGCGTCGAAGCCCCGCAAGCCCGACACCATGGCCGAGAAGACGCGGAACGAGTCGTCGGGGAATGCACCCACAAGCGCCGCGATGGCGGGTTGCGTGTAGTATTCGACACCCGGGCCGCAGATGCCCATGCCGACGGTGCCGACCCAGCGCACGCCCGGTGCTCGCTCGCGGAACGCCTCGAGGGCGTCGCGTGCGTGTCCCGCCAGTGCGTCAGTGAGGTATACGAAGCCCAGATTTGCGGCCGCCGGCAGAGGGTGCAGCTCATCGAGACAGCGCTCCACGGCCTCGCGCCAGCTCGGCGCTTCGCTATGACCGATTGAGAACGCTTCTCTGGCCATGACTTCTGCCGGCANNGCGTCAACGTTCCTCGCCTTTGGCACGCTGCCACGCGGCCTCCAGCTCGTCGAGACTGCACTGCGCGAGGGTGCGCCCCTCCTCGTCCAGCAGCTTCTCCATGCGCCGAAATCGGCCCTCGAACTTCTCCTGCGCCCGGCGCAGGGCGAGCTCGGGCTCCACCCCGAGGTGGCGCCCCAGATTGACGCAGGTGAAGAGCAGATCGCCCAGCTCGTCTTCGAGCACCTGCGCCGGTGCCGATCGACGAAGCGCCGTGTCCAGCTCGTCGATCTCCTCGCGCAGCTTTTCCACCACCGGGCCCGGGCCAGGCCAGTCGAAACCCACCTGCGCCGCCCGCCGCTGCAGCTTCAGCGCCCGCCGCGAGGCCGACAGGCCGCGCGCGACACCGTCCAGGGCGCTGTGCCCGTGGCCCCCTCGAGCGCGACGCTCGGCGGCCTTGTGCGCTTCCCACTCCCGGGTCTGCGCCTCCGCAGAGGCTACCCGGGCGTCGGCGAACACGTGCGGGTGGCGGCGGACCATCTTGTCGACGATGGCGCGGGCAACGTCGTCGAAGTCGAAGAGCCCGGACTCGCGAGCCATCTGTGCGTGGAAAACCACCTGGAACAGCAGATCACCCAGCTCGTCTTTGAGCTCGGCCGGGTCGCCACGCACGATGGCATCCGCGACCTCGTAGGCCTCCTCGATGGTGTAGGGCGCGATGGTCCGGAAACTCTGCTCCCTGTCCCAAGGGCAACCCCCCTCGGGGTCGCGCAACCGCGACATCACCTCCAGAAGCTCGGCGATGGCGGAACGCTCAGCCATGCATCGGCGTCCGCACCCCGTCCCGGTGGGCTCGCCGGGCTCTCATGCGTATCCTTCGTGCTTGCGGGCGCCCTCCCGGTCCCGGGCGCTCGTCCCCAGCGAACGCAGCACGGCGGTGAGCAGGCGTCGGGCCTCCCGCTGGATCCCCGGCTGCTGGCTCTCGCGCGGACCCGCGACGTTCAGCACGCGAACGTCGTGCGCACGCAGCCACTCGCGGATCGGTTCGACCCGGGGCTCCGATCCAAGGTCGAGCAGCAGGCACGGCCGCCCGGCGCGCTGCGCGAGGTCCCGAGTCAGGGCCGTTCCCCCGGAGAGCGCTCCGCGCGCGATGATGAGCGTCGCGTCCGATTCGACGACGTTGCGCTGCGTGCGCTCGCGATAGTCGGACGAGGTCGTCTCCCGCAACGGGTACGCATCGGGGATGGGCCCGTCCTCGGCGCGGCGCCCGCGGGGGCACCATCCTCCGCAGGCCACACCGCACGCCGCGGCGGCATCCAGTGCGCCGCGATCGACGCCGGTCTGCCCCCCGGACACCACTTTCCTCAGCATGGACTCACGCGGCGCGCGTCAGAGACGCGCCGACCCGTCGGACGCGCGCCGGGCCAACAGCGGGGGTTCCGCGGGCCGAGCCGTGCAGCGGAGGAAGATGTGCCCCTGCCGCAGGCAGAACCCCAGCCACTTGTTCAGGAAACGGTTCAGCTCCCACTTGTGGTTGAGCTCCGGCTTGTGGCCGCGGCGCCAGCCGTGCCCGACCGGGCGGTGGCGCCGCCGGCAGTGGCTGAGCACCTCCACCGCCTTGACATCGTGATAGACGCGGATNNAGCGCGATGGTGGTCGTGTACTTCCAGCGCTCGAGCACCGTGAGGTACAGGTCGAGCGCGCCCGCCACGCGCGACACGCGCGTGCCGTGCAGATCATCGAGCTCCGGCACGAGCCGCATCAGCCGGAAATAATTGCCCGTGTACATGTCGATCAACCCGGACAGATCCCGCGGCTGTTGCAATGCCAGCTTAGCTGTCGTCGCCCCTTGCATCCGATGCATGTTAGCACAGCTGATCTCGTGTTCACTCGGCGAACCGAGTTTAGGAGCCATCGTCCTCACGCCGCACACACCGAGAACGCGCCTGCACGGCGATCATATCGCCGGTGGGAGCGGACGCCGGTTCGCGACACCGATGCACCATATGCTCCCGCGAGCCTGCGATTTTACGGACCCCTTTGCGCGCGAGCCAGGGCGGGCGACGCGGCGGCGTCACTCCGCCGCACGCGCCTCGGATGCGGCAACCGCTTCTCCGAACGTCTGCGGGCGTAGCACCGCGGCGCCGAGGTAAAGCGCCAGCGCGATCCACACGACCGTGGTGAAGCCGAAATGGATGGCCAGCAGCGTGCCCAGCACCGCGCTCACCACCGAGGCGCAGCCGTTGATGCCCCAGGCCCAAGCCACCCCGGCCTCGTCACGCGCCGGTATGGCCGCCAGCGCCCGCGGGAAGGGCATGCCCATGCAGAAGGCGAGCGGCGCGATGAATGCCACGCTCAGACCGATCTTGACCGCGACGGGGAGCCCCATCAGACGCTCGAACAGCGGCGGCGTGAGCACGAGGTACGCGATCCCCAGTGCGATGATGACCAGCACCGGCACGAGGATGCCCCTCGGTGCGCCCTGCGCCCCGCGCATGGAGTAGCGGCTCCCCAGCCCGGCGAACAGCAGGAAGCCGGCGAGCACCACCGCCACGGCGTACAGGGGATGGGCCAGGAACAGGACGAACTTCTGAATGAAGGCAATCTCGAGAAACAGAAAAGCGAGCCCGATGGCCAGGAAGTAGGCGAACACGCGAAGGCGCGGCGCCCGGGCGTCGCGCCGGGCGGGCGGGCGCCTCGAGCGCAGACCCAGCGGCAGCAGGATGAGCACGACGCTCGCGATGAACGCCTGAGCCAGCGTGGCCACGAGGATCAGATAGCCCAGCTCGAAGAGCCCGACACCGCCGCGCTCGCGCAGCGCCGCGATCTCGGGCAGCGTGGACCACTTGAAGAAGTTGAAGAAGTAAGGCCGGTCGTCGGTGGCGGGGGCCACGTGGAACTTGTAGCGCTGCACGAAGCGTTCCGGCTGCGGCCCCAGGAGGGCGCGAGCGGCCTCGAAAAAATAGGGCTGCTCGAGCCGGTTGATGCGGTTGGCCTCGCGTCGCTCCATGCCCGGGTAGTACGCGAGGTCGAAGGCCTGCTCGCGGGCGAAGCGCCTCAGGGCGCTCACGTCCGTGGACGTGAGCGCCCCGTTCTTGACCACCAGGGTGCTCGTGCTCCAGCCGCGTATCCACGCCATCCGCCGTCCCGGCGCCTGCACGCCCAGCTCCCGGAGGGCCGCGGCGGCGGTGGCGAAGAGCTTGATGCCGTCGCGGGGCGGCAGCCTGACCCAGCGGGTGAGCGCCAGCCAACCGTCCGGGCGCAGGTGGCGCAGGTACTCCAGGAAGGCCTCGACGGTGTAGAGGTGGGTCTCGCTCAGCGCGTAGAGCCCTGCCGCCGAAGCGCTGAAGGAATCGAGCAGCGCCACCTGGATGAGGTCGTAGCGCTGCTCGGTGGCGGACACGAACCCGCGCGCCTCCGCCACGTGCACCCGGACGCCCTCGTGCTGATACAGCCCGCCCGCGAAGTCGCGATACGCGTCGCGCACCAGCGCCACCATCTGCGGATTCAGCTCCACCGCATCGACGCGCTTCGCGCCGTGATAGAGCGCCTGCAGGACGTCCAGGCCCCCGCCCGCCCCGAGGACGAGCACCTCGGGGCGCTGCATCAGGTGGTAAGGGAGCGCCGAGGTCATGGCGCCGAGAAACGCGAGCGGCTCGAGGCGCCCGTCGAAGCGCGTGATGGCGCTCAGGCCCGCGCCGTCGGTGAACACGCCCAGCTGCTCGGGCGGCTCGGTGGTGGCGTTCAAGCTGAGTCCCGGCGCATGGCGCAAAGGGATGCGGGGGCTGCGTACGACGTTCAACAGCCCGAGGGGGCCCGAGCGCGTCTCGAGCACCTCGGCGCCGGCCGCGCGCAGGGTCTGGGTGAGCGGTTTGAACGGTGACATCCGCAGGGCGCGCCAATCCGTGCCCGTGGGCGCCAGGAGCAGCGCCGTCAGCACCACGGGCACACCCGCGACCCAGCGCGGGCGCGAGCCACCCGTCAGCCACGCCAGCGCGGCCGCCGCGGTGCCCGAGGCCGCGACGATCTGCAGCGCGTACCAGGAGGGCACGGCGAACAGCAGCACCACGACGCCCAGACTGCCCGCGCCCGCGCCGGTCAGGTCGAAGGCGTAGATCCGGCCGATCGTGCCGTGAAAGCGCAGAAAGGCGAGCCCTATGCAGCTGGCGGCGAAGAAGAAGGGAACCATCAGCAGCAGATAGACGGCGGCGAGGCTCCCGAGCTGCCCGGCGTCCCAGAGGATCTCCAGGGCGTTGAAGGGGACGTTCTGGGCGAGGCGGAAGCACCCGTAGGCGGAGACGCCGAAGAGCGCGGCGCTCGCGCTGAAGGTGGCGACGAAACGCTGCACCAGGGCCCTGCCGGCGAGAGCGAGCGCCGTGCCGCTCGCGCCGAAGCCGAGCAGCGCCAGGCTGATGATCATGTATGCAAAGTGATGCCACTGGATGATGGAGAACAGCCGCGTGAGCAGGATCTCGTAGGCGAGCGCGCCGGCGGACACCAGCGCGATGGCAACCAGCGGCGGCTTGCCGATCGGGTCTTCTACGGCCGCACCCGCGTGCGGGGGATCAGGCCTGTCCGGCATTTCTCACCGGTCTAAGAATCGGGGCTTCGGGGTACGCGAAGGGTGGGCTGAGCGCCGCGAAGCCCGCCACCGGGAGCCCGGGGGATGCGCGGTTTTCCCGGTGGGCTTCGCCTTCGGCTCGGCCCACCTTCCGGGTTTACACGATGGTCCGCGAAAAACCTTCAATGCTCGCCTGTCAGCGGCACGAAGCGCACCGGCAGGATTTGGCGGGTGGTCACCTCGCCCTCCCCGCTCTTCTCGACGAGCAGGAGCTGCTGCACCATGAACTGCCCGCCCACGGGGATGACCATGCGGCCGCCCGGCTTGAGCTGGCGGACCAGCGGCGGCGGAATGTGGCTGGCAGCGGCTGTGACCACGATGCCGTCGTAGGGCGCGTGATCCGCCCACCCGTAGTAGCCGTCCCCGTGGCGCACGCTCACGTTGTCGTACTCCAGCCGCGCGAGGCGATCGCGCGCCTCCTCGGCCAGGGGCTCGATGATCTCGATCGTGTACACCGCCCGGGCCAGCTCCGCGAGCACCGCCGCCTGGTAACCGGAGCCCGTCCCCACTTCCAGCACCACGCCGCCATCGTCCACCGCGAGCAGGTCGGTCATGAGCGCGACGATGTAGGGCTGAGAGATGGTCTGTCCGTGCCCGATGGGCAGCGGACGGTTGTCGTACGCCCGCTCGCGCAGCGACTGCGGGACGAACCGGTGGCGCGGCACCGTTCCCAGCGCCTGCATCACCTCATGCGTGAAGCCGCGGCGCTTGGTGAAATCCTGCGTGTCACCCGCCATGCGCCGGATCTCGGCGAGCATGCGCTGTCGCTGCGCGGCCGGATCCGCGTCCGCCGCCGGCGCGGGCGCCGCGCACAGCGTCGCGAGCGCGAATGCCAGCCATCGCGCGCGACGCCGAAGACTCCGGAGTGATGCCTGCAAGTGCATGACGGCCGCGCGGTGCTCTCGTTCGGGATGAAGCGCATGGTAACGCAGTTCCGCGCTTGGTGTGCGGGCGGTAGAATCCCACGAAGAGCCGGTAAAGCTATCTCAAAGGAGAGGCATCATGGCCGAAACCGCTTCCACGATGCTCGAGCTCGGCACCCGGGCGCCGGATTTCTCGCTCCCGGACACCGACGGACGGCGGGTGTCGCGCTCCGAGTTCGAAGGCTCGCCCCTGCTGGTCGTGTTCATGTGCAATCACTGCCCGTACGTGAAGCACGTCCGCGAGGGACTGGTCGCGTTCGCGCGCGAATACATCCCGCGCGGTCTCGCCATGGTCGCCGTCAGCGCCAACGACGCCGCCAAGTTTCCGGCCGACTCCCCCGAGCGCATGGCCGAAGAGGCCAAAGAGTACGGCTATCCCTTCCCGTATCTCTACGACGAGACCCAGGAAGTCGCCAGAGCCTACCGGGCGGCGTGCACGCCGGACTTCTTTCTCTTCGATCGCGCGCACCAGCTCGTCTATCGCGGTCAGTTCGACGACAGCCGCCCGGGCAAGGGCGTGCCCGTGACCGGGCGCGACGTGCGGGCGGCCGCCGACGCGGCGCTCGAGGGCAAACCCGCGCCGGAGGAGCAAACCCCCAGCATGGGCTGCAGCATCAAATGGAAGCGCGGCAACGAGCCCGATTATCTCGGATAGCCCGGCGGCACCGAAGCGTCAGGCGGGCCGAGCGTCCCCTCTCAGCGCACACGCGGGGCACGACATGACTTTCTTCACCATCGACGACGACCAGATCGCCCCCGACACTCGCGACATCCTCTCTGCCTCCGCCATCCTCGAGATCACGGAGTTTCGTCTCTTCGAGCTCGCCTACGAACGCTGGTTCGGGAAGCCCGCCGTGGAGAAGGAGATCGAGCGTTTCTTCGTGGGTTACATGTTTCGGTCGATCGTGCCGCACTGGGTGCGCCAGTTCTGTCGCGACGTGCTCACGCTCGATGCGGCGGGCAAGCTCGTGCCGCGGGACTTCGGTGTGTTTCCGCGCCCCGAGTCGCACACTATGGTCCAACGCGGGATCCGCTATCTCGCGACGGTGATCTTCGTCGTCGTCACACTGCACATCGTCGCGATCCTGGTCACGCAGTACTCGCCGTACTGATTACCCGTGCGCGTCACGGCTCCTCGTGCCCGATGCGCATGTCGGGCGCCACGCGGTCGCGCACCGCGCGCTTGAGCGCAGTCGGGTCGACTTCGCCCATGGTCTTGCGCGAATACAGGGTCTCGTCACCGAGACGCACCTCGAGCACGCCCCCCGCGCCCGGAACGAGCGCCACCTCGCCGAGTCGCTCGGCGAAGGTCGCGAGCAGCTCCTGGGCGATCCAGGCCGCGCGCAGGAGGAAGCGACAGCGGGTGCAGTACACGATTTCGACACGCGGTAAGTGACTGTTTCGTTGCATAACCAGTACCTTGCTGCATCCGGATGCCCCCTGCGCTGTCCCACGGACAGGAGGCATTCCATGAAACTACCTCTCCCCCGACTCACCTTCGCGGGCGCCTTCTGGCTCGCTTATCTGGCCGCCGTTGCGCTGCCTGGTGGCTGGACGCGTGGGGCGACGACGACCACGCGTACCGGACCAGCGAGAGGGCCGGCCACGACATCGAAACGCTGAGCGCCACGCTGGATGAACCGGCGCCCGCCTCCGCGTATTTCGGTGGACATCCTGGAGACGGCGCCGATATTGGCTTCTGGCCGGACCTCTTCGCGAACAAGTTCGCTCCTACGGTGCCAGTCGAGCCTCGGTAGGAGCGGCCGTTGGCCGCGAACCCGT